>VFQQ010002821.1_pt1 | contig 18348 bp, 14 predicted proteins | sample 3512341 | NCBI WGS metagenome assembly VFQQ01 (sample SAMN10412373, study PRJNA504923) | tailings metagenome | isolation source: Relicate 2 Philex TSF1 revegetated site | place: Philippines: Tuba, Benguet | collected 2017-08-29 | reverse complement strand
CGACGACAGCGGCGTCGGCAACCCGCACGCACCGCCGGCGGTCGACTGCTATCTGGTAACCCGCCTCGACGCGCTGGTCCGCCGGGTGATCGACAGCCAGATCAGTGGCCGCCGGATCGAGCCTGACAAACAGGAAATTATTCGCAGCGTCGGCAATTACGACGCCGGCAAATGTATCCTGCCCGCCGATTTCAGATGGCAGAACGGGTGAAGGCTTCGCACATCAGGCCATCTTATCCTCCATCTGGATGATGCGGCGACCGCAGCCGCCTCGATAACTTGCCTCGCGGTCCGGTTGAGTCGGGCCGCAGGGCAGGGCATCGAGGGGGTCTACGATGAAACGACTATTTTCGGCATTGGCCGTCTTGGCGCTGCTAGCGCAGCCCGCAGTGGTTGCGGCGAATGGAAAGGAACCGGTCAAGATCGCCGGCCCCGCCAACGCCAAGGGCGTTACCACCGTTGCCATTGGCGCCTTCAACGTCGGCTTTATCTTTGAATCGACCGATCAGACCAAAGCCACCGGCGGACTGATGGGCGCATTCGGCGGCACCACCAAGGCGAGGAGCGAACTGGTCGGGGTGACGCCCGAAATGATGCAGGCGGTCACCGACGCGGCCTATGCCGATTTTGTCGCGCAGCTGACGGCGAGCGGATATGTTGTGCAGCCGGCTGCCGACCTGTTCGGCCATGCTGCACTCGCCCGGATCAAATCGCAAGATGCGCCGCTCGACATCAATATCGCGCTCGAAAAGGGCAGCAAGGGCAAGGCGACCTATTTCAAACCGTCGGCGTTGCCGTCGCTGTTGATGATCCCCGGTGATTTCCTGGGATCTGGGATGAGCAGCATGGGAATGAACATGGCGGCGGGACAGTCGGGCATGGCGTTCGCCAATTATGCCAAGGCCGCCGGGGTCGGGGTGATCGATGTCGTCTATCTGATCGACTTTTCGGAACAAAAGCGTCCCGGCGCGTTCAGTTTTGGCGGCTTGCAGGTCAACAGCGGCCTGTCGGTGACCGCCGACTATTCGCGGATGACGTTGATCGCGCCGAGCGGCAAGCAGTCGGTGATTACCGTCAAGGCGCCGGTCGCGGTCGAGGGCGAGTTTGTCGAAAAGGCCGATGCGTCGAGCGGCACCGACAAGGCGCTGCAGTCCGGCGCGAACGTAGCGGGCGGTCTGGCTGCGGTTGCGGGACTTGGCGGGATGCGTTTCGGCAAGACGCGCAAGTTCCAGTTCACGGCGAAACCCGGCGCTTATGAAGAGGGTGCGGCAAAGGCAGCCAGCCTGGCCAGCGCGCTGCTGATTGGGCGATCGGGCACGCTGCGCTGATCCATTTCCGTGCGGGTGCCGTTTCCCGCTTGACGGCAGGCAACGGCACCCGCATCGCTCCAAGGATCGGGGCGGCTCGGGAAAAAGCTTGGAATGCAATTCGATGGGAGTTTGACCGTCCCGACTTTGCGGCGAACGGGGCAGCTTGTCGCCGGAATGCCGTCGACGGTCTTGGCGGCATTGGTGCTTCACGCGGCTCTTGGTATGCTCTCCGACGTTGGTATCGCCCGATCGCCCGGGTTCAGCCTCGGCGTTCTGCTTTTCACCGGGATCGCCCAAGTGTTCGTGCAGGTCTGGGTGGCGCGCGATGCGTTGGTATATTTCGGCTACCGCCCGGCAATGCCGATCGTCGGCGCGCTTAGCCTGTATCTGCAAAGCCTGTTGATCGGTGCCGGAATCTTGCTCGGCCTTATTCTGCTCGTCCTGCCCGCTTTTTACGTCGCCGCACGCTGGTATCTTGCCGGAACGATCCTGATACTTCACGGGGGCGGGCGCCGCGCAGCGATGCAGCAGAGTTGGGATCTGCTCGAATCGCGCTGGGCATCGGCCCTGGGCGTGATGCTCTTGTTGATGGTCCCCATGCTGGCGCCGCTGTTGGTGCTGTTTTACCCGCTGCCTTTCATTTCAGACCATGGCTTCGTAAGCCTGTTGGTGGTCAATCTAGTCGCCGCTGTCGGCACTGTGGGCGGCTATCTTGCGTCGGTTTCGCTGTTGTCGCTGGTCCAACCGGCAAACACGGAACTTCGGGAAGTTTTCAGTTGACGGCGCACTCTTGGACGCCACCCTCGCGCGTACGTACGTGAGGTTTATCGGGGAACGAATTTTTCCATGCAGTTGGTCATTGTGGAATCGCCCGCCAAGGCGAAGACGATCGAGAAATATCTGGGACGCGATTTCAAGGTGCTGGCCAGCTATGGCCATGTCCGCGACCTGCCGCCGAAGGACGGGTCGGTCGATCCCGACGACGGCTTTGCGATGCAGTGGCAGCTGTATCCCGACAAGACGAAGCGGATGAAGGAAATTCAGGACGCCGCGAAGGGCGCCGATCGCCTGATCCTCGCAACCGACCCTGACCGCGAGGGTGAAGCGATCAGCTGGCATGTTCAGGAATTGCTGCGCAGCAAAAAAGCTCTGCCGGCCGCGGTCGACCGCGTGACGTTCAACGCGATCACCAAGCAGGCGGGGACTGACGCGATGGCGCATCCGCGCGCGCTCGACACCGACCTGATCGACGCCTATCGCGCGCGCCGGGCGCTTGACTATCTCGTTGGTTTTACACTGTCACCCGTGCTCTGGCGCAAGCTGCCGGGTGCCAAATCGGCGGGCCGCGTCCAGTCGGTCGCGCTGCGGCTGGTGGTCGAACGCGAGCGCGAAATCGAAGCCTTTGTTGCGCAGCAATATTGGTCGGTCACCGGCCTTTTCGAAATGGGCGGCACGCCGTTCAAGGCGCGGCTGTCGCGTTGGAAGGGCGACAAGATCGAGCGGCTGTCAATCACCAGCGAAGCCGACGCGCGCGCCGCCGAGACCGATGTGAAGGCGGGCCATTTCACCGTCGATACGGTCGAAACCAAACCGCTGACGCGCAACCCGCCGCCGCCTTTCACCACCTCGACCTTGCAGCAGGAAGCGGCGCGCAAGCTGGGTTTTTCCGCCAGCCACACGATGCGGATCGCGCAGGCGCTCTACGAGGATGGCGCGATCACCTATATGCGGACCGACGGCGTCCAGATGGACGGCAGCGCGATCAGCGCCGCGCGGAAAGCCATCGCGACGCGCTACGACGGCGGGTATGTCCCCGATCAGCCGCGGCAATATCAGACCAAGGCGAAGAATGCGCAGGAAGCGCACGAGGCAATCCGCCCCACTGATTTCAGTAAAGACAAAGCGGGCAGCGGCGATCACGCGCGGCTGTATGAGCTGATCTGGAAACGCGCGCTGGCAAGCCAGATGGCCTCGGCGCGGCTCGAACGTACCAGCGTCGACCTCAGCGACGGCACCGGCAAGACGGTGCTGCGCGCGACCGGGCAGGTGGTGAAATTCCCCGGCTTCCTCGCGCTTTATGACGAAGGCCGCGACGACAGCGCAGACGATGACGATGCGCGCCTGCTGCCCGCGATGGCAAAGGGCGACGCGCCCGCCAAGACCGGCGTCGAGGTCGAAAGCCACGAAACCCAGCCGCCGCCGCGCTATTCGGAAGCAAGCCTGGTCAAGAAGATGGAGGAGCTCGGCATCGGGCGCCCGTCGACTTATGCCTCGATCCTTCAGGTGCTCAAGGACCGCGCCTATGTGACGGTGGAGAAGAACCGCTTCATTCCCGAGGAGAGCGGGCGCTTGCTCACGGCGTTCCTCGAACGCTTTTTCGAACGCTATGTCGGCTATGATTTCACCGCCGGGCTGGAGGAAGAGCTTGACGATGTGTCGGGCGGCCGCGCGCAATGGCAGGCGGTGCTCGAACGCTTCTGGCGCGATTTCAAGCCGCGCACCGGCGAAGTGATGGAACAGAAGCCGTCGGAGATCACCGCGGCGCTCGACGAGTTTCTCGGCCCCTATCTCTTTCCCGACAAGGGCGACGGCAGCGATCCGCGGCTCTGCCCCAATTGCGGCACCGGTCGGCTCGCGCTGCGCGGCGGCAAGTTCGGTCCGTTCATCGCGTGCAGCAATTATCCCGACTGCAAATTCACCCGCAAATTCGCGCAGCCGGGCGGCAGCGATGCGGGCGATACCGGCCCCGAGACGCTCGGCACCGACCCCGACAGCGGGCTGGAAGTGACCAAGCGCAGCGGGCGTTTCGGCCCCTATGTCCAGCTCGGCGATGGCAAGGAGGCGAAGCGTTCGTCGATCCCGAAAGATATCCCGGGCGAGGATTTCGACCTCGATTATGCGCTGCGTTTGCTCAGCCTGCCGCGCGAGGTCGGGGTGCATCCCGAAAGTGGCAAGCCGATCATGGCGGGGCTGGGGCGCTATGGCCCCTATCTGCTCCACGACGGCAAATATGCCAAGCTGACCGGCACCGCCGAAATCTTTGACATCGGCATGAACGCCGCGGTCGTGCGCATCGCCGAGGCCGCCGCAGGCGGCGGGCGCGGGCGGACCAAGGCCGAACCGCTCAACACCTTCGGCCCGCACCCGACCAGCGGCGGCGAGATGAAGCTGATGGAAGGGCGTTTCGGTCCTTACGTGACCGACGGTACGACCAACGCGACCTTGCCCAAGACCGCCGATCCCGCGGCACTGACACTGGAAGAAGCAATCGCGCTGATCGACGCGCGCGCGGCGAAAGGGCCGGCCAAGGGCAAGAAAAAGGCCGCCCCGAAAAAAGCAGCGGCCAAGAAGGCACCGGCAAAGAAAAAGGCTGCGGCGACGAAGAAATCGGCGAGCTGACCGGTCGCGGCGTTCAGATCACCGCCATATTGTAGCAGTGCCAGCTGAAGATTGCCGCGGCGCCGCGGTGGGGGCGCCAGGCCTCGGCGAGTGCGCGCGCTTCCTTCTCGCCGGGACGCGCGCCCAGTTGCAGGATGCGGCCCACCGCTTCCTGTACCGCCAGGTCGCCCGCGGGCCAGATGTCGGGGCGCCCTTCGGCAAACAGCAGGTAGATCTCCGCCGACCAGCGGCCGATGCCCTTGACCCGCGTTAACAGCGCGATCGCTTCCTCGTCGTCGGCGGGCAGGGCGTCAAACGTCAGTTCGCCGTCGAGCACCAGCTGCGCGAGGCTTTTGGCATAGCCCTGTTTCTGCCCCGACAGGCCGCAGGCGCGCAGCGTGTCGAAATCGGCCGCCGCCACGGCTTCGACCGGGCAGCCGATGCCAAATTGCGCCTCCAGCTTGTTCCAGATCGATGTTGCGGCGGCAACGCTTACCTGCTGGCCGACGATCGTGCGGAGCAGGGTGGCATAGCCGCGTTCGCGGATGCGCGGTTCGGGATAGCCGGCATGGCCCAGCGCGCGGGCGAAATTGGCGTCGCGCGCCGCCAGGGCGTCGATCCCCGCGTTCAGCTGCTCCTGTGTCAGTCCCACTCTTCATTCCCCTTTTGTTCCTAACGGGGGTCTCTAGCAGCGCTTGATTTGCCGCGCAACGCGCGACATAGCGCCAGCAACTTCGATGATATGGGGACTAGCATGGCCAAGCTGATTGTCGTGACGCGTGACGGAACCGAACATGAGATCGAGGGCGACACCGGCCTGACGGTGATGGAAAATATCCGCGACGCCGGTTTCGACGAACTGCTGGCGCTGTGCGGCGGTTGCTGTTCGTGCGCGACGTGCCATGTCCATGTCGAGGCGGGGGCAAGCGACGCGATGCCGGCGATGAGCGAGGACGAAAACGACCTGCTCGATTCGACCACCGACCGCGATGCCACCTCGCGCCTTTCGTGCCAGATCCCGTTCAGTGACGCGCTCGACGGGCTGCGCGTGCGGATTGCGGCGGAGGATTAAAGCGTCGCCCCCGCGAAGGCGGGGGCCGCTGTCGGCCTTGGGCAACATATATAGCGGGCCCCGCCTTCGCGGGGGCGACAGCTACTTGCGCGCCGTCGCCACCGCATAGAGCGCGATCGCCGCGGCATTCGAGATGTTCAGGCTTTCCATGCGCGGCGAGATCGGCAGCTTGGCCAGCACGTCGCAATGCTCCATCACATTGTGGCGCATCCCGTCACCCTCGCTGCCCAGCACCAGCGCGACCTTGCTGCCGTCGAGCGTCGACCCCAGCGTCGTTTCGGTGTCGCCCATCAGCCCGATGCGCCAATATTGCGCCTCGGCGATTTCCTCCAGCGCGCGCGACAGGTTGACGACGCGCACCCATGGTACGGTTTCGAGCGCGCCCGACGCCGAACGCGCGATCACGCCGCTTTCGGGCGGGCTGTGGCGGTCCTGCGTGATGATCGCGGCCGCATCAAATGCCGCGGCCGAGCGTAGCACCGCACCGATATTGTGCGGGTCGGTAACCTGGTCGAGGATGACCAGCGGGCGTTTGCTTCCGGCGTCGACCTCTTCCTGCAACAAGTCGCCGAGAAAGACGCCTTCCAGCGGATCGACCTCGATCACCAGCCCCTGATGCGGGGCGTCGCGTGCGACGAGCCGCGCCAGGTCGGCGACGTCGGCGTAGCTGATCGGGATGACTGGCGGCAGGTCAAGCTGGCCGAGCGCCTCGCGCGTGCCCCAGATGCGCTTGACGGTGCGGTCGGGATTGGGAGCGCGGCCAATACGGCATGACGACCCCAGAAACGGACGGCCTGACCGCGCTGATTTTGCCCGGCCGGGCGGCGGTGACGGGAAAATTGTCTCATGCGCGCGCCTTTCCCATGACTGCCATTGACAGGCAAGCCTCGTTTCGCCATTGGGCCACTTCCCAAAGCGGGACCCCATGGACAGGTGGCCGAGTGGTTAAAGGCAGCAGACTGTAAATCTGCCCGGGTTTCCGTACGCTGGTTCGAATCCAGCCCTGTCCACCACCCTCCGGTCCGAGGGCATTTCTGCGATCATAATGGGATGGACGTGGCGTTCCGATGTCGGAGGAGACGCCGCGACCCAGTCTCCTTTCGGCCTCCAAAGCGCGATCGTCGAGCGTGGTGGTACATGGCACCAAGCTCGCCTTCATCAGCTCAACAGGGGCTCGCGCTCCTCTGGCCGTTCTTGTCTTGAAGCGTCGGATAAATGCGCCATTTAGGATCTATCAACCTGACCTTTTGATCGCCGGCAGGGGGCGCAGATCTCGCGTCATTGGGGTGCGGCGACCGACTGTCGTTGGATGAAGGTCGATCGGAGCACCACCGCCCCACCATCATCCACCTCGGCTGTGAAGGGAAGAAAGTCGGGTACGAGCGTCTTTGCCGCACGCACCCCCATTTCGCGGATCGGCCAGCGCACGGTGCTGAGCGCGGGCCAGATATGTGTCGCTGTCGGGCTGTCGTCGAAGCCGATGATCGACAGCGCGCCGGGGACTTCGATGCGCTTGGCGTGCGCAACGCTCATCACCCCGGCGGCCATCTCGTCGTTCGAACAGAAGATTGCCGTCGGCGGTTCGCCAAGCGACAGCAATGCCTCGCCCGCGTCGATCCCGGCGGCGTAGCGGTAATTGCCCGGCGCATTATAAGCATCGGGAAGGTCGAGGCCCGCCTCCGCCAGCGCTTCGCGGAAACCCTTTTCGCGCTCGGCGGCCGAGCGGAAACCCTGCGGGCCGCGCACAAAACCGATACGGCGATGGCCGAGCGCGATCAGCGCGCGCACCGCCTCCGCAACCACCTCGCGGTCGTTCGACGACACGCAATGCTTGGCATCGTCGAGCGGCGCCGATCCGACGCGCACATAGCGCACGCCCAGATCTTCGCAGAGCGCGGCGAGGGCGTCGTTTTCGGAGATCGGGGGCAGCAGCAGCGCGCCGATCGGGCGCTGCTTTTCCAGAAAGGTGCGCACGTCGTCGAGCATCCGCTCCGATCCGCGATCGACCGGACGGACGAGCAGCGCGAGGTCGCTGTCCTTGATCGCGTCGAGCACGCCTTGCTGAAAATTCAGCACCGTCTGGGCATTGGGATTGTCGTGGAGCAGCGCGATCAGGAAGTTGCGACGGAACGCCAGCGCGCGCGCCTGCGGGTTGGGGACGAACCCCAGCGTCTCGATCGCCTGCTCGACCGCCTTGCGCGTCTTTTCAGTCAGAAATTCGGAGCGGTTGATGACGCGGCTGACCGTCTTTTTCGACACCCCGGCGAGCGCGGCGACATCGTTGATCGTCGGCTGCTTGCCACTTGTGCCCTTTTTCTGTGCCGCCATATGCGTCCAATCCTCTGCGGGTTCGGGCTGCTGTCCCGCCATTCGCCCGGTGTGATGGGCGCTTGGCGTGGCGAAATCAACCGCGACAAGCCGCCATCTGCCGAAAACGGATACCGGTGTCTAGGTTAGCTTCGCAATCGCATTGACCTCATCGTTGACACCGGTTACCAAAATTACTAGCGTGTCGCAAAATCCAGCAAAGGAACCGCATCATGAAGATCGCGCTGATCACCGAAAACAGCCAGGCCGCAAAGAACGGTATCATCCACGACGCGCTGACCACAGTCGCCGAGCCGCTGGGGCATGAGGTGTTCAATTACGGCATGTATTCGGCCGACGACACGGCGTCGCTGACCTACATCATGAACGGCCTGCTCGCGGGCATCCTGCTCAACGCGAAGGCTGCCGATTTCGTCGTGACCGGTTGCGGCACGGGTATGGGCTCGATGCTCGCCTGCAACGCGATGCCGGGGGTTTTCTGCGGTCTGGTGATCGATCCGACCGACGCGTTTCTGTTCGGCCAGATCAACGACGGCAACGCGATTTCGATGCCCTATGCCAAGGGCTTCGGCTGGGCGGCCGAGCTCAACCTGCAGGACGTCTATCGCAAGTTGTTCGACGGCGAACGCGGTCTGGGCTACCCCAAGGAGCGCGCCGAAATCATGCGGACGAACCGCGGCATCCTGAAAGATCTCAAGGCCGCGTCGTGCCACGACATGCTGACCGTGCTGAAGGCGGTCGATCAGAACCTGCTGCGCGCGGCGATCGCGGGCGAGAAGTTCGGCGAGTATTTCTACGCCAACTCGCAGGACGATGCGATCAGCGACTATCTGAAGAGCCTTTCGGCGGAGCGGGCGCTCGCCTGACATGACCGGGTTGTTTGATCTTTCGGGACAGGTCGCGCTGGTCACCGGCGCCAACACTGGCATCGGGCAGGGGGTTGCGCTCGCCCTGGCTGAAGCGGGCGCCGATATCGCTGCGGCGGGGCGTTCGGCGGCGGACGAGACGGTCGGCAAAGTGCGCGGGCTGGGCCGGAAGGGCGAGAATTTTTCCGCCGATCTGTCGAGCGTCGGCGCGGTACAGCCGCTCGTCGACGCGGTGCTCGCCGAGTATGGTCGCATCGACGTACTCGTCAACAATGCCGGGATCATCCGCCGCGCCGACGCGGTCGATTTCACCGAAGAGGATTGGGACGCGGTGATGGACACCAATCTCAAGACGCTCTTTTTCCTTTGCCAGAGCGTGGGGCGGCACATGATCGCGCGCGGCAGCGGCAAGATCATCAACATCGCCTCGATGCTTACCTTTCAGGGCGGCATCCGCGTGCCGAGCTATACCGCGTCGAAATCGGGCGTCGGCGGGCTGACCAAGCTGCTCGCCAACGAATGGGCGGCGAAGGGAATCAACGTCAATGCGATCGCGCCCGGCTATATTGCGACGAACAACACTGCGGCACTGCAAAGCGACGAGACCCGAAACCGCCAGATCATGGAGCGCATCCCGGCAGGGCGCTGGGGCGATCCCGGCGACATCGGGGGTGCTGCGGTATTCCTGGCATCACGTGCGTCGGATTATGTGCAGGGCCATATCCTTGCCGTCGACGGCGGCTGGCTGGCGCGGTAGGCTTGGAACAATCACCGTAGCCCTGAGCCTGTCGAAGGGCGCTTATCCGATAGGCGCCCGTCGACAGGCTCAGGGCTACGGTTGAGATATAACCCGCATCAGGGGCAAACGGAGTGAGGATGGCGCAAGGCAAGCTGGTCTTTTTCGGCGAATTGCTGATCCGCCTGACCGCGCCGGGCAACGAGCTGCTGATGCAATCGCCGTCGCTGGCGCTCCACGTTGGCGGCGCCGAGGCGAATGTCGCGATCGGGCTCGCACATCTGGGCCATGACTGCGCGATGGTCAGCAAGATACCGGACAATGCACTGGGGCGCGGAGCCGTGTCGGCGGTGCGCGGTGCGGGCGTCGATTGCAGCGCCGTCACCAGCGGCCCAGGCCGCATGGGGCTGTATTTCCTTAGCGTCGGCGCGGGTCTACGCTCGTCCGAGATTGTGTATGACCGTGCGGCGTCGAGTTTTGCTGCGACCGGCGCCGATGATTACGGCTGGGATGCGCTGCTTGGCGGCGCGCGCCTGCTCCACCTGTCGGGGATCACCCCCGCGCTCGGGCCGCGTTCGACCGAAGCGGCGCTCGCTGCGGCGCGCGCGGCGAAACGGCTGGGCGTGCCGGTCAGCTTCGACGGCAATTACCGCGCGATGCTGTGGGAGGCGTGGGACAGCGACCCGCGCGCGGTGCTGTCCGAACTCATCGGACTCACCGACATTTTGTTCGGCAACCACCGCGACTTGTCGTTGGTGCTCGGACAGGAATTCAGCGGTGAAGGCGAACACCGGCGCCGTGAGGCGGCCGAGGCGGGTTTTGCCGCTTTCGCCGGACTCAAGCTGATCGCCTCGACCGCGCGGCACACGATCGCTGCCGATCATCACCGCATCGCGGCGCGGGTCGATCTGCGCGGCGGCGGGCATCAGACCGCCGAGATCGACGTCACCGGCATCGTCGACCGCATCGGCGCGGGCGACGCCTTTGCCGTCGGGGTGCTCCACGCGCACCTGGCGGGCGGCGATGCGCGGGCCATGGCCGAAAGCGGCCTCGCGCTAACCGCGCTCAAACATTCGCTGCCCGGCGATGCAAGCCGCTTTGGGCAGGCCGACATCGATGCCTTCCACGGCGGCGGGCTCGATGTCCGGCGATAGGCTGACGCGCCGCACCCTGCTGGGCGCGGGTGCGGCGTCGCTGCTGATGCCTCTGGTCGCCAAGGCCGAGATTTTTAAGCCGATTCATCATGTTGGCGGGGTCGAAGCCCGGGACGGCTTCTATCGATCGGGCACGCGGCGAAGCCTTGGCGATGATTCGGTCTGGGCCTTCACCGGCATCCGTTACGCCAGCGCCGCGCGCTTCGCGGCGCCGGTTGCCGTGACCAAAGCCGAGCAGCTGAAGGGCGACAGCTTCGGTCCAGCCTGTCCGCAGGTGGGCGACCGCTACCAGCCGCAATCAGAGGACTGCCTGTTCCTCAACGTCTGGACCCCCGACATCGAGGATCAGCGCAAGCGCCCGGTGATGGTCTATTTCCACGGCGGCGCCTATTCGACCGGCAGCGTCACCGACCCGATCAACGATGGTGCCGTGCTCGCCGCGCGCGGTGATGTTGTGGTTGTCACGGTCAATCACCGGTTGAACGCGCTGGGCTACCTCTATCTCGCGCGGCTCGATCCGCGCTTTCCAGACAGCGGCAACGCCGGGCAACTCGACCTGATTGCTGCGCTCCAATGGGTCCAGCGCAATATCGCGGCGTTCGGCGGCGATCCCGCCAATGTCACCGTCTTCGGCCAGTCAGGCGGCGGCGCCAAGATCGCGACGCTGACGGCGATGCCCGCGGCGAAGGGGCTGTTCCACAAGGCGATCACGATGAGCGGGCAGCAGGTAACCGCCTCGGGGCCGCTCAACGCGACCAGGCGCGCCGAGGCATTTCTTGCCAAGCTGGGCGACGGCACTGACCCCGCAAACGCGCCGGTCGAGCAACTGGTTGCGGCGCTGGCGGCGACCGATCCGATCCTCGGCGGCGGGGTGTACATGGGACCGGTGCTCGACATGCAGCACCTGACGCGCCACCCCTTTTGGCCCGATGCCGCGCCGCAGTCGCTCGGCATCCCGATGCTGCTCGGCAACACGGTGCTGGAAACGCGCGCCTTTTATTCGCGCGACGGCAAGCAGCTTTCCGGGCTCGCATTCGACAATCTCGCTGCCCGGATCGCCCCCGAAATGCGCATCGACGCGCATCCCGAATGGGTCGTCAGCGAATTTCGCGCGCGCTATCCGAAGGCTACGCCGATCGACCTGTTCCACCGCATCGTCACCGCGGCGCGCAGCTGGCGCGGGCAGATCGAAGAAGCCGAAGCGCGCGCCCGCGCGGGCGCTCCCGCCTTCGTCTATCAGCTCGATTTCGAGGATGCGAAGCATACCGACGACATCGGGCTCAGCTTCGGTATCATCCCCGATCCAACCGCTGCGCAGCAGACGATGAGCGACAGGGTGATGGATGCGTTCGTGCGTTTCGCGCGCACCGGCAATCCGGGCTGGCCAGCCTATGATTTGAGACAGCGGCAGACGATGGTGTTCGATACCGACAGTCGGGTGTTGAAAGATCCGCGCCAATGGGAGCGCGAGCTGTTCGCGCGGGTGCCGTATATTCAGCCCGGCACCTGACTGAAGAGCGCTCGTCCCTTGATATCGTCATCCCGGCGAAGGCCGGGATCTCACCGGTGCGCAAGTCCGTGAGGTCGAGATACTGATCTTGTCACAGGATCTTCTGCGACCCCAACCAGTTCCACAGCAGCTCGGGCCAGATCGCGACCGGTAAGCCAGCCGTCCTCATCAACCCGAAACCATGCTCGCCGCGCTCGAAAAAATGCGCCTCGCACGGCGCCCCGACTGCGCGCGTTGCTTCGCGCAATCGGACACTGTTTTCGACCTTCACCACGCTGTCGTCCTCGGCGTGGAGCAGCCAGAGCGGCGGCTGATCGGCGCGGACATTCAGTTCGGGAGAATAGAGCCTTTCGCGCGCCGCATCCGGGTTGGCGCCGATCAGTTTCTCGCGGCTCACCGCATGTGCGATCGCCGGGTCCATCGATACCACGGGATAAATGGCGGCAAGTGCGTCGGGGCGCGCTGATAGCTGGTCGGTGCTGTCGACCGGCGCACAGGCCTTCGCATCGAATCGCGTGAGCAGGCTCGTCGCGACCTGCCCGCCCGCGGAAAATCCGCCGAAGATGACGCGCGCCGGGTCGATTTGATCGACCGCCGCGCGGCTGCGCACCAGCCGCACTGCGCGCTGCGCATCGGCGAGCGGGACGTCGGACCCGTTGGCCCAGCCGTCGCCGGGCTGGCGGTAGAAGAGGACATAAACGGTGACGCCGCGATCCTTCAGCCAGCGCGCGAGTTCATAGCCCTCCTTGTCGATCACGACATAACGATAGCCGCCGCCCGGCGCGAGGATGACCGCCGCGCCATTGGGTTTTGCCGGGCGAAAGATGTCGAGTCGCGGGCGTGTGATGCCTTGCAGCATCCGGTCGCTGGCGTCCGGATCGTCGCTGCGCTGGACGACCTGTTCGACCAGACCCGCGGGCAGCCGGAGGTGACGGCTTGGCCAAAGCGGAACGCTGGCATCGGGGGTTACGCGCGCGGGCCGGGTCCAGGCGGCTTGTGCGGCGGCGGTAGCGAAGGGTGCGGCGAGTCCCGCCGCCAGCAGCGCGCGGCGGTCGATCGTCATGGCGCATGCGGGTTGTTCGGGTACGCGATGATCAGCACCAGCGGCTCGCTGCCGGTCTGGCGGATGCCGACATTGGCGCCCTTGTAGAGCCATGCCGCTGTGCCAGCTTTCAGCTCGTTCTCGATGCCATCCGAATGGACGACGCCGGTACCCGACAGCACATAATAGATTTCATCATGGTCGATCGGGTGGATGCCGATCGCGGCGCCGATGTGCAGCGCACGCTTGCGGAATTCGAAGCTGCGCGGTGCTGGGATAGCGTCGCTGATCCGGTAGGCGGTCGACATACCGATCGCGCCGTGCGGCGGCGCTTCCTCGCGCACCGTCGCGGCTTCGTCGATCACGATCATTGCGGGTGCCCCGGCCCCGGCGAGCAGCAGCGCGGCGAGCCACATCGTCACTGGCCGGTCCGCGAAGCGCGGTCGCGTGGCGACAGGATTTCCTGAGGCGTCGGTGCGGTCTGGCCGGGATAGAGGCCCGAGTTCGGCTCCATGGTCGCCAGATCCCATGCGCTCTCGACAAACGGCGCGCGGACGGCGTCCTTGACCTTGGGATAGGCGCTTACCTCGCGCTCGTCGTCGATCACCTCGCCGCGCCCTTCGGCGATGAAGTATAGGACGCGGATTTCCTCCGGGTCACGAGCCCAGGGGCGCGCGCCAGCGGTGGCAAGGACCGAGGTTTCGACGTCCCGAACTGGCAGGATCCGGTAAGCGCCGGTCGGTGCAAGCGGCGCCTTCGCGCGGATCAGTTGCGCGCGTGTTTCGCCATAGCGGCCGAATTCGGGAAGCGGCTTGCCGTGGCGGTCGACCGCCAGATTGTCCTTGCCATAATAAGCAAGGTCGCCGTCGCCGCCGAGCATCAGAAAGGGCAGGCCGTCATCCGTATCATTGCCGCCGCGCAGGACGTTGCCGATCGCGGTGATTTCGCCGGTTACATAAGGTTGCCCGACCCATTCAAGATTCATCAAATTGTAGTGCACCGCGCGGTGCTGCGGGTTGTAGATCAGGTTGTTTATCATCAACACCTGCGCGCCCCCCTTTACCAGCGGATTGCGCTCGACATTGTGCGCCCACACATTGCGGTAAAAGACGATGCCGGTCGCATTGTCGTGGATCAAGGATCCCTTGCTGTGCTCGCCTTTGGGATGACTGGCATCGGCAAGTCCTTCCGCGGCAAGATTGTTGGAAAAGCTGATATTGCGGCTTGTGCCGCCGCGCCAATCATCCACCGTTTTGCCGGTAAACCGGGGGCCAGACGCCGACATATTCTCGTCGATCGCCCACAAGAAGGTGCAATGGTCAATGATGACATTGTGTGCCGCGACGGTCGACAGCGCATCGGCTTCCCAGCCGCTGCGCTTCGCCTGGCCATCGGCGCCGGTGTAAACGCGCAGGTGGCGGATGATGACATCGTGGGTCCGCACGTCGATGCCGGTACGGATTAGCGTGATCCCCGGTCCCGGGGCGGTCTGGCCTGCTATGGTAAGATAGGGGTGCTTGATGTCGATTGTCTGGCGGCCAAGGTCGATCACTCCGCCGACCTCGAACACGATGATGCGCGGTCCCGGCGTCTCGATTGCAGCCTTTAGTGATCCCGGTCCGTCAGGCGCCAGTGTCGTGACGCGCAGGATCTGGCCGCCGCGTCCACCGACGGTGGTGGCCGCCGGTCCGACCGCTCCAGGGAAAGCAAGCGTTGTCGCGTGTGCCGCCGCAACCAGCCCCACAGGCTGCACGATCGCCAGAAAAAATGCGGTTATCCAAGTTCTTACAGCCATATTGCCTCTCCGCCTTTTTGGGGTATTGACACCGCTATACCGATCCTCCTATCTTTCTGACACCGGTTACCCCAATCGGTCAACGAGAAAATATGTCGAGGGAGAGGGGATAGGGCGGTCGGTCGTAGTCGCGGCGACGCCATCATCACTCTCGAAAAATTCCTGGCCGGGCGATCTCGCCGATTTGTTCGGTCCAACAAAGTAACCGGTGTCATTCCTTGTGCAATCAGGAATTTCAGCCGATCAAGGGAGGATGATAATGGCAATTCAAGCACTGCGGGTTCTCACGACATTGGCGTGCGGCGCCTCGCTGTCGGCGTTGGCTGCGTCGCCCGCATGGGCGCAGGATGCGGCGCCCGTTGATAGCGAAGCGGGTGCGGCCGAGGGAGAAATCGTCGTCACCGGCTTTCGTGCCTCGCTCGATGCGGCGTTGAATGCCAAGCGCGCCGACGGCGGAATTGTCGATGTCATCAAGGCCGAGGATATCGGCAAATTTCCTGACACCAATCTTGCCGAGTCGCTGCAGCGCGTCCCCGGCGTCGTGATCGATCGCGACGCAGGTGAAGGGCGTTCGATCACCGTGCGTGGTCTCGGTCAAGATTTTACCCGTATCCGCATCAACGGGATCGAGGCTCTGGCGACCACGGGCGGGACCGACAGTTCGGGCGGCGCCAACCGGTCGCGTGGTTTTGATTTCAATGTGTTTGCCTCGGAACTGTTCAATTCGATCACCGTGCGAAAAAGCGCATCGGCCAATGTCGATGAAGGCTCGCTCGGCGCGACGGTCGATCTTCAGGCGGCACGACCTTTCGACTTCAACGGCTTTCGCCTCGCGGGTTCGGTCAAGGCGCGATACAACGACCTCAACGAAAAGGTCGATCCGCGCGCAGCGCTGCTGGTCTCCAATACCTTTGCCGATGGACGCTTCGGTGTACTTGTTTCGGCCGCCTATTCGAAGCGGCGCCTGTACGAGGAGGGTTTCAGCACTGTACGTTGGGACAATGGTCCTTCGTCCCAAGGCTGGTGCGCGCCGATCGGGCTGACGTCGCAGGGTACCAACGCGACGCAGGCAACCTGCGGGCCCGCTGCGCAAGGTGTGGCTCGCCTGCCCGACACGCCCGCCAACCGGGCGGCCTTTCTGGCGGCCAGCGACCCGGCCAATTTCCATCCGCGCCTGCCGCGCTACGGGCGTCTGACACACGACCAGGACCGTCTGGGGGTCACAGCGGCGGTGCAATGGGCGCCGACGGACAATACGACGATTACCGCCGAGTTCCTTTATTCCAAGCTGAAAGCGACGCGGCAGGAAGATTTTATCCAGGCCATTTCGTTCAGCCGTAACGCGGCTGCGGGCGGCAAGCCGCAGACCAGCGTGGTCGCCACCGAATATGCCAGCAACGGCGCGTTGCTCTATGGCCTCTACAACGGCGTCGATATCCGATCGGAATCGCGTTTTGACAAATTATCGACCGAGTTCACCCAGCCGACCCTGACGATCGATCATGAATTCAGCGACCGGTTGCGTTTCAACGCACGCGCTGGACGTGCCGATTCGAAATTCCGCAACCCGTTGCAGACAACCACGACGCTCGATGCGCTCAACGTCAACGGCTATTCGATCGACTTTCGCAACAGCGACCGTCTGCCGACGATCAATTTCGGGCTTGATGTCAACAGCCCCACTGCGCTGACCATTCTTGGCGTGCCGCAGGTCAGCAGCGGGACGCAGCCCAATACGGTCCCGAACACAACCACCAGCGAAATCCGCATCCGTCCGCAGGGCGCGACCAACCGTAATGACGTTCTGCATTTTGATCTGACGTGGGACGTCGTCCCCGACGGCTTTGCGGTCAATGTGGGTGCTGATTTCAAGAAATATACCTTCGACACGTTCGAATTCCGCCGGGTCAACCAGAATGATACGATCTTTGCGCCGACCGGCGGGATGACGGGATTGACGACGGCAGTGACGGGTTTTGGCAAAGGACTTGGCTCGGGCGTCGTCACCGGTTGGATCATTCCCGATCTAAAGGCGATTGCGACCGCATATAATATCTATTGCAACTGTCTGAAAAGCGGCCCGGCAGGCGGCCCGGGTGATTTCACCCTGTCGTCGATCACCAACGGCAATGCCCGCGGCAACAACCGGCGTATCGTCGAAAAGGATACGTCGGGTTTCTTGATGTTCGAATTCAAGCAGGATGTTGGCGGGATGCCGGTGCGCGGCAATTTCGGCGTCCGTTATGTCGAAACCGACATAACGGCGCAGGGATATGTGGCGACGGGCGGTGGGACGCTGGTCACGGTAAAGAATAAATATGAGGACTGGCTGCCGTCACTCAATCTGGCCGCCAATGTGACCGACGATTTCATCGTCCGCGTCGCCGCGGCGCGGGTGATGGCACGCCCGCAGCTTGGCAATCTCAATCCCGGCGGGACGATCAACACGACAGGCAATCTGACGATCACCAGCGGCAACCCGTTGCTCAAGCCGTTCCGCGCCAACACGCTGGATGCCAGTTTCGAATGGTACCACGGCAAGGGCGCCTTTGTCGGGCTGGGGCTGTTCTACAAGGATATCGGCACCTATATCCAGCAGCTCCGCACGACGATCCCCTACAACCAGACCGGCCTGCCGCAGTCTTTGCTTCCTGCGAATTTCACCGGCGAGGAACTGTTCCAGGTCACCACACCCATCAACACCAGCGGCGGACCGCTGAAGGGCTTCGAAATCAATGTGCAACAGCCGTTTGATTTCCTGCCCGGCCTGTTCAAGCATTTCGGGATGACCGCGAACTACACGCGGGTGCAATCGAAGATCAATTATCAGGTTTCGCCGACGGCAGCGGGAACGATCCGTGACGATCTTATCAATCTTTCGCCGGAAAGCTGGAACGCGACACTCTATTATGATGACAAGAAATTCAGCGCGCGCGCCTCGGTCGCTTATCGTTCAGACTATCTCCAGCGGGTACCCGGGCAGAACAACAATGACGTGGAAGGCAAAAACAGCACCCTCAATGTCGATGCCCAGCTGCGCTACAAGATCAACGACCGTTTCGAGCTAACACTGGAAGGGGTCAACCTGACCGACGAGTTCAACGACCAGTTCATCAGCCGTGCGCGTGACAGCGTGGTGGTATATAACCACACGGGT
>VFQQ010002820.1_pt1 | contig 18353 bp, 27 predicted proteins | sample 3512341 | NCBI WGS metagenome assembly VFQQ01 (sample SAMN10412373, study PRJNA504923) | tailings metagenome | isolation source: Relicate 2 Philex TSF1 revegetated site | place: Philippines: Tuba, Benguet | collected 2017-08-29 | reverse complement strand
CGGCTAGTGAGCCCGGACCTCGTGGTTCGACAGGCTCACCATGAGGTCTTCACGGACACCGAACTCAAAGTAGCCTCATGGTGAGCTTGTCGAACCACGAGGCGTGGCAACTACTTCCAGCCCCGCCCATCCTCATAGACAGCTGGTCCCTTGAGCTCGAGCTTGTTCCCCCACGGATCGAGCACGTAGAACGAGTTGCCCATGCCGCGGGCACCGCCATGAATGGCTTCGCGGTCGATCTTGACCCCGTGCGCGGCCAGATGGGCGCGCATTGCATCGTGGTCGAACGGCGAAAGCGCGATGCAGACATGGTCGACATTGTGGCCGCCCTTGACCGGCGGCACGGCGCTGGTGGCGCCCGGGTGGGTGATGTCCCAGAGCACGATCAGCGCGGCGCCGCACCAGACCTGTTCCATGCCCAGCGTCGGGTAGGAATAGCCCGGCTGGCAGCCGAGCACATCGGCGTACCATTTCACGGCCTTGTTCAGGTCGTCGACGATGAACACCACATGGTCGATGCCGACCATCGAAAAGGGCGGCTTGCTCAGTTCAGTCATTGTCTCCCCCAGCGGTCTTTGGCCGCGTCGTCTTGTTGTTTGGCCTCCACCCAGCGCTCGCCGTGTGGCGTGGCTTCCTTCTTCCAGAACGGGGCGTCGGTCTTGAGATAGTCCATCAGGAACTCGGCGCCCTCGAAGGCGGCCTGCCGGTGCGGCGCCAGCGTCATCACCTGGACGATCGGGTCGCCGGCCGGCAGCGTGCCATAGCGATGGATCACGGTGGCACGGAGCAGGCCGAAGCGGGTCGTCGCTTCGGCGATGATCGCCTCGATCTGGTTGACCGCAAGCTCCGGGTAGCTTTCGAGCGTCAGCGTTGCCACCGGATCATCGGGACGCGAACGCACGAGGCCGGTGAAGGTCACCGCCGCACCGGCGCCGGCACTCTCGATGAGGAATGCGTTGGTCTCGACGCCCGGGTCGAACGCCGCCGTCTGGATGCGGACGGTCAAGTCAGCCGCCAGTCATCGGCGGGAAAAGGGCGACAGTCTGCGCGTTGGCGATCAGCGCGTCGGGTTTGACCACCTTGGCGTCGATGGCGGCGCGCACGAGGCTCGGTTTTTCGAAGGCTAGTTCGGCGGCCTCGTCGCGGCTGCGCAACCAGCCGATCAGATCGGCAACGGTCTTCACCTCGGCGGGCGGATCGACCTCCTCCTCGCTGCGGTTCAGCCGTTCGCGGAACATGGCGAAGTAGAGGATCTTCATGCCGGACCCGCCAGATGCGGCCAGGCGCCGCGCAGATACTCCCAGCCGGTCCAGACCGTGAGGATTGCCGCCACCCAGAGCAGGAAGTGCCCGATGAAGACGAGGCCGAGCAGCATCGGCGAAGCGATCAGCAGCCCGAGCGCCACCAGTTGGATGGTGGTCTTCCATTTGGCGAGCCAGGTCACCGGCACATCGACGTCGACCTTGCCGAGATATTCGCGGAGGCCCGAGATGAAGATCTCGCGCAGCATGATGGCGATGGCCGGGATCAGGTCCCAGCCGGTCAGGTGACCCGTCCAGGCGAGGGTGATCAGCAGCGCCCCGACCAGCAGCTTGTCCGCAATCGGGTCGAGCATCTTGCCCAGCGCGGAATTGAGATTCATTCGCCGGGCGAGGAAACCGTCGAGCCAGTCGCTGACGGCAGCAGCGATGTAGAGCAGCAGGGCCAGCCACTGCAGCCAGCCCCAGCCGAGCGCGATGAACAGGCAGATCACGGGAATGGCCGCGATGCGCCCCAGGGTCAGCAGATTGGGCAGGGTGGTGAGAGTCGCTGGGATTTGCATGTGCCGATGCAATCGGAAGGGAGCGGTGCGGTCAAGGGTGGAACGAAGCGCGGGGCATGCGGGTTGCCCCCTACCAGCAGAGGAGGCTGACATGACGCACCAGCAGGCTCACCCCGTCACCCGAAAACAGCCCGAGGCCGTTGCCTTCAAGGACAAGCAGCCGCCCGGACCCAACGAGGCCGATGTCCAGGTCCGTCCGGCCGGGCCGGACGGCATGCGGTCCAGGCCCAAGCGCGAATGGACCAAGGAAGCCCAGGCCGCCGACGAGTCGTTCCCCGCCAGCGACCCTCCCGCCGCCAATCGCTTCGACTAGGCGACCATCTCGGCGCTGGCGCGCCGCGTTTCGACCGCGGCCGCCAGTTCCTCCAGCACAGCCACGGTCGACTCCCAGTCGATGCAGCCATCGGTGACGGACTGGCCGTAGACCAGTTCCTTGCCGGGCACGATGTCCTGGCGGCCGGCCACAAGATTGCTCTCGATCATCACGCCGACGATGCGGTTATCCCCGCTCGCCACCTGTGCGGCAATATCGGCGGTGACCAATGGCTGGTTCTCCGGCTTCTTGGAGGAGTTGGCATGGCTGGCATCGATCATCACCACACCGCGCTGCCCGCCCTTTTCGGCTTCGGCGCACGCGGCGTCGACACTGCCGGCATCATAGTTCGGTGCTTTGCCGCCGCGCAGGATGATGTGGCAGTCGTCATTGCCGGTGGTAGAGGCAATGGCGGACTTGCCTTCCTTGGTCACGGCCAGGAAATGATGCGGCTGGCTGGCGGATTTCACCGCATCGAGCGCGATGCGGACATTGCCGTCGGTGCCGTTCTTGAAGCCGACCGGGCAGCTCAGACCCGAGGCGAGTTCACGGTGCACCTGGCTTTCGGTCGTCCGCGCGCCGATGGCGCCCCACGACACCAGATCTGCAAAATACTGCGGCGTCGTCATATCGAGGAACTCGCTGCCCGCCGGCAGCCCGAGATTGTTGATGTCGAGCAAGAGGCTCCGGGCGAGGCGCAGGCCGTTGTCGATATCGAAGCTGCCGTCGAGATTGGGGTCGTTGATCAGGCCCTTCCAACCCACCGTGGTGCGCGGCTTCTCGAAATAGACGCGCATGACGATCTCGAGCTTGTCGCTCAGCTTCTCCCGAATGGCGGCAAGGCGCTTGGCGTAGTCCAGCGCGGCCTTCGGATCGTGGATGGAGCAGGGGCCAACCACGACGGCGAGGCGGTCATCGGTGCCGTGCAGGATGTTGTGGAGCGCGTGGCGGGCGCTGAGCACGGTACGGGTCGCCGCATCGGTGCGGGGGAACTCGCGGATCACTTCCTGCGGGGATCGGAGTTCGCACAGGTCCTTGATGCGAAGGTCGTCGGTGGATTTGAGCATTTAGAAGTCTCCTCGGGATCTTTTGGGGTCAGCGAGGCGACAAAAAAGCCGCCTAGCAGGGCTGGCGGCTTGGGTGTCTTTGTTTGTCTGTACTTTAGATCAAACGGTTCCCTTCGGCTGCCAGCGGCTTCCGGTGCTAAAGTACCAATAGGAATAGGCGGCGCGAAGGTTCATGGCCGGCTTTGTAGCCGAGCCACGAATTGTTGTCACGTGGAGTCTTCGCCGGACCCTACGAAGGTCGAGTTACGACTTGAGCGAAGGGAAATAGTCGGCCGCCGTCGGGGCCAGATAATCGCGCAGTTCCGCGATCGGCGCCTCGAAGATGTCCTCCTGGCAGGCCTGGATGACATGCGGCAGGCCCTGCAGGGTGAAGACCGCGATATCGCCCGGCTTGAAGGTGACTGCGAGGTTCGTGGCAATCAGTTCATCCATGCCGCAGCTCTCCTCGAATTCGGCATCGTCGGACTTTTCGCGACGCGAAATGGCGAGGTCGATGAGGCTCTGGCCGGGCTCCCAGCGCCAGTCACCCTGGCGAGAATCGGCGAAGATCTGGCTCAGGTCGAGGTCCTTGCCGGTTTTCATGTCGATGGAGGTCAGGTAGGTGTGCACTTCGGGATACGCGCCGCCGCAATACAGCATGCCGCTCTCGGACCAACTCATCACCGTTGGCGACAGATAGCCGACCGAAACCTGTTCGTCGGGGTAGCCGGCGTAGGAGCCCAGCCAGTTCTCCGAGCCGGGCATCCAGCCCATGCCGAAATAGGCCTGTGCCTCGCAGTCGAGGCCGGAATTGATCATCACGGACTGGCGCGTGAAGAGGCGCTGGTTGGCGGCGCTTTGGTCGCCGCTGCGGCCGGTGTCGACCAGTTGCGGGAAGGGGAATTTCACGCGCTGGTCGGTGACGTAGATGTACGAGACGCCGCCCATCTCGTTGATCTCGCTCCACTCCTGCTTGCCCGATGTGGCCTTGAGGTAGTCGTAGGGTTGGTTGGCAATGTTCAGCCCTTCCCTGCCTTCGATGATCTCCAAAGGCAGGCCGGCCAGCTGGGAGGGCTGCATGTCCTCGGTCTCGTCGAACGGGCGTGTGCCGACGAGGTTGAGCTCGAGGTCAAGAGGTGCTTCGCCCGGGCTGGCGACCCAGGTCCCCGTGAGATTGCCATTGCCGTCGCTGGTCAGTGTCCAGACCGCGCCCTTGAGGTCTTCGGGAAGTTCGCCGGCCTCGTATGCGGGCTCGCAGATTTCGACGGTGCAAGGCAGTTCCTCGAAGAGGACGAGCTTTTCCGCAGTGGCCTCGATGACATGGAGCGGGATGTCGATACCGTTGCTGGCGTAGAGGTAGCGGCCGACACTGGTCTCGTCGACCTCGGCGAAGTCGGCGGAGAGTTCGAGCGCGATCTCCACCGGGCCGAGCTTGCCGGAATAGGTGGTGGCGTCGGCAAGGGCAGGGGAAGCGGCAGCGATCGCCAGCGCGGCAAGGGAGATGCGGAGCAGCATTGTGAACTCGGCAGATGGGTGAATGTGTTACGCGGGCTGATAATGACCGCCGTTTGAACGCATTCTGAACGCCGCGGCCGTTTACGCCGGCTTAACCTTGGTAACTAACCAGCAGTTAATGCGCTATGCGCCTGGCGCATGCTTGGTTGTCCCAAACTCGGTCTACTCCACTGAACTGGTCGAGAATAGATAAGGGTCATCAAAACGAAGGGGAACCAAATGACCACGATCCGCCAGAAACTCGCTCAGTTTGCCGCCTACCAGCGTACCGTCCGCGAGCTCAACGCTCTCACCGGCCGTCAGCTCAACGACCTCGGCATTACTCGCGAAGACATCAAGACCATCGCGCGCACTGCCCAGTAAGCAGTCAACCGCAGCGACTAAGACGAGGCGCCCTCCCGGGCGCCTTTTGTTTTTCAGGCCGACCGGTTGAAGTGGTCGTAGATCTGCTGCGCCATGGCGCTCGACACGCCGGGAATCTGCGCCAAATCGGCCAGCGAGGCGCGGGCCACAGCTTTGGCCGAGCCGAAATGCTGCAGCAGCGCCCGCTTGCGGGCCGGGCCGATGCCGTCGATCTCGTCGAGCGGGTTCTTGATCACCGCCTTCTGCCGCTTGGCGCGGTGCGTGCCGATGGCGAAGCGGTGGGCTTCGTCGCGGAGGCGCTGCACGTAATAGAGCACCGGATCGCGGTGCGGCAGCATGAAAGCCTCCTTGCCCTCCATGAAGAACTTTTCGCGGCCGGCGTCGCGCTCCTCGCCCTTGGCGATGCCGATGAACGTCACCTCCCGCGGCAGCTCCAGCCCGGCGATAACTTCGCGCACCGCATTGAGCTGGCCGGCGCCACCGTCGATGAACACCACGTCTGGCCAATCCGGCATGCCGGTCTGCTCGTCCTCGGCCTCGATGTCGCTTTCGGCAGCGAGGCGGGAGAAGCGGCGAGTCAGCACTTCGCGCATCATGCCGAAGTCGTCGCCGGGGGTGATCTCGGTGTCCTTGATGTTGAACGTCCGGTAGTGCTTCTTGGAGAAGCCTTCCTCACCCGCGACGATCATGGCGCCGACGGCGTTGGTGCCCGAGATGTGCGAGTTGTCGTAGACCTCGATACGCTGCGGGGCGGCATCCAGCCCGAAGAGTTCAGCGACCCCTTCGAGCAGCGTGCGCTGCGTGGCGCCTTCGGCGAGCTGGCGGCCCAGTGCTTCACGGGCATTGTTGTGGGCGTAGACGACGAGGTCCTTCTTTTCACCGCGCTGCGGCTGCTGGATCGACACCTTGAAGCCGGCGCGAGTGGAGAGCGCTTCCTCGATCAGGTCATTCTCGACGAGCGGCTGCGAAACCAGCACCAGCTTCGGCGGCGAACGGTCCTCGTAAAACTGGCTGATGAAGGCTTCGAGCACTTCGGCTTCGGTGAGTGTCGAGTCGGCCTTCGGGCGATAGGCGTGGTTGCCCCAGTTCTGGAACGCGCGGAAGAAGAACACCTGCACGCAGAACTGCCCGGCCTCCTGCGCCACGGCGAAGACGTCGGCCTCTTCGACCGTTTTGGCCGCGATGTCGCCCTGGCTCTGGACGAGCGCCAAGGCCGAGAGGCGATCGCGCATCATCGCGGCGCGTTCGAAGTCGAGCTTCTCGGCAGCTTCGTTCATGTCGCGCTGCAGATGGTCCTGCACCGACTTGGTCTTGCCCGAGAGGAACTGGCGCGCCTCGTCGACCAGCTCGGCATAGTCGGTCAGCGACACTTCGCCGGTGCAGGGACCGGCGCAGCGCTTGATCTGGTAGAGCATGCAGGGCCGGGTGCGGGCTTTGTAGAAACTGTCCGAGCAGGTGCGGAGCAGGAACGCCTTCTGCAGCGAGGTGATGGTGCGCTTGACCGCCAGCGCCGAAGCGAATGGGCCGAAATAGTGGCCCTGCTTGCGGCGAGTGCCGCGGTGCTTCATCAGCTCGGGCGCCTCGTGCTCGGTGGCGATGAGGATGTAGGGGAAGCTCTTGTCGTCGCGCAGCAGCACGTTGAAGCGCGGCCGGAGGCGCTTGATGAGATTGGCCTCGAGCAGCAGCGCTTCGGCCTCGGTCTCGGTGCGCACGAACTCCATCGAGCGCGTGGCGTAGATCATGCGCTGGATGCGCGTCGGCAGGCCTTCGGGGCGCGTGTAGTTGGTGACGCGCGATTTCAGGCTGCGGGCCTTGCCGACATAGATGACCTCGCTGGCCTCGTCCATCATGCGATAGACGCCGGGCGAGGCGGGAAGCGTGCGCACGAAGGCCTTGATGACCTCCGGTCCGCTGGTCTGGTTGGTGTCGGTCATTTGCGGGGCGTCGGTCCCCGGCGCGGGGACCACTCGATGTGCTGGCCGCCATCGAGGGCCAGCATCTGGCCGGTCATCGAGGGGGCAGCGAGGATGAAGAGGAGACCGTCTGCGATCTCCTCGGGATTGGCGGCGCGCTCGAGCGGCAGGCGCTTGAGGTTGGCGCGGAAGCTCTCGTCGGTCTCGCCTGGAGGCGGTAAAGTCGGGCCGGGGCCGATGGCGTTGACGCGGATGCGGGGCGCGAGGGACTGAGCCAGCGTCCGGGTGGCACTCCATAGCGCCGACTTGGAGAGCGTGTAGCTGAAGAAGCTCGGCGCGGTGTGCAGCACGCGCTCGTCGATGATGTTGACGATGTTGCCCTGCGCGCCCTCGGGCAGCTGCGCGGCAAAATCGCGCGACAGGAATACCGGCGCCTCGACATGGATGCCGAAATGCTGGTCCCACAGCGCCTCGTCGAGATCGGCGACTGCGTCCGGCTCGAAGGTCGAGGCGTTGTTGACGAGGACGGTCAGCGGGCCGAAGGCCTCGGCCGCCGTCTCGATGATCGTGGCGCGCTGCTTGCGGTTGGCGAGGTCGCCCTTGACCAGGGCCGCCTGACCGCCGGCCCGCTCGATCTCCGCCTGCACCGCCTTGGCGCCATTGGCCGAGGAACGATAGTGCACGACGACCTTGTAGCCGGCGCCGGCCAACCGCTTCGCCATGGTCGCGCCGACGCGGCCGCCGGCCCCTGTGACGAGGGCGACGTTGTCGATGCGCGGTGGGGATTTTGCCTTGGCAGCCATGAGTCGATCAGAAGATAGGCGTTTCGGTCCGGGAAGCAAATCGCCTCAGTTGCCGGTCGCAACCACCGGCCATTCTTCGGTGCTCTCGTCGCAGGTTTCGCGGGCCCGTATTTCGACCAGGCGGAACTCGCCTGCGGTCCACACCCAGCGGCCGGCGCTGCCGCAATTGCCGTTGCCGCCCTTGTAGGAACTGCTGAGCTCGCCATCCGCGTCGCTCCAACTGCCACCGTAGATGAGATTGGCGTGGTCGCCGTCATTGGCATCGCTGCCGGGCAGGTCGAGGACGGAAACGCCTTCGTCTGTCGCCAGATAGAGGGCGCGGACGAAGTTGTAGGCGAAGTCCTCGCAGGGGACGAGATAGAGCGTGTGGAACTGGTCCAGCGTCACCGCCGAAATGCGGTTGGCGGAGTCGGCATCGATCGGGACGCTGCATTTGTTGGCGCCGTGGGCGTTCATGAGCTCGACGGTGCGAAGGTCGACCGCCAGCTGCGGCGCGGGGGCGCCGAGGGCAGGGTCAAGGCCGACAGGCGGGGCTTCGGCGACTCGCTCGGAACCGAGCCGGCCCTGCGTCTCGTCGATCCAGATCAGCGCGGCGGTAAGCCCCTCGAGCGAGAAGTTCGCTTTGCTCGTCGCGCCGGTGTCGTCGGTAAATGTCACCTCGACAGCGCTGCCGGGCATAAGTTGGTCCATCACCGACTGCACCTTGGGACCGAGCAGGAAGAAGTCGTTGATGGCGCCATAAGGGGCGATCTCGCCTGCGCCAGTGAAGGCCTCGCCTTTGCCATCGACGAGGACCGTGAAAGGCATCGCCGGGTTCGCCATCACCTTGATCGGGGTGAAGGAGACTTCCCAATACGTCTCCTGCGCGTGGCGACCCACACGAAGCCAAGCATCGGCGACACTGCCATCGCCTGGATTTGGGTTCATGTAGGCGACCGCAGAGCAATAGCCATCGGCTTGGCAGACGGCGAGCCAGTCGCGAAAATACTTCCGGGTCTCGTCCTGCGCCGCGGCGGGCAGCAGCGACAGGGCGTAAATGGCGAGGATCAGCAGCAGGCGCATCGGCAGACTCCGGCAAGGCGCGGAGGATAGGCGTGTTCGCCCTGTGGTTCCAGTCGGTGCTTGGGGAAGTCCCGAGGTTCCTGCCTATAAATGAGGCAGGAAGAGGCGTAGTCTTGGCGCTGCGAGTGGAAGCCGCTTGGGGCTTCGTCAACAGCGAAGAAGGGGAAGAGGAATGGAAGCAATCATACCGATTCTTGTTCAATTGATCGGTGGTGGCGTCGGGGGCAACGCACTGGGTGCCCTGGTCAAGAAACTCAGTCTCGGCACGGCCGGCAACACCATTGCAGGTGCTATCGGCGGATGGCTGGGTACGTGGCTCGCGAGCATGATCCCGGGCCTCGACGGCATCGTCAAAGGCGCCATGGCGGCCGCCGGGACCACCGGGAGCCTCGACATCGGTGCGCTGGCGGGGCAGGGCGTTACCGGCCTCGTCGGCGGCGGGCTGTTGACGGCCATCGCCGCGCTGATCAAGAACGCCACCATGAAGAGCAACGCCTGACTCGTGCTTTGCCCAAGCCCCGGACCACAGCGGCCCGGGGCGATTGCTGACCCTCCTGAAAGTTTCCTCCGTGTCCGACCAGCCTGCCCGCCGCCGCGCCGACAATGTCCCGCTCGGCATCGGCCTCACTATTGCGGCCATCCTGATTTTCGGCGTGCAGGACGCCGTCTCCAAGCACCTCGTGCAGGACTATTCGCCGTTCCAGCTCGCCATGATGCGGTTCTGGGCCTTCGCCCTGTTTTCGCTGGTGCTGGTGATGCGGCAGGGGCCGATCTCACAGGCATTCCACTCGAAGTCGCCGAAGCTGCAGGTGCTGCGCGGGGTGCTGCTGGTAGTGGACATCTGGTTCTTCGCCGCAGCGCTCAAGGACGTGCCGCTGGCCGAGTTGCAGGCGATCACGCTGGTCTATCCGCTGATCGTGACCCTGGTCGCCATACCGATCCTTGGCGAAAAGGTGGGTGTGTTCCGCTTTACCGCAGTAGCCATCGGTTTTCTCGGCGCGCTGCTGATCGTGCGGCCGGGCGGCCTGCCGCTCAGTTTGGGCGTGCTCTACGCGGTTCTCTCGGCCACGGCCTATGCGATCTACATCGCGCTGACGCGCAAGGTATCGAGCCAGGATTCGACCGCGACCAGTATGGTCTATGTCGGCGTGGTCGGGCTGGTGATGACCACCGGCGTCGGCGTGTTCTTCTGGAAGCCGATGCCCCTCGAGGACCTTTGGCTCATGGGGGTGATCATGGTCACCTCGACCGCCGCACACGGACTGATGATGGTGGCGCTCAGCCGGGCGCCGGCGAGCACGATGCAGCCGTTCAACTACACGGCGCTGCCCTGGGGTATCCTGCTCAGCTTCGTGTTCTTCCAGCACCTCATCGACGCGGTGAGCTTTGTCGGCGCCGCGATCATTGCGGTGGCGGGTCTTGCGGTGATGATGCGCGAGCGGCACCTGGCGAAGCTCGGACGAACCGCTTCACGGCCGCAACCAGCAGAAGAAGGGCCCCAGCACTAGCCACGATGACGCCGAGTGGCGCGACCGTCAGGGTGAGCATGATGGCGACGGTGCCGAAGAAGCCGTCGTCGAGCCATGGCCACAGCATCACGAGCAGAGCAGGCGTTGCCGAGATCAGCGTCATCAGCACGCCGAAGACGAGGAAGCGCCGGCCCCAGTGCATCAGGCAAAGAACCCGGCGATCCAGACGGCGGCTGCCGCCGCGACAGCGGTCAGCACCGTGCCCCAGGCCATGTCGATGGCCACGAGCTGCAGGGTGAAGTTCTTGAGGGTCGAGAGATTGGTGAGGTCGTAGGTGCCGTAGGCGACAAAGCCGAACACCGCGCCCATCCAGAGCGCCTTCCACACGTCGCCATTGGCCGGGGCGGTGACGAGCAGCAGCAGGCCGACGAGGTAGACCAGGTAGAATCCGCCGGCCACGGGCAGGTTGGGCTGGTCGAGCATCATGTCGCCGATGACCGGTCGATAGATCCGATCCGCCATCGTCGACAGCCAGACGAAGTCTGCGCCGAAAAAGACCACGGCGGATGCGATGTAGAGGATCACGTAGTGCATGCGGGAAAGCTCCATCCATGCGGGGCCGATCCCCCACGATGCTGCAACAACGCCCGGCGGACGCATAAAGTTTTCAACGTGTTCGCCTCGCCCTTGAACAGGGGGATCATAGGGGACATTTGTGGGGACGGGGCAAGTCTGTCGCCGACACGAAAGGGTGCACGCGATGTTTATTCTGGTCGAGATCCTCGCCGCCTTGCTGATTATCGGCGGCATCGTCACCTACTTTGTTCGCAACAAGCGCGATGCCGAGCGCGACGCGGTCACCGAGCGGCGCGTCGACGCCTATATCGAGACGATCCGGCGCGAGCGGAAGAACCCCGAACTGTCGTCCATGTCCGACACCGAACTGCGCGACCTGCTGCTGTCGGGCGCGCGCAACCTGCGCATCCAGGCGGAACGGCGGATGTACCTGCTGTTCGGTGGCACCATCGCGGCACTGCTGGCGGCGGTGATCGTCGCCACCGAAGACGGCATGCGCGGCTTCGGCATCGCAATTCTCGTCGGCGCGATGGCGCTCTACGGCATCAACGAATTTCTCGGTCGTCGCATGCGCGAACCGCTCGAGGCCAAGGGCATCGACGTGGAACGGTTGAGGGTGGAGTAGGGTTCGGGATTGTCAGTCGGGATTCTCTTCTCCCCTTGAGGGAGAAGATGGATCGGCGAAGCCGAGACGGATGAGGGGTAGCCTCAGCTGTCGCGAATGTGGAGATAACCCCTCATCCGCCCTTCGGGCACCTTCTCCTTCAAGGGGAGAAGGAAACTGGGACGGCAGCCTAGAGCCGCCGCATCTTGCCGATCATGAAGACCAGGCAGCCGGCGATGACCAGCACTACGGGGGCGATCACCAGCACGCTCAGCAGCGTGCCGTCGAGGTGCATCTGCTGGTGGTTCGGGCCGGACATCTGCGAGAGTCCCAAGCGCTCGAGGGCGAAGATGCCCATGCCGATGATGATGAGCGTGTAGGCCAGTTTCACATAGGGCTTGGTCGACGGGTTCATGGCAGATCCAAAACTCAGATGCTCAAAAAATAGGGCGCCCCGCAGGGCGCCACAAGTCGTCGATCATCTGAAATCTCGGCAGGGGCGGCCACCCGGTCTAGGGGCCGCCCGCCGGGATCAGTTTGAGATGCAGAAGCTGGCGTTGGGGCCGCCGACACAGGCGCTCGAACGCGGGCCATAGTAGTAGTCGCGATACGGGCGGCCGTAGCGCCACGGGCGAACCGCCGGGCGGCTGTCGATGTAGAAATCATCGTCATCGTCGTAATAGTCGTCGTCATAGCCGCCGCGCGACAGGTAGCTCGCCGACACCCAGCCATCGGGACCGGACTTGTTCACGAAGCACCAGCTGCCGCGGCAATAGTCGATGTCGACGCTTTCGCCGCGACGGAGGACGTCGACGGCGCCGTAGCCGGTGCCGGGACCGGAGCGGACATTGACGTTGGAGGTGGCGTAAGCCGGTGCCGCCAGCGCGGCTACCGACGAGCCGGCGAGTGCGGCCAGAGCGATGCCGAACGTGAGGGCGGTGCGCTTGAGAGACATGTGGAAGGCTCCTTTTCGGGAAACTGATGAACTAAAAACGACTTCCAGGACCCGAAGTTGCGACTCCGCGGCTGAACCGAAAATGAATGGCCGCCCCGTGGCCATGGGAGAAGCGGCCACAGGGCGGTTGCTGGATCAGTCAGGGCCGGCTCAGTTGCCGAGGCAGATGTAGCCGTACTGACCGTTGATGCAGACCGAGCCATTGCTGTTCGGCCACGGCTTGTTGTTGGGGAACGGCGCGTAGTCGAGGGCGCCGGACTTCACCCAGCCGTCCTTGCCGGGAATCTTGACCTTCACCCAGTTGCCGGCATGAGCGAGCACGGTGACCTTCTGGCCTTCCTGCACCCAGTTGACGGTTTGCGAGTTGTTGTGAGGTTGCGACTTGACCTTGGCGTCGTAGTCGACCCAGGCGTACTGGGCGGCCATCGAGGCACCGGCGGTGGCGATAACGGCAACCGCGGCGATCGCGGCAGTCTTGAGGGTACGAGCAAACATCTCGTGGTTTCCTTCCATCGGGTTGTGGCATTGCTGCCTTGACCGCGACGTTAGGGAGACGCTGCTGAACCCGTTCTGAAGGTCTTGTTTATGCGCGGCTTTCTCAGTTGCGCATGAAGCCGAGCGGGTTGGTGAATTCGGGTGGCGTGACGTGCAGCTTGGCGGCGGCGCCGACGAGATAGTCGCCCAGCACCCAGCCGTCTGGACCATTGTCGTAGATGATCTTGCACCAGTAGGCCTTGCGGGTGCAGCGCGAAATCCCGACGCGCTCGCCGTTCGGCAGGGTGCCGATTTGGGCGTAGAACTGGCCGGGGCCAGAGCGGATCGGGAGGTTCCCAGTCGCGCGGGCATCTGCCGCGGCGGCAGGCGCAATCATCGCGGCGAGAATGGCGAGGGTGACGAACGACTTCATGGCGGGTCTCCTCCCGGCATTACACCGGGAGGAGAAGCCTATCACAAACGCACGGTGGCGTTGTCACCGAAATCGGGCTGGGCGCCGGTGAAGGCCGCGGTGAGCATCGTCGCAAAGGCGATCATGCGGCCCGGCGAGTCCCAGAGCTCGGCGCGTTCGGGCATAACCGTGAGGAGCCGGATGTCGGGATCCTTCTCGCTCTCCCACCAGGCCTTGTCGAAGTCGGTCCAGAGGTCGTGGATCTTGGCGCGGTCATTGCTGACTTCGGCCTTGCCCGAGATCGAGATGTAGTTCATCGCTTTGGTGTCGGCGTAGCTGAGGTTGACGTTGGGAAACTTGCTGATCTCGATGTTCTTGTGGCCCTCGGCCGAGACCAGGAAGTAGATGGCGTGCTCGTCGCGCTTGACCCGCGACGAGAGCGGCCGGGAGATCTGCTTGGTGCCGTCCCAGGTGCCGAACATGCAGAAGTCGATCTTTTCGGCCAGTTCCCACACCCGATCTATGATCTCCGCCGGGGTCTTGTCGGTGTCCTGCTGCTTGCGGTCGGCCATGGCCATCCTCCATTGGTTGTGTGGAGGGGGAACGACAGCTGCGGCAAGCGGTTGCGTCACGCTTTCGCGGCGGTCAATCCTTGGCCGGCGGGTTCTCTTCCCGCTCGATCAGAGCGATCATCCGGACGGCCTGGGTCATGTTCTTGACCTGCATCTTGCTCAGCACCTGCTGGCGGTGCAGTTCCGCGGTGCGGGCGCTGATGCCGAGGCGGCCGGCAGTGTCCAGGGCAGTTTCGCCCCGGATCGCGGCGCGCAGAATTTCCAGCTCGCGTGGCGTCAGGCTTTCGAGGCCGATGCGTGCACGGTCGATGCGTGGTTGGGGTACGTTGTCGAGAAGGTCGCGCAAAGTCTGACCTTTGTCCGATCAGGCAAAATGCCTAGGGGGTAATGTCTGCCCCCCGGGGAGCATTCGCAACTACCGAAATCATGAGTGCTGCAGAAACACCCCTGTCAACGTTACCATAAGTAGATGCCTCGGGTTCTACGTATTGTTCGAATCACAGCTGCGCCGCATCAGCGAAGGGCGGTGGCAGGTATTCAATGTTTCGTTCTGACGACGTATTCGACTGTATAGACCATATGCGCAGTGCCGGAGACCTGGGAGAACTCACGGCGACTTTCGCGATGGCTCTGCGAGACCAGGATGTGCTGGCGGTTTCAGTCGCCGGCTTTCCTGATGAGGGGCGCGATCACGCGATCCGCTACAATGGCCCGAAGCTCGATGCGTGGGTCGATCACTATGACAGCAATCACCTGGTCGACCGCTGTCCGCTGACGGCGCGGGTGCTGACGACCATGCGGCCGTTCCTGTGGGAATCGGTGCGCCCTACCGTCGCCAACCCGGTGGCGCTGGACGTGCTGGACCGGGCGACGGCGCATGGCGTCGATTTCGGCCTCGTGGTGCCGGTGCACCTGCAATCGGGCGACAAGGGCTGCGTCTGCATCGTGCGGGAGAGCCGGGAGTTCGAGGCGGGGGCGGTGCCGTGGGTGGTGATGCTGGCGCAGGCGTTCCACGGCGAATTCGAGCGGCTGGAGGCGGATCGGGCGGCGGTCCAGCTGGCGCTGTCGGGGCGGGAACGCGACGTGCTGCGCTGGTTCGCGCTGGGCAAGAGCGCCGAGGATGTGGCTGATATCCTTGGTATTTCCAGCGCCACGGTGATGTTCCACTACCGCAATGTGGCCAACAGGCTGGGGACGCTGAACCGGACCCACACGGTAGTGCAGGCGATGCGCAGCGGGGCGCTGGGGCTCGACTAGAACCGCGGCCGCTGACACTCAACCGGCCCAAAAGTCCGAAGATTGCACGTGAAAGCGCGTCGCTGACGATCAGCGCGGTCCATGAACGTTCATCGCCTGCGCTTTACGCGGTGCATGAGCGAGACGGCCGGCTCACCAGGGAAACGGATTGCCCAGCTTTTCGGCCGCCTCCATGGCGGCGAAGTAGGCGGTGATCAGGGGCAGGGGCACGCCGCCCAGCTTCAGGCTGATGCGCTCGAGCACGGCGCGGATAGTGCGGGCGGAGAGATTGAAATGGCGCCCCACCGTGGTCGGCGGCTCGCCCCGCGCCGAATACTGGACGATCTGCAATTCGCGCCGCGTGAGCGCACCGAGGTGAATTTTGATCCGGCGCGCCGTCGCGGGATCGAGGTCATTGTCCGCCATCGCTGAACCCCTCCAGACGCCACGATAACCGGGGCGGAAGGTTCGGGTTCCATGCGCCGGAAAAAGTGATCGACGGGGGCGATGGGTTTGCGCGTGAGGGTTCTGCCGAGGGCAATCCAGGGGGAGGCGGGGGCCATCGAAACGACAGCCCGGATCGGGATTTGACGCGCGCCGGTGACGCCGGCGGCGCGCGACAGGGTCAGTAGATGATGACCTGCGGGGCAGCTGCGGCTGCGCCGCTGGCCGAGCCGGGCGATGACAGCGAGTTGCCGCCGCCGCTGCTGGCGGGCTCGCGCACGACCTCGCTGCCATCCTGCAGGATGCCGGTCAGCGTGACCGGCTTGACGATCCGGGACGGGGTCGAGCCGTGGCAGTTATTGTTGTTGTCGCAGGCGACGGTGCAGGTGCCGCCCTTGCCGTCGCAGTTCTTTTTCTCGCAGCCGTAGCCGCCGCCATCGGGATGCACCGAGAAGTTGCCGCCGGCATTGGAGCAGGCGATGCGCAGGTCGCCGACGCCGGGTTTGGCTTCGAGCGGCCGGATCACATTGGCCTGGGCGGGCAGTGCGGTGGCGAAGAGAAGGGCGAGGAGGACGAAAACACGTAACAGCATGGGAAATCTCCTGTTTCGTTCAAACAGGAGCGATGCTGCACCGGGAAAACTGAGCCACGGATGAATGGGGCGTGCAGGAAACGGTGAGGGTGTGCGGGTCCAGCGGTGTGCCTCCGTGCCCCGGCCTGCCGTGCCGCATGAGGAGGGCTGTCCAACGAAGCTTGTCGATCCCGGCGATTGGCAGAACCGCTCTGCTTGATCCGTGCTGCCGGCCTTAGCCGTCGCGTAACATGGCCGTGGCAGTTTTGCGCGTGCGAGCGGCAGGAGGCAGCATGTCGGCACGGGCCTTCATCGGGTTGGTCGTCGGGTTGGCGCTGGCGCTGTGGCTGGCGACGACGCCGGTCGGCGCCATGTTCGGCTTTTTCGTGGGCATCGCCATCGCCTTCTTCATCGCCCCGGTCGTGCTGCTGAGCGGCCTGCCGGGCGAGGCCTGGACGCCGGCGCTCTGGGTGCTGGGCGGGCTCCATTTCGTCGGGGTGCTCTATTACGCGGTGCGCGGCCGGCTCGCCTGGTCGCGAGGCGACCGCAACGACGCCCGCCGCCGCTGGTCCATCGCCCTGACGCCGATCGTGCTGTGGTCGAACGACGCACTGCAGCAGGCTTGGCCGTGAGGCCTCAATCCCCGACCGCCGTCGCGTCGCATCCTCGTGCGGCAGGCAGTTAAAAGAGTTGCAGAAGATGCGCTCCGGCGAAGCTCTGCTTGACGCTCCCGGGCCGCCTCGCACTAGCGCGCCTGCTTAGCGACGAACTCCTAACGACGGCGTTCACCAACAGGGAAGGATAGGTAGAGTGGGGAGGAGATTGCGAGACTAGAACACGAGACCGAACAAGTAGACCCCTAGTGCCCGAAGTCCCTCTGATACCCAGGGCAGCGCCACAATACCAACCCCGTAGAGCAACAAAATCGTTAGGCCGAACTCTCGATGAAGATGCATGTAGGTGCGCATGGGCTTGGCTGACGTGACGGAAGGTATCCCACCTCCCGTCGATTCCGTCCGCCAGTAGTATGTTGTACTTTTTGCGTCCGTCCTAACATCCCGACATGCTGCAAGATACTCTCGCCATAGTTCCAATTCCAGTAATCGAGTGTACTGTAATGTCGGACTCGTAAGAGCTGGAATAAATGAGTTGGGTGCTATTACAAACACGTAGCAACTCTGTATGTCTAGCAGATGATCAGCGCCGGAGCGAGCGGGGAGTTCCACCGTTTCCCTAACGTCATTAACTCGTAGATCGAAAATCCAACCCCTCTTTGCAAATCCCCATCCTTTGTTACTTAGGATTTTGCTTGGTACGCATGCATAGCGAAATCTGATATAGTAGTGACTTTCGATCGAGATATCGTCCACGTATACGTGTCCGCCGAGCAGAATACGCATTCGACCTTCCGATGTGCACTCCACTCGATCAGCAGAAAGCACGCGCTCTCTAATGATCATCCCGGACTGCTGATACTCCACGCAGTTTCCCGAAATGACGACATTAGATCCAAAGATCAGTTCGCTAGTTTTCTCACTAAGCACGAGGGGCGATAAGTCAGTCGACTCCTGCGTGTTTGCTGCTCGTGCTGGGGGCAGGAATTCGAGGAACGTTGGCGCAGGGCCATGACACGAGAAGCGGACCCCAATGTCGATATACGTCTTGTAGCTGCCTCTGAGGATTGGCCAGATGTTTCGGACACTCCACTTTCTAGGAAGTATCCAAAAATTTAGATGAGCGCCACGTATGCGCAGTTGCTCCCTCGGCTCGTGGCTGCGATAAAATCCAAGGGTGGCGATTTTCTGATTCTCCCGGAGTGCGCACGCCAATACTGCCGGAGTTTCTAATGGCTAATCAACTAGTACTCAAGAAATTCAGCGACGTCCGGCTTGCGGACAAGTTCTTCGATAGTCTCAAGGCCGACTACAAGGAATTTCCGACCTGGTTTGCAAAGAAGGCGGCGGAGCTCGCGTACGTCGTCTCAGATGACAAGACAGGCGCCATAAACGGGTTTGTCTATCTAAAGGTCGAGGACGGCGTTGTGGATGACGTTTCCCCGCCGCTCCCGGCTGCCCGTCGCCTTAAAATTGGCACCCTGAAAATAAACGCCCATGGGACTAAGTTAGGCGAAAGAGTCCTCAAAAAGGTCTTCGACAAGGCGCTTCGGGAGAAAGTCTCAGAAATATATGTAACGGTATTCGAC
>VFQQ010002819.1_pt1 | contig 18353 bp, 17 predicted proteins | sample 3512341 | NCBI WGS metagenome assembly VFQQ01 (sample SAMN10412373, study PRJNA504923) | tailings metagenome | isolation source: Relicate 2 Philex TSF1 revegetated site | place: Philippines: Tuba, Benguet | collected 2017-08-29 | reverse complement strand
CTCGCTAGCACGGTTCGTGGACATGGCTAGTGGGGTTCGTGGATCTCAACAGCAGCGCCCGCCGACGCTCAGACCAGTTCCTGCACCAGGCTCGCCATGGTGGGTCGGGCTCGCGGAAACTGCTCGCGTACCGCGCTGCGTTCGCTGATGCCCAACACCAGACCGACCTGCTCCTCGTCGGCGCCGCGGTCGTACAGGCGCGCCACCACCGTGCGGCGGATCGACAGTGGCGTCGCCCACTCAAGCTCCGCGTAGCGGAACAGCTTGCGGTAGGTCTCGAGAATCGGGCGGCAAAGGCAGCGCCGCCGACCCTCGGCGCCGTACTGCGTGATGCAGAAGCCCTCGCCCGTGGCACTCAGGAACAAGGGGCTGTCCGGATCAAGACGGCGGTAGGCGCTGCCGTCGGCGATGCCATGGCCTCGAGCCACTCGTTCCGCGAGATAGGCGCCATGGGCGCAGCGCTATCTCATGCCGCGCGCCCTCTACTTCCGATCCGATTCGCTCGAAGCGTAGCGCGAGAAGACCGTGGTCGTGCCATCTGCGCCAACCAGGAGCACGTCGTAGGCCTCCCTCTGTTTGCCGTACTTCGGGCCGTCCATGCCAGGCGAACCCACCGGCATGCCGGGCACCGCCAGCCCCACGGCGTCGGTGCGCAGCTTGATGACCCGGTGCACGTCAGCGGCCGGAACGTGGCCTTCGATCACGAAGCCACGCACGACCGCCGTGTGGCATGCGCCCACCGATTCCGGCATCTTCAGCCGCCGACGTGCCTCTTTGTTGCCTTCGTTATGTACCCGCACGACGACGAAGCCGTTCTTCTCCATGTGGTCCAACCAATCCTGGCAGCAATCGCATCGGGCACCCTTCCACACTTGCATTCCGATAGGCGAATCCTGCGCCTGTGTGACTAGCGGCGAGGCCAGGGCCAGCGACAGAACCGAACGTCTCGTCAAAAACACGTTTCGATTGACGCTCATCCGATCCATTTGTCGTCCCTTTCGTGGCGCCCCGGGGCTCGGGCGGTGCTTCTCATCTTACCGATCGAGGTTGGCCTATAGGCGGTCACGGCGCAACAGAAGGTACACGGCCGACGGGCACCAGCACGAACAACAGTGCCAAGGCCGGAGCGACAGCGGCAGAAGACGGCGTCAGGTCCGGTGCCGGCTGCGCCGCTTCGCGTTGGCAGTACTCGGCACAGAGCGCTGGCTGGTCGGGATCCATGCCGGCGCCCGGCGTCATCACTCCTTCCTCGCACGGCATGGGAGCGCTGGCGAGGGCGGCCGCTTCTACCGGACAGGCATAGGCCGCGCGAGCCATCTGCGCGAACAGCTGGCAAGCAGCGGCCAAGGCTGCGGGCCATCGTCGTGTGGATGCCGTCCGCGTCATGTGTCTAGGCTAGCCGATGGCCAGCACAGCGGCTGCTGGTTGCCAACGCCGCGCGGCGGTTGCGGGTCGCTCAGGCGCCCCTTCGAGCTAAACCCACCAGGTACTCCGTCACCACCAACGAGCGTTCGTTCGTCCCCGCCATCGAGCCAGTGGTCAGCCAGCTGCCGTCGACACCGATCGAAGGTGTGCCTTCGATCTTGTACCCAGTGGCCAGCGCGGTGGCTTGCTTCGCTTTGGTGGCAACCGCGAAGGAGTTGAGCGCGTCCAGGAAGCGGGTCCGGTCAACGCCGTTCCTTGCCGCGAAGTCGGCGATCTCCTCGGCTTTCTCCAGGCGCTGGCGCTCAGCGTGAAGGGCCGCGAAAACCTTGCGGTGCAGCTGCTCGACCAGACCGAGCGTTTCGATCGCGAAATACACCTTCTGGTGCATCACGAACGGGACTTCGCGGAAGGCAACCGGTATGCGACGGAACAGCACGTCGGAGGGCAGCTTCTTCTGCCAGGCGTCGATCGCCGGTTCGAATGCGTTGCAGTGCGAGCAACCGTAGGCGAAGAACTCAAGCACCTCGACCTGCTTAGGATCGCGGGTAGGCTGACGCGGCGAGATCGTCACGAAGTGCTTGCCCTCCGTGAATCTCTCCTGCGCAGCGGCGAGCAACGGCGAGGTGGCAAGCGAAGCGGCGGCGATCTTGACGAAATGGCGGCGATCCATGATGAACAACAGAAGTTCGGTGAACCGACATTCTTGAGCCTGCACCAACTACAGAGTCAAGTGCCCCAACATGGACGGACCCTGTCTGACGGGCCCATCGCTCTCGCTGCGCCGCCGTAGCAGCGCCGCCGCCTCGACCTCAAGGGCGCACGCGATCGATCACGACAGCGAGCTCGCCGTGCGGCGGCGCCGGCACGTCTCGCGCTTCAAGGTCACCGGAATCGGGTGCGGCAGTGCCCGAACGTGAAATGCGCGCGGCGACGACGACGCGGCTCGCCGTCGACAGCTTCGCCTGCGGCGTCATCGCCAGTGAATCGTCGAGCTGCACCTGGATCGGCGCTTTCGGCGCTGACGACAGCGTCTGACGCGACACGGCCAGCGGCACCCGTGGGCCTTCTGCGGCACGCGCGAAAACGAACAGCGTGTCGCCGCTATGCACTTTGGCGGCGAGTTCAGGCGCGACGGTGACGGTGACGCGCAGCGCGCCGCGGTCGGCGGCGGCCGCGGCCGGTGCCACCGGCGCTCTTGACGCGGACTGTTCTGCCAGCGGTGGCAAGCCCTTGGCCGCACGAGCACGGTCGATCGCTGTATCGAGGTCTTGAACCATCGGCGTGTCCGGCGGCAGGCGCGCACGCAGTCGCGTCCAGTGCGCGAGCGCGGCGTCATGGTCCTTCCGCGCCATCGCCGCCGCACCAGCCAAGGCCAATGCCTTGCCGTGGTCGGGATCGATCGCGAGCGCGCGCTGCAGCAGCGTCTCCGGCTCACCGGCGAGGTTGCGGCCCTGCACGCGCGCGAGCGCGTCGGCATAGTCGACGAGCAGACCGGCATCGTTGTCGCGGTGCCGCAGCGCTTGCGCGAATGCGTCGCGCGCGGGCTCGGCCCGATCGAGCTGCAGCAGCGATCTACCAAGCAGCGCCCAGCCCTCGACGTTGTCCGGCTCGGCCTTCAAGCGCTCAGCCAGGGTTTGCAGCGCGGCCTCCATGTCGACCGGCAAGGCTGGCATCGCTGGCGTCGGCGCGGCGCTGCCGGCAACAACGGCGGGGTTCAGTGCGTCGCGGCTGCCCAGATGCGCATACAGCACCGTGGCCGCGAGCGGCAACGCGAGCGCCAGCGCAATCGCGCTCTTGCGGCCACGCGTGGCGCGCGGCGCAGTCGAAGGCACGGCGGTCTCGTCGAGCACGCGCCGCTCGAGCTCGGTGCGCGCCGCGGCATGCTGCGGTGTGTCGAGGCTGCCGGCGGCCAGTTCGTCGTCGAGCTCGCGCAACTGCGCGCGAAGGATGTGCAGATTGCTCTGCACAGAGTCGTCGGCCAGTGGCGCAGCACTGCCGCCGCGCAACAGCGACCGTAGCAGCACCCCGAGTGCCATGACGACGAGCAGCGCCGCAACGACGACAAACGCCGCGAGTTGACCGGTCATCGCGGCGGCTCCCCATCCTCGCCCAGAAGCTTGCGTGCGCGCTCGTGCTCGGCCTCGGTCAGCGGCGCGGGCAGGGTCAGCGCGCGGCGTTGCCGCAGCACGCGTGCCAGCACGAACGCCATCACCGCCAGCATCACGAACGGCCCGGCCCACAGCAGCCAGGTCGTCGGCTTGACCGGCGGGGTGTAGAGCACAAAGTCGCCGTAGCGCTGCACCATGAAGTCGAGGATCTCGCGCTCGCTGCGGCCGGCGCGCAACTGCTCGCGCACCTGGTTGCGCAGGTCTTTGGCCAGGCCGGCGTTGGACGCGGCGATGGTTTCGTTTTGGCAGACCAAGCAGCGCAGGTTGGCGGCGACGGCCTGCACGCGCGCCTCGAGCGCCGGGTCGGCGGCCAAGGGGCGGGCTTCCTGGGCGTGTATCGATGCCGCCGCGAACACCGCGACCAAGCTGACGAATGAGCCAGCCAGCGAGCGCGTCGAGCCGGCCAAGAGTCCGGTGACGAAAAATCCAATGGTCATGCGCTGGCTGAGCGAGCGCCGCCGGCGGACGCACCTTCGTTCTGATGCTGCCTGCTCGTCACGCGATAGCGACGGTCCGCCACCGCGAGCAACCCGCCCAAGGCCATCAGCACGCAACCGCCCCAGATCCAGTTGACGAAGGGCTTGACGTACAGCCGCACGACCCAGGCACGGCCGTCGTCGAGCGGCTCCCCCATCGAGACATAGAGGTCGCGCGTGACGCCGCGGTCGATCGCCACTTCGGTCGTCGGACTGCGACTCACGCTGTAGAGGCGCTTGTCGGGGTACAGCTTGTCGACCAGCCGGCCGTCCTTCGACACTTCGAAGGTCGCCTGTACCGCCTGGTAGTTCGGGCCGGGCAACTCGCGCAAGCCGACGAGCTTGAAGTCGTAGCCGCCGACGCGCGCCGTGCTGCCCACCTCCATGCGCAAATCCTGCTCGGTCTGGAAGCCGCCGACGATGGTCACGCCGATCACGAACACCGCCACGCCGGCATGAGCGAGCAGCATTCCGTACCAGCTCCCGGTCTGCGTGGCGAGCCGCTGGCCCCACAGCGCCAGCGGCTGCCCCTGCACACGCAGCCACAGCGTGTTCGCGGTCGTGGCCAGGATCCATGCGGCAACGAAGAGGAAGAAGCCGATCAGCGGCGTGAACTTGCCGAGCACGAAAGGCGCGATCACTGCGGCGACAAACGCCGCCGCTGCCGCCCAGCGCAGTTGCACCGCCAACTCAGGCAGCGTCGCTTTCTTCCAGCGCGAGATCGGGCCGACGCCCATCAGGAACAGCGCCGGCACCATCAACGGTACGAACACGGCGTTGTAGTACGCCGGACCGACCGAGATCTTGCCCAGGTTGAGCGCATCAAGCGCCAGCGGGTACAGCGTGCCGAGCATCACCGCCGCGGTCGCCACCATCAGCAGCAGGTTGTTGGCCAGGAGCATGCCTTCGCGTGAGACCGGCTCGAAGGCGCCGCCGATGCCCACGCGTGGGCCGCGCCAGGCAAACAGGGCGAGCGAGCCGCCGACGACGAGCACGAGAAAGCCGAGAATGAAGACACCGCGCGTCGGGTCGGTGGCAAAGGCGTGCACCGAGGTCAGCACGCCGGAGCGAACGAGGAAGGTGCCCAGCAGGCTCAACGCGAAAGCCAGAATCGCCAGCAGCACCGTCCACATCTTGAAGCCGCCGCGCTTTTCCGTGACCGCCAGCGAGTGGATGAGCGCCGTGCCGACGAGCCACGGCATGAACGACGCGTTCTCCACAGGATCCCAGAACCACCAGCCGCCCCAGCCGAGTTCGTAGTAGGCCCAGGCGCTGCCCAGCGCGATGCCCAACGTGAGAAAGACCCACGCCACTGTAGTCCACGGGCGGGACCATCGGGCCCACGTGCTGTCGAGTCGCCCGGAGATGAGCGCGGCGATGGCGAAGGCGAAAGCGACCGAGAAACCGACGTAGCCCATGTAGAGCAACGGCGGGTGGAAGATCATCCCTGGGTCCTGAAGCAGCGGGTTGAGGTCACGCCCGTTCTCGGCCGCGGGCAGCAGCCGCTCGAACGGGTTGCTCGTGAACAGCGTGAACAGCAGAAAGCCGGTTGAGACGAGCCCCATCACCGCGATCACGCGGGCCACCATGACCGTGGGCAATTGGCGGGAGAACAGCGCCACCGCCACCGTCCAGCCTGCCAGGATCAACGTCCACAGCAGGATCGAACCCTCGTGGTTGCCCCAGGTCGCTGCCACGCGAAGCGGCAGGGGCAGCGCAGTGTTCGAGTTCTCCGCGACCAGTTGAACCGAGAAGTCGTTGTCGATGAAGGCCGAAGTCAGCGCGCCGTAGGCCAGCAGCACGAGCGCAAACTGCACCAGCGCCGCGGGCCGCGCCAGCGCTACCCAGGAGGCTTGGCCGTTGAACGAGCCCGCAAGTGGCAGCACGCTTTGCGCGAGCATCACCACCGCGAGCGCCAGGATCAATGCGAAGTGGCCGATCTCTGGAATCATTTGGGCGTGCCCTGCGCGTTGGAAGTCAACGCGGAGGAGTCTCGGGCCTAAAGTGGGTACAGAGTCAAGCGCCGCGACGACCAGTTCTGTGCGCTGGGGTCAGACCTTTCGTTGAGCGATTTGCCGCGCGCTTGCGATCGACTCCGCCAGATCAGCCGGAATGGGTAGGGGCTTGGCCGGGCTCACGTTGGAGCCGGCGGTGTTGCCGGTGGGCACCAAATCGAACGGCGATCTCGTCGCCGCACCGACGATGCGGAGCAACTGGCCGCGGCCACTTCGCGAGGAACGCGGGTGCGCAGCGCCCAAGCCAGCATGCTTAGATGAACGCGGACGTGATGGAGTGTCGATGATTGGCCCAGAACATAGGCCCGTTCAAGATGAAGGAAACTGCTCGCGCGCTCGCCTCTGCGCAGGGCGCACCAAGCCTCGGTCAGCTCGGCGCTGACGTACGGGCGGATTGTCTGGTTGAAGGACGGCATCGACTGTCTCCTCATTCATGCACGGTCCGCGTGGGGTGGGTCCGGGAGGAACGGGTACACGAGTTGTTCACGGTAGCGGTGTGGGGCCGGGTCGCCCTCGATGCCGATCGGCCCGAGCAGCGCACTGGGTCGATGGAACGTGCCGAACCAGTGATCCCACAACATCCAGAACTCGCCGAAGTTCACCTGGGCATCCGCAAAGCGCTCCCGGTGGTGCCAGCGGTGGACTTCCGCGACACCGACGAGGTAGCGTAGCGGCCCCAACCGGTAATCGAGATTCGCATGCTGGAACGCTAAGTGGACGGCGAGGATCACGAACCACCCGCCCACTACGTCCGCGGGCGTGCCGAGCACGCCGAGCGCCACCAGCCCGGGACCGGCCATCAGCACCGCGTGGACCGGATGCCGACGCTCCCCGTTCAGCCAATAGAGCCGCCGCGATGAGTGGTGGATGCTGTGCAGCCGCCACAGAAAGTCGTAACGGTGGCTCATTCGGTGCACGGCGTACAGCGACAGGTCCAGCGGCACCCCTGCCAAGAACACCTGTGCGAGGAAGGGCCAGTCGCTGGGCCACCACACGCCCTCCCAGCCCACCCAGCCGCGCAAGAAGACGAAGCCGAGCACCGCCGCGTGCATGACCAGGAGATTGACAACTGCGTGGGCAACGTCGGCCGGAAAGTCGCGGTCCGGCGCCTGCCAGCGCGGATTGAACGGGAACCAGCGCTCGAGCAGTGCCACGGCCGCCAGCCCGCAGGCCACCAGCCCAGCCAGCCACGCCAGAGGCATGCTCCGGGACGGCGCCCACGCGACGCCGCTGATCACCAACGCCATCACTGCCGGAAAGGTCCCGTACCGGACCAGAGAAGGTACTGTCATCGCAACTCCGTACTTGTTGACCTCAGTGTTGCGAAGCGCTCACGGGCGCGCTTGAACAAACGTGCTGTTGGCCGAGAAAGTCGAGAGCTTGACTCTGTACTGGTTGCAGGGTTTTCAATACGCACTGGGATATGGTCTGCCGTCTGCAGGCGATTGAGGGAACCGAATGAGCGACGACGAAACACACGACCTCGACGCCAGCCAGGCCGCTGATCGCCGCATCCTGTGGCTGGTGCTGCTGATCAATGTCGGCCAATGCCTGGTTGGCGCGGTTGTGGGCCTCTGGGCGGCGTCCACCGCAGTGATCGGCGCCGCGCTCGACAACCTGGCTGACGCGTCGGTCTACGGGGTCAGCCTCTACGCGGTCGGCCGCGCGGCGTCGATCAAGGTGCGGGCCGCCCGCCTGTCAGGATGGCTCCTCATCGGGCTGGCAGCGATGCTGGCAGTGGAGGTGCTGCGCCGCTTTTTTGGCGGCGAAGCGCCGGTGGGCCCCGCCATGATGGCCATGGCTGCCATCAACGCCGCGCTGAACATAGTCTGCCTGCGCCTGCTCAAGCGTCACCGCGCGGAAGACGTGAACTTCAAGGCATCTGCCATCTTTACCAATAACGATTCGATCGTGAACCTGGCGATCGTGCTATCGGGCGCGCTCGTGATGTGGTGGGGCTCGAACCTGCCGGACCTCGTCCTCGGCCTGATGGTGGCCGGCATCGCCGGCAACGGCGGCCGAGAGATCCTGGCCGAGGCCCGCGAGGCCGCGGAAAAGGCGAACTCCGAAACGACCTGACCCTCGCACGGACCCGGCAACCCGAGTCGCGCTTGACCCCGTACCCACTACAGGCCGTCAAATCGGCGTATAGCAAAGGTGAAACGTGCAAACCAACCACCCTCATGACACAGGTGCGCCACCACGCGCCGACGATCGCGATCCCACGTCCCCGCTGACTTTGCAAAGGTCGGCCTTCCGCATCGCCAACATGGACTGCCGCAACGAGGAAGCGGCGATCCGGTCCCGGTTGTCCCAAGTTTCCCAGGTCGGGTCGCTCTCGTTCGACCTGCCCGCTCGGCGACTTCTGGTCGAACACCAGTTGCCCGATCCCCAACCACTGCTTCAAGCCTTGACCGAGATCGGCATGTCTGCGTCGTTGGAAGCTGACGGCCCAGGCGCGGACGGCGCCGCATGCGGATCCGCGTGTTCTTCGGCCTGTAGCGGCAGCAAGAGCGTGCCGTCGACCGACGTCTTCACCATCCCCGACATGGACTGCCGCAACGAAGAGGCGGCCATCCGTGCCCGTCTCGAGCCGCTGGACGGGGTGAACTCGCTGGCATTCGACCTGCGCGCGCACCGGCTGTCGGTCGTGCACACCTTGCCGTCAGTTGATCCGATCCTGCAGGAGTTGCAGGCGATCGGGATGCCGGCGCACCTTGGCGACGCGATGAAGGCGGCACCACCCGCGAGACCCGACGCGGACGCCAGCTGCGGCCCCTGCGGCAAGCCCGAGATATCGCTGGCGCAGGCGGAGAGCGGCAACACCACACAGTTCCTGATTACGAACATGGACTGCCCGACGGAGGAAGCGCTGATCCGCAAGCGCCTGGGCAAGGTCGACGCGATCGACCGACTCGACTTCGACCTGATGAACCGCCGCCTGGCCGTGCAGCACCGCCTGGGCGATCCGGCACCCGTGCTCGATGCGCTGCGCGAGATCGGCATGAAAGCTACCGTTGAGCGCGAGGCCGGGGCGAGCCCCCAGGGACAGGCGACCTACCTGATCGAGAAGATGGACTGCCCCACGGAGGAGGCGCTGCTGCGCAAGGCCCTCGAGGGCCTGCCCGGCGTCGCAGCGCTGCAGTTCGACCTGATGAGCCGCACGCTGACCGTCAGCCACTCGCTGCACGACGTGTCGCCGATCACCGCGGCGATCGAGCGCCTTGGCATGGCGCCGGTCCTGCGGGACAGCAGCCAGCCCGTGCCGGCGGTGACCCGCGAGTTCGGTAGCGGCATCTCGAAGAGCCAGTGGCTGCGCATGGCGGCCGCGGGCGTGCTGGCGATCGGAGCCGAAGTGATGGCGTTCTCCGGCATGGGCGAATCGTCGCTGCCGGTGGTGGGCGCCTCGCTCGCGGCCATCGCTCTGGGCGGGATCGAGACGCTAAAGAAGGGCTGGATCGCGCTGCGCACGCGGTCGCTCAACATGAACCTGCTGATGACGGTCGCCGTCATCGGCGCCGCGCTGATCGGCCAATGGCCGGAGGCCGCGGTGGTGATCTGGCTGTTCGGCATCGCCGAAATGATCGAGGCGCTGAGCCTGGACCGCGCCCGCAACGCGATCCGCAAGCTGATGGACCTGGCGCCGGAAACGGCACTCGTGAAACAGGCCGACGGACGCTGGGACGAGGTCAAGGCGGAGACAGTGCCGCTCGGCGCCCTGGTCCGCGTGCGGCCCGGCGAACGCATCGCGCTCGACGGCGTGGTCGTCTCCGGTGCCTCGGCGGTCAACCAGGCGCCCATCACCGGCGAAAGCATGCCGGTGGAGAAGAACCCGGGCGACACGGTCTTTGCCGGCACGATCAACGAGCGCGGCACGCTCGAGTTCGAAGTGCGCTCGCGCAAGGGCGAGACCACGCTTGACCGCATCGCCCGCTCGGTGCAGGACGCGCAGGGCCAGCGCGCGCCGACGCAGCGCTTCGTGGACCGCTTCGCCAGCGTCTACACACCCGTCGTCTTCGCGCTGGCGATCGGCATCGCCGTGATCCCGCCGCTGTTCTTCGGCGGCGCCTGGTTCGATTGGGTCTACAAGGCGCTGGTGATGCTGGTGATCGCGTGCCCCTGCGCGCTGGTGATCTCGACGCCGGTCACCGTGGTCAGCGGCCTGGCCGCAGCGGCACGGCGCGGCATCCTCGTCAAGGGTGGCCTGTACCTGGAACAGGGGCGCATGCTGCGCGCGGTGGCGCTGGACAAGACCGGCACATTGACACACGGCCGACCGGCACTGACCGAGACGGTGCCCGTGGCCTCGATGTCACGCGAAGAGGTTCTGCGGGTCGCAGCGAGCCTCGACGCATTGTCGGAGCACCCGGTTGCGACCGCCATCGTCAACGGCTACGGCGACCGGCCGCACGCCACCGTGCAGCGCTTCGAAGCCTTGGCCGGGCGTGGCGTCAAGGGCGACATCGACGGCCAGACCTACTACATCGGAAACCAGCGGCTGGCTACCGAACTGGGCGTTGCGAGCGAGCCGGTGCGCGCGCTGCTGGAGCAGTTCGAAGCGCAGGCCAAGACCGCCGTGGTCCTTGCCACGGGCCAGCAGGCGCTGGCCGTGCTGGCGGTGGCCGACACGGTGCGCGACAGCAGCAAGCTGGCGGTGGCCGAGCTGAAGCGTCTCGGCGTCGAGCCGGTGATGCTGACCGGCGACAACAGCAAGACGGCGCAGGCCGTGGCGGCGCAGGTCGGCATCACGGACGCGCGCGGTGACCTGCTGCCGCACGACAAGCTGGACGCCATCGAGAAGTTGGCGGCCCGGGGCGCCGTGGGCATGGTCGGCGACGGCGTCAACGACGCACCGGCGCTGGCGAAGTCGAACATCGGGTTCGCCATGGGCGCTGCCGGCACCGACACCGCGATCGAGACTGCCGACGTGGCGCTGATGCAGGACGACCTGCGCAAGCTGCCCGAGTTCATCACGCTGTCGCGCCGGGTCGGCGGCATCCTGAAGGCCAACATCGCGTTCGCCATCGGCACCAAGGCATTGTTCATGGTGCTCGCGTTCACGGGCCATGCGAGCCTGTGGCTGGCCATCCTCGCGGACATGGGCGCGAGTCTGGTCGTCGTCTTCAACGGGCTGCGCCTGCTGGGCCGTACGGCACCCACCGATGGCCGTCATGCCGACTGAGCGCGGCGTGCGCCTGGGCTTCGCGCTGGCGGGCCTGGTTCTGGCAGCCGACGTGGCGACGAAGGCCGCGATCGTCGCGTGGGTCGAGTACGGCACGGCTCACGAGTGGCTGCCGATTCTCAACATCGTGCACGTGCTCAACCGCGGCGCGGCGTTCAGCTTCCTGCACGATGCGGGCGGCTGGCAGCGCTACTTCTTCATCGCGATCGCCCTGGCTGCGTCGGTCTTCCTGGTCGTCATGATCCGGCGCCCCGGGATGTCGATGATGGAGCGGACGAGCTTCGGACTCATCCTTGGCGGCGCTTTGGCGAACATGGTCGACCGCCTCGTGCGCGGCGCCGTGGTGGATTGGATCGACGTGCACTGGGGTCCGCATCACTGGCCGGCGTTCAACATTGCGGACGTCGGCATCAGCATCGGCGCGGTGTTGATCGTGGTCCACGAGGTCTTCGGCAGGAAGCGGCTGCGCGAAGCGAATGGATGAACTCGACGCATCCAGCCGGCCGTTGTTGGTCATGGGCCGAGGTTGGGCCGTCTACGCCGGCCCGGTGGAGCCCGGCCGGCTGCACCGGCACCGGGCGACGCAGCTGGCATGGTGTTCGCACGGCACCTTGAGGCTGGAAGGCGCGTGGGGTGTGCTGGACGCCCCGGGGCACTTCCTGCCCGCCTCCGTACCGCATCGGCTCGTGGCCGCCCAGCCCTTGCGCATGGTGTTCCTCGATCCGACCGTGCTGGGGCACGAGCCTGCCCGGAGCCTCCCCGCAGGCGCGGCGTCGCTGACCGCCCTGCAGGTCGACGTCCTGGAAGACGCGCTTGACCGCTGGTTGGAAGGCGAGGACTTGGCCGGCGTGCACCAGCCGCCGGACTCTCGCACCGACGACGATCCGCGCTGGGCGACCATCCTCGCTTGGCTCGAGCAGGCGCTCGACACGTCAGTGCGCGTCGAGGACGCAGCCGAAGCGGTGGGCCTGTCGTCCTCGCGTTTCATGCACTGGTTCGCCGAAGCTTCCGGCCTCACGTTTCGCGCCTACATACGTTGGCTGCGCCTGCAACGTGCCGTGCGCACCCTCTCCGATGGGTCAACACTCACCGAAGCAGCGCACTTGGCCGGCTTCGCCGACAGCGCCCATCTGACACGCACCTTCGTCGCCACGTTTGGCGTGCGCCCGGCGCCATTGCGCGGGGCACGCATCGTTTGCGCGGACCACGTCACGCCGCCGCTCACGCCGCACGGGCTGGCACTTGTCGAAACCTCCTGAGCATCGCTCGAACTGAACATGGATGTGATGCTGTTGGCCAAGGCGATCGTGCTCGGCATCGTGGAAGGTCTGACCGAGTTCCTTCCAATCTCTTCGACCGGTCATCTGATCCTCGCGTCGTCGTTGCTGCGCTTTGATCACCATGCCGGGCAGGTGTTCGAGATCACGATTCAGGCCGGCGCCATGCTCGCGGTCGTCTGGCACTACCGGACGCCGTTGGCGGCCACAGTTCTCGGCCTCACCTCCGATCCGGCGCGTCAACGGTTCGCGCTGAACTTGTTGGTGGCCTTCGTGCCCGCGGCGATGCTCGGTCTGCTGTCCGGTTCGTTCATCAAGGCCCACCTGTTCAACCCCACCACAGTCGCCGTCGCGTTCCTGCTCGGAGGCGTGGTGATCCTGCTGGTCGAGCGTTCGCAGCGAAAGCGTTCTCCGGGCACCTGTCGCCGCCCGGATATCGGCACGGTGGACGATCTGACTCCGAAAGACGCGCTGCGCATCGGTCTAGTCCAATGTGCGGCACTGGTTCCGGGCACCAGCCGATCGGGAGCGACGATCATCGGTTCGATGATGCTCGGGCTGCCGAGGCACGTGGCCACCGAGTTCAGCTTCTACCTCGGCATCCCCACCCTGTTCGCGGCGGCTGCCTACTCGACATGGCAGCACCGCGGCGCGCTGAGGATCGAGGACGCGCCGCTGTTCGCCACGGGTACCGTGGTGGCCTTTGTCAGTGCGCTCACGTGCATCCGCTGGCTCATCCGTTATGTCTCGACGCACGACTTCAGCCCCTTCGGCTGGTACCGGATTGCCTTCGGTGCGCTGATCCTGCTGAGCTCGGGCACCGGCTGGATGTCCTGGCCTGCCTGATGTGGACGCTTGCCAGCACGAGTTCCAGACGGGCATGGTGTTGCTCGCAGCAGCGGGCCGTCGCGCAGCGCATGTTGTGCGTCCGGCACGCAGGGCAGAACGCTTTACCAACAAACTCTTTCGCCGCCAGGAGGCCGAATGTCAGTGACGCGTACGTTTGTAATTGCACTTGGTTTCTGTGCGCTGATGGCTGCGTCCGGCGCCGGGGCGCAGGAAGTCGGAAGCAGCGCGCCCGCCTTCGAGCTGCCCACCGACGACAAGCCGGTCCGTCTGGCCGACCTGAAGGGTCAAGTCGTGTACGTCGACTTTTGGGCCTCATGGTGCGTACCGTGCAAGTTGTCGTTCCCGTTCATGAACGAAATGCATTCCAAGTACCGTTCGTCGGGCTTGACGATCGTCGCGATTTCGCTCGACCGCAAACGCGAGGATGCCGACAGGTTCCTGAGGTCGACGCCCGCCAAGTTCCTCATCGCATACGACCCGGAAAACAAGGTCGCGCAGTCGTACCAGCCGAAGGGCATGCCAACGTCCTACCTGATCGGGACCGACGGCAAGGTCCGCGCCGTTCACGTTGGCTTTCGCCAGGACGATCGTGAAAAGATCGAAAAGGAGATTCGGGCGGCCCTTGGTGTTGCTCGCAGATAGGCAGCGGCTAATGAACGCGCGTCGTGCGGTCCTCGCTGCGTCTTCGCCAGTGGGGCCGACCGGAGCTGCCGGCAGCCTGTCACTGCCTCCCGTCGACGTCGGACATGAACGCTCGGCGCGCGATCCACTTCACTGGTTGAGCTTGCTCAGCGTCGGCAGGATCGTCTCCGTCAGCGTCTGCGGCGTGATCGGTCCGATCTGCTTGTGGCGGATGACGCCTTGCTTGTCGATCAGATAGGTTTCAGGCACGCCGTAGACGCCGTAGTCGATGCCGACGCGGCCTTCGGCATCGACAGCGATCTTCGCGTAGGGGTCGCCGTGCTTGCGCAGCCAGCCCTTGGCATCCTCCGGCCGGTCCTTGTAGTTGAGCCCGATCACCGTGATGCCGGGCTGCCTGGCCAGCTGCGTCACATACGGGTGCTCCGCCAGGCAGGGCGTGCACCACGACGCGAAGACATTGAGCACCCAGACCCGACCCTTCATCTGCTCGGCCGTGAGCCTCGCCGCCGGGTCGTGCAACTGCGGCAGGTCGAACGCCGGTGCCGGCTTGTCGACGAGCGGCGAAGGCACCTCACGCGGATTGCGCTGCAGACCCACGGCGAGGAAGCCGGCCATCACCACGAAAGTGAACAGCGGAACGAGGTACCGCTTCATTGCGGCAGGCCCGAGAGGGCGGAGGTCAGCTCGGCGCTGGTCAGCAGCTCGGACAGCACCTGCGGAGGCTTGCCAGGCGAGTACAGCACGTACAACGGCACGCCGGTCCTGCCGAAGCTGGCCAGCGCCGCCGTGATGCTCGCGTCGCGCCGGGTCCAGTCGGCGCGCAACAGCGCGACGTTCCGCGCCTGAAACGACGCCAGTACGGCCGGGTCGGAAAGCGTCATCTTCTTGTTGTACTGGCAGGTGACGCACCAGGCCGCCGTGAAGTCGACGAACACCGGCCTGCCCGTGGCCAGGATCGAGTCGACCTTGCCGGCGTTCCAGGCTTCCCAGCCAGCGACTTGAGCGTCTACCTGCGGAACGACCACGCCTGCCTGGATCTCGCGAAACGCCAGCGTCGCCGTCGATGCGAGGGCTGCCACGGCGAGCAGCCCGACGCTCGCGCGCGCGGTGCCGCGCAGACTTGCCGCCCACGCCAGTAGGCTCGTCGCGACCAGCAGCGCCAAGGTGGCGATCAGCGCATCGACGCCGGTCTGCTTGCCCAGCACCCAGAGCAGCCACACGACGGTGGCGAACATCGGGAATGCCAGCAGCCGCTGGAACGTGTCCATCCAGGCGCCTGGCCGGGGCAGCAGCCTTGCCGCCGCCGGCGTCCAACTGGCAACTAGATAGGGCATCGCCATCCCGAACCCCAGAGCGGCGAAAGTGGCGAGAGCTTGCGGGGTGGGCATGGCAACTGCGAAGCCCAGTGCCGCCCCCATGAACGGCGCCGTGCACGGCGACGCGACTGCCACGGCCAGGACGCCGGAGAGGAACGCGTTGACCGACCGGTGACGGGCCTGATACGCCAGCCATGACGCCGGCAGCAAGCGCCCGAAGGTGACCACGCCCGCCAGGTTCAAGCCGATGATCGTGAACAGCACTGCCAACGCGGCTACCGTAGGCGGGCTCTGGAGTTGGAAGCCCCAGCCGACCTGCTCGCCGGCCGCGCGCAGCGCGACGAGCAGACCACCGAGTGCGACGAAGGACAAGATGACGCCCGCCGCATAGGCCACGCCATCAAAGCGCCGTCCCGTTGCATCCTGGCCATGCCGGGCGAAGCCGAACACCTTGATCGCGAGCACGGGAAACACGCAAGGCATCAGGTTGAGGATGAGCCCCCCCAGGAACGCTCCGAGGAGCGCCAGGCCGAAGGTCAGGCGCGGCCCCCCGGGCTGCGGCGCGACCTCGGCTTCGCCAAGCGCAGGTGCTGCGGTGCTGCCCGCGTTCGGCGTCACCGCGGGCCAGACACCGGAGACCCTGGGCTCCGTGCGCCAAGCGCCTTGAGGGCTGGTCAGCACGATCGGCAAGGTCTGCGGACTCTCCAGGCGTTGCGGCGACAACGGCACCCGCGCCGTCCAGTCGCCGCCGTCCCACTTCTGGGACCAGGGTGCCGAGGCATCGATGACGCCCGCTGTCTCCGGAAAGAAGTCGAGCTTCTGCCCGACGAGCGAAGCGGCCAGCCCGGTGACACGGACGACGAGCGAAGTGCTATCGATGTCGATGCGGCTGCTGCCCGTGTGCTCACGCGGTTGCGCGGCCCGGCTTGCCTCGAACGCGCCGGCGTTCGATGCATGGCTGCTGCGGGCGGCGATGCGCAAACTGAACTCACCCTCTTCGGGTATGCAAACATCGCTGCACACGAGCCATTGGGCCTTCAGCTTCACCTCGAGGTCGGAACGCGCGTAGTCGTCGAGCGAGAACTCGGGTGAGAAGCTCACCGGGGCCGGAAGCAGCACGCTGCCCGCATAGCCGTAGTTGACGAGCGGGCCCAACAGGAACTTGCTCGGCACCGGCCAGCGAATCTCGCCGGCCGTCACGCCGCGGGGAAGGCTCCACTCCAGGCGCGTCGGCAGGCCGGCGTCGCCGGGGTTAAGCCAGTACGACTTCCACCCGCGTTGATGCGTCAGCCGCAGTCCCAGCCAGACCTGCTTGTCCGGTCCTAGCCCATCCGGAGCGTGCGCCAGCAGTTCCGCGCGCGTGCGCTCGGTGGTGACGACGCTCGAGGTATCCGCAGCACTTTTGAACAGCTGAGCTTGAGCGATGGTTGCGCAGAAACCGAGGGCGATCGCGGGGATCGCGTGAAGCAGAGATCGATGTGTCATGGAGAAATGGTCCTGCGGACAAGCTTGATCGCATCCTCGCTGTCCCACTCGGCCGCGCCGGCGAGACGCCCGAGTTCGCGACCTTGCCGATCGATCAACAGGGTCGTCGGCACGCCGGCCGTTCCGAGATTGAAGCCGGCGCTCGCGGTCGGATCCTGGAAAATGCGCAGGTGACGGATGCCGACCTGCGAATAGAACGCCTTGACCTGGGCAAGGCCCTTGGCGTCATTGTCGATGGACAACGCCACCACCTCGAAATCGGGCCCGCCGAGCCGGGCTTGCAAGCGATCGAGCGAGGGCATCTCTTCCCTGCAAGGCGCACACCAGGTCGCCCAGATGTTCAGCAGCAACACCTTGCCCCGGAGGTGGTCGAGTTGCATCGGAGCACCGTTGCTGTCGACGAACGAAACGGGGGGCGTCTGCTTCGGTTGAGCGTGCAAGACGAACCGCTTCTGGCCGATGGCGGCGCTGCCCGGTCCGTCTAGGAGTCCGCGGAGGACGGCGCCTGCGGCCAGCGCGGCGACCACAACCGCGAGCACGGCCCACCGTTGGCGTCTGGTTGTCACGGCCATGCGTCCATCACTTGCGCTCGAGGGCTCCATCGTCCTTCGGCGGCATTGGGATCTCGACGTTGTCAATGTTCACCGGGGCGGTCGGCGTCTTCAGCACGATAGAAGGGAAGGCGATCAGCAGCGCCACGAGGGCCAGCTGCAGGAGCAAGAAGGGAATCGCGCCCCGGTAGATCTGCGACGTCGGCACGGCCACCGGCGTCACGCTGCGCAGGTTGTAGAGCGCGATGCCGAACGGCGGGTGCATGAACGACGTCTGCAGGTTCACCGCGAGCAGCACTGCGAGCCAGGTCATGTCGATGCCCAGCTTGAGAGCGACGGGAGCGATAAGCGGCAGGACAATGAACGCGATCTCGAAGAAGTCGAGGAAGAACGCGATGAAGAAGATCGCGATGTTGATGAAGACGAGGAATCCGAGCTGTCCCGCCGGCAGGTGCTGGAACATCGACTCGATCCACACTTGGCCGTCGATGCCTCGGAAAACGAGCGTGAAGAACGACGCGCCGAACAGCAGGAACAGCAACCCCGAACACAGCACGCCGGCCGCCATCATGGCTTGTCGCAGCCGCGCCAGATCCAGCTTGCGACGCACGAGCCCCAACACGAAGGCACCGGTCACGCCCACGGCGCCTCCCTCGCTGGGCGTGGCCCAGCCGAAGTACACCGATGCGAGCACGAGAAGAATGAGACCGATCGGAAAGCCGGCAGCGACCAGTGCCGCCCTCCCGCGCTGACCGATGGGGCGCAGGAGTTCCCGGCTCGGCAGCGGGGGCACTCGCGACGGCCACCAGCGCGCGGCGAAGAAGATGTACAGCAGGTACATCAGCACCAGCAAGGCGCTTGGCAACATCGCACCACGAAAAATGTCCATCAGCGGCACTTCGAGCTGCTCGGCGAGCACGATCAGAACCAGGCTCGGCGGCAGGATCTGCGCGAGCGTCCCTGACGC
>VFQQ010002818.1_pt1 | contig 18355 bp, 17 predicted proteins | sample 3512341 | NCBI WGS metagenome assembly VFQQ01 (sample SAMN10412373, study PRJNA504923) | tailings metagenome | isolation source: Relicate 2 Philex TSF1 revegetated site | place: Philippines: Tuba, Benguet | collected 2017-08-29 | reverse complement strand
TGGCACATGATATTACCCAATTTTTTTAGGGTTTTTCTTGTCCAGGGGCTTGGATAAAGAATATAATTTTGCGGTTTTTTACAAATAGACTTTTAGATGAGGAGTGCGACCATGGCAACGGCAAGCATTGCGTCTGCTGGTGTTGGTACTAGCGAGCAATATAACTACGATATTATTCGCAAGTTCGCCATCATGACCTTGATCTGGGGTGCGATTGGTATGTTCGTTGGTGTGTATATCGCCTCCGAACTAGCCTTTCCGTTCCTGAATTTTGATAGCCCATACATCACATTTGGTCGCTTGCGCCCAGTGCATACCAGCGGTGTGATCTTTGGTTTCGGTGGTAGTGCCTTGTTCGCCACTTCTTATTATGTTGTTCAGCGCACTTGTCAGGCCCGACTGTTCGGCGGTGAAGGCTTAGCTAATTTCACTTTCTGGGGCTGGCAAGCAGCGGTGGCGTTGTCTGCACTCGGATATATGTTCGGCTATACGCAAGCGCGTGAGTATGCCGAAATGACATGGCCAGTCGATTTGCTGATCCTGTTCGTCTGGGTAGCTTACCTGGCGATCTATGTCGGTACCTTGCTCAAGCGCAAGCAGCCTCACATCTATGTTGCCAACTGGTTCTACCTGGCTTTCATCCTTGCAACGGCATTGCTGCACATTTTCAATAACCTGCAAGTGCCTGTGAAGCTGTTCTCCCTGGAGTCTTATAGCTTGTTCTCTGGCACTCAGGATGCGATGACCCAGTGGTGGTATGGTCACAATGCAGTGGGCTTTTTCCTGACTGCGGCGTTCTTGGGCATGATGTACTACTTCGTTCCGAAGCAAGCTGGTCGTCCAGTGTATTCCTATCGCTTGTCCATCCTGCACTTCTGGGCAATTATCTTCCTCTACATGTGGGCTGGTGCGCACCACTTGCATTGGACAGCTCTGCCTGATTGGACTGGTACGCTTGCTGCAACCTTCTCCATCATGCTGTTGTTGCCATCCTGGGGCGGTATGATCAACGGCATCATGACTTTGTCTGGTGCTTGGGACAAACTGCGTACAGATCCTGTGATCCGCTTCCTCATCGTGGCATTGTCCTTCTACGGTATGTCTACGTTTGAAGGCCCGATGATGTCGCTCAAGGATGTGAATGCACTATCTCACTATACTGATTGGACTGTAGGTCACGTGCACTCTGGTGCATTGGGCTGGGTTGCGATGATTACTTTCGGCAGTATGTACCATCTGGTTCCACGTATCTGGAACACACAGATGTACAGCTTGCGCCTGATCAATGTCCATTTCTGGCTGGCTACTATCGGTGTACTGCTGTACATCACCGCAATGTGGATATCCGGCATCATGCAGGGTCTGATGTGGCGTGCTTTTGATGACTTCGGCAACTTGCAGTATTCCTTCGTGGAATCTGTTGCCCAGATGCATCCGTTCTACGTCATGCGTGCATTGGGTGGGGTGTTCTTCCTGACTGGCATGATCATCATGTGCTACAACATGTTCAGGACCATCCGTCAGGGCAGTACGGCTGCCCACGCAGGCCTCAATGTAGCGGCTGCCTAATCGGCGCTTGATTGTAAAGACGAGTTACTGGAGTTATTCATGAAGCATGACAAAATTGAGCGCAACCTAGGTATCTTGCTGGTGTTTACCATGCTGGCCATTAGTGCAGGCGGCATGGTGGAGATCATCCCACTGTTTTTCATCAAGGAGACAGTGGAAAAGGTGGAAGGCGTGCGTCCTTATACCCCTCTTGAGCAGCGTGGCCGTGATATTTATACCCGTGAAGGTTGTTATCTCTGCCATTCACAGATGATTCGTCCTTTCCGTGATGAAGCATTGCGCTACGGTCATTATTCCCTGGCAGCTGAATCCAAGTATGACCATCCGTTCCAGTGGGGTTCCAAGCGTACTGGTCCTGATTTGGCTCGCGTGGGTGGTAAGTATTCTAATGATTGGCATACGCAACATTTGATCGCGCCTCGCTCGCTGGTACCCCAGTCCGTGATGCCTAACTACCCATGGTTGGCGAGCACCGAACTCAAGTATGACGATATCCAGGATCGGATGAAGGCTTTACGTCGTGTTGGTGTTCCTTACTCCAACAGCCAAGTGGAGTACGAGCGCAATGTGAAGGAATTCGGTGAGACTGTCGCCAAACAGTTGCATATTCCTGATGCGGAGAAGAATCTGGTCGCCCAGGCACAATTGGGTAATTATGATACCGATCCAAGCAATATCAGCGAAATGGATGCCTTGGTGGCCTATTTGCAGGTGTTGGGTACCATGGTTGATTTCAAGAAATATGATGACGATTATTTCGTCAAGTTCCGCTAAGGGGTAAAGACGATGGAATGGTTGCTATGGTTCACTCGTTTCGAAAACACCAAGCCTTTGTCCTTGGCGATTTTCTTCCTCGTGTTCTGCGGCATCTTGTTCTATGTCTTCGGAAGCAAAAAGCGTGGCGAGAGGCTGGAAAGCCACAAGAATATTCCGCTGCAAGATGACGAAATCTAGTTAGGAAAGCATTATGAGTCAGGATAAGGCTACTACGACAACACCAAAAACCACTGGCCATAGCTGGGATGGGATTGAGGAATACACCAACCCATTGCCGTCATGGTGGATTTGGGGTTTTTACATTACTTTCATTTTTACCGTGGTTTACTGGTTGCTCTATCCGGCATGGCCGATTGGCGACAAGTTCACCAAGGGGGTTCCGGGGCTGCATACCATTACCTACACTGCTACTACGGTGGACGGCAAGGAAGTGGAGAAGACTTCTCACTGGAACATGCGTGCCAAGTTCATGCATGAAATGAACGAGATGCAAGCAACCCAGAAGCAATGGTTCGACAAGGTGGCTGCGATGCCCTTTGAGGACGTATCCAAGGATGCTGAGTTGATGCAGTTCGTGAACTCTGCGGGTAAGACATTGTTTTCTGATAACTGCGCTCCTTGCCATCAGTCTGGCGGCCAGGGCAAGATTGGTTTTTCTCCTAACCTGACCGATGACCATTGGCAGTTTGGCGGTACTTACGCTGAAATCAATCAGACCATTGACCATGGACGTCGCGGTTTCATGCCTGCGTTCAAGGAAGTGCTGAACGAGCAGCAAATTACCCAACTTGCCAATTACGTATTGAGCTTGTCTGGCGAGCCTCACGATGCGAGCCAGGCAACAGCTGGTGCGCAGTTGTTCAAGAGTGAGGAAGCTGGTTGCTACTATTGCCATGGTGCTGATGCCAAGGGCAATACCCAGATGGGTTCCGCTAACCTGACAGACAAGATCTGGCTCTGGGCTGATGTGGGTGGCAAGACTGGTCAAGAAGCCAAGTTAGCTGAAGTTAAGCGTGTCATTACTGCTGGTTTGGATCGTGGTGTCATGCCAGCCTGGGGTGGTCGCTTGAAGCCAGAACAAATCAAGCTCTTGACTGTCTATGTGCATGACAGCCTAGGTGGTGGCCGTTAAGGCGGATGGAGTTTGAATAAAGGCTCACGGTTGCGTGGGCCTTTATTTCTTGGAGAGTTGCATTTTTGAGGGGTGGTGTGTCACCAGCGTTATGGAAGCAACCAGTTCGACCAGTAGTACTAACAAATCCCCGCTTCTAAACCGGCAGATCCCGATTGTCACGCGCTCGGTGAAAGGTAAGTTCCGTACCTTTAAGACCGCGGTGATGGTGATTGCCTATTCAGTGTATTTCTTGTTGCCGTGGTTGCCGTGGTCGCGCAACAGTGCTGCAAGCCAGGCAGTGTTATTTGACCTAGAATCGCGTCGTTTCTTTATTTTCAACTTGGTGGTATATCCACAAGATATCTTCTGGCTGGCGGTGCTGCTATTCATTGCTGCCGCATTGTTATTCTTTACTACAGGTTTGATCGGCAGGGCATGGTGCGGCTATTTCTGCTTCCAGACTTTGTGGACAGATCTTTTCATTATGATCGAGCGCATGATCCAGGGAGAGCGGCCTGCACGCTTGCGCTTGCTAAAGCAGCCCTGGAACGCCGAGAAAATCCTCAAGATGGGTAGCTCGCATGGGCTGATGATACTGATTTCGTTCTGGACTGGGGTGACGTTTGCCTGTTATTTCACCTATGCCCCGGATTTCATACCACGCTTGTTCAGTGGTACGGCTGCTGAAGCCGGATATATCACGGTCATTGTCCTGACCATCACGACTTATGTTGCTGCGGGTTTGTCACGAGAACACATTTGTACATTGGCTTGCCCATATGCCAGATTCCAGGGTGTCATGTATGAGCAGGATACGTTGGCTGTTGCCTATGATACGCGGCGCGGGGAAGGTAGCGCTGGCCGTAAGGCACCTGCCAAGGGCTTGCGTACACGCGAGGAGCGTCAAGCAGCAGGGCATGGAGATTGTATTGACTGTGGTTTTTGTGTGCAGGTTTGCCCAACGGGGATCGATATACGCGATGGTTTGCAGTACCAATGTATTTCTTGCGGTTTGTGTATTGATGCATGCAATAACATTATGGACTCCATTGGTTCTCCACGAGGTCTGATCCGTTATGATTCCGAGCAGAACATCGCTAGTCCCGCGCCGCACAAGCCGCGCCTGGAGTGGAAGCGTCCGAAGGTATTGGGATACGCTTCAGCACTAGTGGTGGCCACAATCATCTTGTTCTATAACATTGGCACTCGCAACGATACCGAGGCGAATGTGCAGCAAATCAGGCAGCCGCTATTTGTCATGTTGTCTGATGGTAGCGTGCGCAATCGGTACCAGATCAATATCGCCAACAAGACTGAATTCGAGCAGCGTTATGAGCTCAAGGTGCAGGGTATTCCTGCGGCTGCGCTAGATCTTGGCAATATCCCGGAAATCCGTGTGCGCGCGGGTAAGAGCTTGAGCTTGAATGCCAAGGTTGACCTTGCCAGCGAAATCGCGCGTAATACTAAAGAGTTCTCGTTTGTCATTATCCCGACGATCGCAGATGCCGAGCCCGTTGTGGTGAAAACTAATTTCAATAGTCATTGATACATGCTTAAGCTGATTCCTGTGTTATCCATCGCCGAAACCTTATTCGGCGGCCTAATTTTTGCCATTGGGCTTTACTTCCTGCTGCGTGTTTTCAGGGTTGCCAATTTCTGGGCAGCTGTGTTGAGTGGTGCTATTCCGTTTGTCCTGTACATCGTCTATAGCACCCAGCATTGGGCAGGAGGCGATGTGCTGGCTATCCACTTTGCGGTCTTCTTGGCGAATGCCGGCTTGCTGGGCGTGTTTGGTAGCATGAAACAGAACAAGCAAACCATGCATTGGGGCCCCAAAATCATTATTGGCTTCTTTATTTGCCTGGTGATTTCCAATGCGATCTTGCTGTCAGTCGCAGGACGTGGCTTGCCACAAAGCCTGACCTCCATGTTCCTGCCCAGCCCGGAGAATCAGCGTGTGCATACTGCTTTCCCCGGCATCATGCCGCATGATCGCAACAAGAGTTATCAACCTCATCTTGAGCAATTGCAGCAACAACAGGCTTTGGGCTGGCAATTAAAGTTGATTGGCGCGGATACCTTGAGCCCAGGCAAGCAGCAGCAGATGTTGGTGCAAGTGCGCGATGAGCATGGCAATGCCGTGACACAGGCCGAAGTCACGCTGAATTTCTGGCGCATGGCTAATAGCCGTGACGATAAGGTTTATCCGCTTGTAGAGCAGGCTGGGGGCGAATATGCGGCAGATGTGCTGCTACCCGACTCAGGCCGCTGGGTCGCCGAGGTGTTAGTCAAGCAGGGTGACCAACGCTACCGCAAGCAGGAGTCGCTATTCATCGGCGATGAATAAGCCGCAGGATATGGAGGCAGCTTGCTACCATTGCGGGTTGCCTGTTCCAGGCAACACTCATTTCCGCGCTAGCATCCTGGGTGAGCGCCGAAGGATGTGCTGCCATGGTTGCCAGGCTGTGGCGGAATCCATTGTTGAGAATGGCCTGGAAAGCTATTACCAGCATCGTACCGAGCTGCCTCAAACCGCTGATGAACTGGTGCCTGAAGAGCTACGCCAGCTTGAACTCTATGATCATCCAGAAGTGCAGAAAAGCTTTGTGCATGATGAATCTGGCGATCTATTGGAAGCCTCGCTGATTCTGGAAGGCATTACCTGTGCCGCTTGCATCTGGCTGAACGAGCGCCATTTACAGCAGTTGGATGGCGTTGTATCCGCTTCCATCAATTACTCGTCTCATCGCGCACGAGTACGTTGGGATGACCGCAAAATCCGCCTGAGCCATATCCTCACAGAAATACGTAAATTGGGCTATCACGCCCATCCATTCAGCGCCCAGCAACAAGAGGCCGTGCGTGAGCAGCAACGTCGGCAGGATTTTCGCCGATTGGCGATTGCGGGCCTGTCTGCCGCACAAGTCATGATGGTGGCGGTTGCATTCTATGCCGGGCCTGCTCAGGGTCTTGAGCCTGCTACAGAACAATTGCTGCGCTGGTTCAGCTTGGTGATGACCCTGCCAGCGATGATCTATTCAGCCTGGCCTTTTTATCAGTCAGCCTGGCGCAGCATCACGCATCGTAGCGTAGGTATGGATGTGCCGATCAGCCTGGGGCTAGTGACTGGTTTTATTGGCAGCGTATGGGTGACGTTCCAGGGGCAGGGTATCGTTTATTACGACACGCTGACCATGCTGATTTTCTTCTTATTGGCGACACGCTACCTGGAGCGGCATGCGCGCGAAAAATCTGTAGAGGCGGCAGAAAACCTGCATCGCCTGATTCCTCCCATGGCGACTAGGCTGGATGAACAGCAGCAAGCGAGTATTGTGCCTTTGCATGATTTGCGCGTGGGAGACACCTTGTTAATCAAGCCGGGAGAGGCCATTGCCGGTGATGGTGTCGTAACACAAGGCGAAAGCCAGGTGGACGAGGCACTGCTGACTGGTGAAAGCCATCCGGTTCCCAAGCAGCCTGGTGCTTATGTCTATGCAGGTAGCGTCAATTATGAAAGCCCGCTACAGGTAAAGATCACAGGCCTGGGTGAGCAAACAGTGATTGCAGGCATTGCGCGCCTGCTGGATAGGGCGCAGGCTGAAAAGCCACGGCTGGCAAGAGTAGCAGATCAAGTGGCCATCTATTTCACCACGGTTCTCTTGCTGGCTGTCATCGTGATCGGACTGGCTTGGTGGTGGATTGCACCTGAGCGTTGTTTTGAAATTATCCTGGCGGTACTGGTCGTCAGTTGCCCATGCGCGTTATCGCTCGCGGCGCCTGCGGCATTTGCTGCCGCCGGGTCACATTTGGTTGGTCGCGGGGTCTTGCTGACACGGGGCCATGCGCTGGAATCGCTGGCCAGGGTCACGCATGTCGTGTTCGATAAGACGGGTACATTGACCATGGGGCATCCGCGTATTACCAATATCATGACCTATCAAGGCGCGGATGCCAGTGAGATGTTACGTATTGCGGCCAGCTTGGAGCAAGCCTCGGAGCATCCGCTGGCGCGTAGTTTCACGGATGCCGTACCTGCCACAGAGCGTTATATCGTGCTGGAAGCCAACAACCAGCCTGGGCGTGGCTTGAGTGGAGAAGTGCTTGGCAAGCGCTACTTTATTGGCAACATGGCGCTCAATTCTCAATTGATCTATCCGGAGATTGAAGGCCTTGAACCGGGAGCCAGTGTGGTGTGGTTGAGTGATGCGCAGCAGGTGCTGGCAGCATTTGTGTTGGCCGATACCATGCGGCCAGGTGTCACGGCACTGATTGATCATCTCAAGGCGCGCAAGATTGCCGTGTCAATATTGAGTGGGGATACAGCCTCCAGCGTACAGCACTTTGCTGCTATCGCGGGAATTGGCGATTGGCAGGCAGGCTTGACGCCAGAAGGTAAGTTGACGGCCCTGCGTGATATGCAGCAGCGTGGCGATGTTGTGGCGATGGTGGGTGATGGTATTAACGATGCCCCGGTATTGGCTGGTGCCCAGGTATCGTTTGCCATGGGTAACGGCACGCAAATGGCGAGGGCTTCTGGGGATATCGTGCTGCTGGGTGAGAGCCTCCAAGAGATAGAGCATGCCCTGGCGACCGGTCGATTTACCGTCAGTGTAGTACGCCAGAACTTTACTTGGGCATTGGTATATAACGCCGTGGCATTGCCATTTGCCGCCACGGGCTTGATCGCACCGTGGATGGCCGCCATCGGTATGTCTGTCAGTTCCTTGATCGTCATCCTCAACGCATTGCGCTTGCGATAGCGTAGCTTCCAACCTGCTGCAGTATTTCCTCTTGCTCCTGTCGCGAAAGTGACTTGTTCTCGGCTAATACGAAGAATGATTCTTGTTGGTATTTTTCTTTATAAAATCATTAAAAATCAATAATTTATATAAAAATATTCCTATCTTTTTACTCATGCCTTGGGTATGATGCCTTCCATTGAGAAACCGCTTATGGAGTGCGCGATGAAAGGCGATAAAAAAATCATTGATACCCTGAATGAGTTGCTTGCAGGGGAGCTAACGGCAGTAGATCAATACCTGCTGCATGGCGAGATGTATGCAGATTTTGGCCTTGGGCATCTAGCGCAGAAAACCTTGCATGAATCTGACCATGAGCGTCAGCATGCGCGTGCCATTATTCAGCGTATCTTGTTCCTTGAGGGTAAGCCCAACCTAGAAAAGCGTCATGGCCTGACAACAGGAAAAACCGTGACCGAGATGCTCAAGTCTGATCTGGCGCTGGAATACAAGGTGGTGAGTGATCTCAAGGCTGCCATGGCGCAATGCGAAAAGACGGGTGACTATGTCACGCGCGACATGTTGCTGCTGCAACTGGATGATACTGAAGTCGATCATGCCTACTGGCTTGAAAAACAATTGCGCCTGATCGGGATGGTTGGCTTGGAAAATTACCTGCAAAGTCAGATGGGCTCTGACGCGGCATCTGTATAAGGAGAAAATGATGAAGGGCGATAAAAAGATAATCGACATCCTGAACAAGGTGCTGAAGAATGAGTTGACTTCCATCAATCAATATTTCCTGCATGCCCGTATGTTCCGTAACTGGGGGCTGGAAAAGCTCAACGACTACCAATACAAGCAATCCATTCGCGTGATGAAGGAAGCGGATGAGTTGATTGAGCGCATTCTGTTCCTGGATGGCTTGCCTAATCTACAAAACCTCGGCAAGTTGCTGATTGGTGAAAATGTCGTGGAATGCTTGCAGGGCGATCTCAAGTATGAGAGGGAAATTCACCGTCCCTTGTTGATCGAGGCTATTGCGTTGTGCGAAGAGCTACAGGATTATGTCAGCCGCGACTTGCTGGAAGAGTTGTTGGAAAAAAGCGAGGCCGCTATTGATTGGTTGGAAACCCAGCACAGCCTGATTGCCGACGTGACATTGCCCAACTATCTGCAAGCGCATATGGAAGTGGCAGACTGAGATTGACCCTATTTTTCCGAAAAACCGCAGCTTACCCTGCGGTTTTTTTATGCGCGCGCGAGTGGGATGGGGATAATACGCTGGGCAGGAATTTTTCTTGACAAGTAAATGACTTAAAAACGATAATAGTTATCGTTTGTTAACGCATCTTGATTTAGCAAGAGAAAGTATCTGGTCGTTTCATATGTACGTCTGTGTGTGTCGTGCTGTTACTGATCGCCAAATTCTCCAGGCCGTCCGGGATGGAGCTAGCAGTCTCAAAGACTTGAGGCGTGAATTGGGCGTGGCTACCGAGTGTGGTCAATGTGCCAGTTGCGCTAAGCAATGCCTGCGTGAAGCCCATCAAGGCAGTGATGCCGCCATGCCTATTAGCTTCGCCTGACTAGGTGTCATCATCAAAGCATCGGCAGGATTGCTCCCGCCGATGATGTCAAATTCACACCTGAATTTCTTACAATCTTAAAGCAAGTGATCCAGCAGATCGGGTCCAAATACTTCCCGATGTATGCGCTGTGGCCCCACGCCAACATCAAGTAATTGTGAGCGTTGCGCCTGCATGAACCCGAGCGGGCCACACATGTAGATATCTGCCGTTTTTAAAGCTTGCGGCCATAAAGTAGTGATATCCATCAGCCCCTGATGTACACCACCTATGCCACCATGAGCGCCTTCCAGTGTTTCATAGAATAAAGCCGTCGAGAGTGAGGGCATGCGGCTCTTGGCTTCTTGCAAATCTAACGCATGGCTTTGCCAAGCTGGACTACGTGCGGCATGCGCGAAGAACACTGGGCGCTGTGGTGCCAAGTCACGGACGGTATTGAGCATGGATAGCATAGGGGTAATGCCGATTCCTCCGGAGAGCAATATGAGTGGTTGTTCGCTCGCGACAGGGTCTAGCACGAAGTCGCCAAATGCAGGTGTCACCTGCAATAAGTCGCCGACTTCGACCTCATCATGTAGCCAATTGGAGAGGCGGCCTTGTGGTTTTCCCGCATCTTGCTCACGCTTGATGGAGATGCGCCACCATGGTGCTGCTGTGGAGTCCGACAAGCTGTATTGTCTAAGTTGCTTGCTGCGCCCCTCGTCAAACTGCATTTCCACGCTGACGTATTGTCCAGGCAGGAAATCTCCAGGCTTACGGCCATCTGGATGTTGCAAGTAAATTGAAACAATATGTTCTGACTCAAATACCTTGCGGGCAACCTTGAGTGGCATTAACGCGCCTGCCGTGGTGGCGGTCGTGGCGTAGAGCGTCTTTTCTTCCTCAATAAGCAGGTTCGCCAGCAACCAATAAGCCTCGCCCCATGCCGTTAGCAATTCATCCGTCGCAGCGTCTCCCAGCACCTGCTTGATAGCTCCCAGCAAGTGTTCGCCGACGATGGGGTAGTGTTCAGGCTTGATGCCTACGGCGGCATGTTTGTGCACGATACGTTTAACCACAGGGGCCAGTGCAGCAGGATTGTCGATATTGGCAGCATAAGCAAACACGGCAGAGGCCAGCGACTGTTGCTGGATGCCACTGGCTTGATTGCCCATATTGAACAGGTTCTGCAGTTCTGGGTGGCTACCCAGCATATTCTGGTAAAAGGCCTTGGTGATCGTCAGGCCGTGCTCACGTAACACTGGGACGCTGGCTTCAATATAGGGACGGGCGGTGGCAGAAAGCATAGTGGCTCCTTATGTTGTATGTAAAATGAAACAATTAATGCAGAAAAAAAGCGATCAATCGCACAGGTTTTTTCTATCCTTGATCAATGTAATTCGGCTAAATGATGTTGCTGCAGCCTGATGATGACATTGGCGGTATGGTCGTGGATCACGTCTGCGAGGGTATAGGTGTCCATGTGTTCGTAAAAAGCATTCAATCCTAAGTCCAGGGCGTGCTTGAGGCCGCATTGCCCTTTGAGCGGGCAGGGTGGTTCCTGGCAGTTCACCAGTGAAGTGCTGCCTTCCAGTATTCGGATTGCCTGCCCAAGGCGTAATGAGGCTGGGTTGATGCCAAGGCGCAAGCCACCATTGGGGCCGCGTGTTGTCTGGATCCAGCCAGTTTTATTGATAAAGGTGACGACCTTGATCAGGTGATTACGCGGAATATTGAATTGCGTGGCGATTTCACTGATGGTGATGGGCTTGTCGCGTTCATATTGGGAAACGTACATCAGTACGCGTAAGCCAAGATCGGTGAATTTTGTCAGCTGCATGTCGCGCAGTATAAGATTGTTTATTTTTATATGCAACAATAAAGGCAGCAAAAATTTCAAGGCTGATGGAGGGGCGCAAGTGCTGAATTGGCCTGAGCGCTTGGCTTAGCCAAGGCGATACAAGGCTTGGGAGCAGGCCTTCAAGCCTTGTTCTGCGGCAGGATAGTCAGGGTAAATCTTGGCGACAACCGCCCAGAAACGTGCGGAGTGATTCATCTCGCGTAGATGAGCAAGCTCATGCGCGATGACATAGTTAATCAACGCAGGTTGCGCCTGGATCAGGCGCCAATTTAGCCTGACCTCACGCCTGGAGTTACAGCTGCCCCAGCGAGTCTTCGCGTTAGAGAGAAAGAGAGCGGGTGTTGGTTCGCCCAATTTGGCAGCCAGAATGTGCAGGCGCCTGGCAAAATCCAGCATAGCCTCTTTTTGCAGCCAATGAATGACTTTGCGAGCAATAATGACTTGGTCATGGATATTACTCGTCGCAATTTGTAAGGTATTGCCCTCTAGCTTGGGCTGGCTGTTGCGTGTGGATGGCAGGATACGCAAGGTGAGTGGCTGGCCGAGCAATTGCAACTCGGCACCATCGCGCCAACTGAATGCAGGCAAGGTGGCCGCTTGCCTGGCTTTGAGCTTGGTGCTGATCCAGCGGGCCTTACTGCGCAGCAAGGCCTCCAGGTCAACCTGGCGGATGCGTAAGGGGGCGTGCACAACCAGGCCATCAGTGGTGATCTTCATACCAATGGTGCGCCGGGCCCGGCGCTCAAGCAGGTAGGGGATATTCTCCCCATTGGGCAGTGCCAGGATGTGCTGCATTATTTGCGGTCCAGCAAGCGCATTTCCTGTTCTATCCAGTCCTCAACACGCTGATTGAGCGCATCAGCCTTGATACCTGCTGTTTCAATAGGCTTGCCTATGCTCAGCGTAATCGTGCCTGGGCGTTTGAGGAATGAGTTTTTCCCCCAATACTCCCCTGCATTGTGTGCCACAGGGACGACTGTGCTCTTGCTATGCGTTGCTAGCCAGGCACCACCAATATGGTATTTGCCGCGTGTGCCAGGAGCCACACGCGTGCCCTCGGGGAAGATCACGACAAAAAAGCCTTGTTTCAAGCGCTCCTTGCCCTTGGCGACCAATTGTTTGAGCGCTTCGCGCCCGGCAGCGCGGTTGATCGCGATGGGGGAAGTCAATGCCAGGCCCCAGCCGAAAAAGGGGATCCATAACAGTTCACGTTTGAGTACCCAGACTTGCGGCGGAAAAATCTGCTGCAGTGCCAGGGTTTCCCAGGCCGATTGGTGTTTACAGAGGATGACGCTGGGATGGTCGGGAATATTCTCGCGACCAAGCACCCGGTAGCGCAAGCCGCAGGTAATGCGTAGCCACCAGAGCATGCTGCGTGCCCAGCCGCTGATCAATATATAGCGTGTGCGACGCGGTAAAGGGAAAGTGAGCAGTGAGAGCGTAGTGAATATGGGAGTGAATATCCACATCCCCAGTGCATAAAGAAACGATCGGATATAAATCATGGTTTAACCAAGTTCGGTGATGATGCGGCGTGCTGCATTGGCCAGGTCGTCGCAGACCCAGGTGTTATCGGGTATGCCGCCGGCAGCCAGCGTCTTTTCGCCTTTGCCGGTGCGTACAAGGATGGTTTGAGCACCGAAAGCGGCGCTGGCTTGCAGGTCGCGCAGTGAGTCGCCTACGCTGGGCACGCCTTTGAGGTCCATGCCGAAACGCTTGCTGATTTCTTCTATCATGCCGGATTTTGGTTTTCGGCAATTGCAGTTGGCATCGGCAGCATGTGGGCAGTAAAACAATGCATCAATGCGACCGCCGAATTGCGCAAGTGCTTTATGCATTTTGTCATGAATGGCATTGAGTGTGGCCATGTCGAACAGGCCGCGCCCGATGCCGGACTGGTTGGTTGCCAGTGCCACACGGTAGCCGCGTTGATTGAGCAAGGCGATAGCCTCCAGGCTGCCAGCGATAGGCTTCCATTCATCGGGGCTCTTGATGAATTGGGCGCTGTCGTGGTTGATCACCCCGTCACGATCAAGAATGACAAGTTTCATGATGGTTTCCGCTCAGGCTGCAATGACACGATTATGCCGCGAGCCTGGACAAATCGGCTACCTGGTTCATGGCTTGATGCAGCGTGGCCAGCAATGCCAGGCGGTTAGCCTTCAAGGCCGGGTCCTCGGCGTTTACCATGACGTGGTCAAAGAAGGCATCCACTGGCGTTTTGAGTGCTGCCAAGGCTTTGAGCGACTCGGTATAGTTACCAGCGGAAAACGCTTGTTGTGCCTGTGGCTGTACTTGCTCCAGCGCTTGTGCCAATGCCCGCTCTGCATCTTCCTGCAACAAGGCAGGGTCGATGCTAGGTTCGATGTTTCCTTCTGCCTTCTTGAGGATGTTGCCGACGCGTTTGTTGGCGGCAGCCAGGCTGGGCGCTTCGGCAAGTGCAGCAAAAGCTTGCACGGCATTGAGACGCTTGAAAATATCTGCGATCAATTGCGGCTTCAGGGCCAGCACGGCTTCGACTTCCTGTGCGCTATAGCCTGCATCGCGCAGGTTGCCCGCCAGGCGGTCATAAATAAATTCATTCAGTGCCTGTAAGGTGGCATCACGATCAAACTGGTGCTGGAACACTGACAAGGCTTGCGCCAGCAGGGTATCTAGACCGAGCGCGATATTGCCATCATTGAGCAGGCGCAGAATGCCAATCGCATGGCGGCGCAGCGCAAATGGGTCTTTCTCGCCTGTTGGCTTTTCACCAATGCTGAACATGCCAGCCAGGGTTTCCAGCTTATCAGCCAGCGCGACGACCAGGCCAACGCGATTGCGTGGCAACTCGTCGCCAGCAAAACGTGGGCGGTAATGGTCCTCAATGGCATAAGCAATGTCGTCACTCAGGCCTTCATGCTGGGCGTAGTAACGGCCCATGATGCCTTGTAGTTCGGGGAATTCGCCGACCATATCTGTGACGAGGTCAGCCTTGGCCAGCTGGGCCGCCTGCGAGGCTTGCGCTGCGAGTGCGGCGTCACCAAGTGCAGTAGCGATCAGGTTGGCGATGCCGCTAACGCGGGCGATGCGCTCGCCCTGTGAGCCCAGCTTGTTGTGATAAACCACCTTGCCTAGCCCCGGAATGCGTGACTCCAGCGTTTTCTTGCGGTCTTGCTCGAAGAAGAACTTGGCATCGGCCAGGCGTGGGCGCACCACACGCTCATTGCCGCCAATCACTGCGCTTGGATCTGCCGGGCTGATATTCGAGACGATGAGAAACTGGTTTGTGAGCTTGCCTTGCGCATCCAGCAATGGGAAGTACTTCTGGTTGGCCTTCATGGTGAGGATCAGGCACTCTTGCGGTACAGCGAGGAATTCCTGCTCGAACTCGCCGACCAGCACATTGGGGCGCTCAACCAGGGCGGTGACCTCGTCCAGCAAAGCCTCGTCTTCGATTGGGCGCAGGTTGAGCTTGCTGGCAGCGGCCTCAAGCTGACGTGTAATCTCGTTACGGCGTTCCTCGAACCCGGCAATCACGGCGCCATCCTGCTGCAATTGCTCAGCGTAGCTGTCAGCATTGCGCAGCACGATAGGGTTTTGTGTAGCCTCAAAGCGATGGCCTTGGGTTTGGTTGCCAGCAGTCAGGCCCAGGGTATGGAGCTGGACAATCTCGCTGCCATGCAATGCGACCAAGCCATGTGCCGGGCGTACAAAGTTGACGTTGCTCCAGCCATCCTGCAGTTGGTAAGTCATCACCTTGGGGATAGGCAGTTTGGCAATCGCTTCATCGAGAGCCTTCTGCAATCCTTCTGCCAGGGTGGCTCCGGCAACGGTCAGGTCAAGAAACAGCACTTCCGCCTTGCCATCGTGCTCGCGCTTGAGCTGGCTGACAACGCTGGCATCGGCGCCGAGTGCCGCGAGTTTCTTCAAGAGTGCCGGGCTGGCATTGCCTGCTGCATCGAGGCCCACACTCACTGGCATGAGTTTCTGTGCAACGGCTTTGTCATCGGCTTTGGCGGCAACATCGGTGATATGCACTGCCAAACGGCGCGGTGATGCATAAGCGGTAATGGCTGAACTGGCGGCAGTTAGTCCTTGGGCCTGCAAACTATCGAACAGGCTTTGGGAAAATGCTTGTCCCAGTTTGTTCAGGGCCTTGGGAGGCAGTTCTTCAACGAATAATTCTACGAGTAGGTTGCTCATGCTGCTGCTTTCTTTGCCAGTTCTGCCAATACTTCATCTGCCCATTCCTTGGGCGCCATCGGGAAGCCCAGGCGGGCACGGCTGTCGAGATAACTCGCAGCAACGGCGCGTGCCAGGTTACGGATGCGACCGATATAAGCAGCGCGCTCGGTGACGGAAATCGCACCGCGAGCGTCCAGCAGGTTGAAGGTATGGGCAGCCTTGAGCACTTGCTCGTAGGCAGGTAATGCCAGCTTGTGCTCCATGAGTTCCTGCGCCTTTTTTTCGTGAGCATTGAAGGCGGTGAACAAGAAATCGGCATCGCTGTGCTCGAAATTGTAGGTGGACTGCTCTACCTCGTTCTGGTGGAAAACATCACCGTACTTGAGATCAGGCGCGCCATTAATGCCCTTGGAGTAAATCAGGTCGTAGACGTTTTCTACGCCTTGAAGGTACATGGCCAGGCGCTCCAGGCCATAGGTAATTTCCCCTGTGATGGGGCGGCAGTTGATGCCTCCTACTTGCTGGAAATAGGTGAACTGCGTGACTTCCATGCCATTGAGCCAGACTTCCCAGCCCAGGCCCCAAGCACCCAGCGTCGGGTTTTCCCAATCGTCCTCAACGAAGCGGATGTCGTTTTTCTTCAGATCGAAGCCCAACGCCTCCAACGAGCCCAGGTAGAGTTCCAAGATATTGTCTGGTGCTGGCTTGAGCACCACTTGGAACTGGTAATAGTGTTGCAGGCGGTTGGGGTTCTCACCATAGCGGCCATCCTTAGGGCGGCGGCTGGGCTGCACATAGGCGGCTTTCCATGGCTCCGGGCCAAGTGCTCGCAAGAAGGTGGCGGTGTGTGAAGTACCAGCCCCTACTTCCATGTCATAGGGTTGCAGCAGCGCGCAGCCCTGTTTGTCCCAGTATTGCTGCAGGGTCAGGATGATCTGTTGAAAAGTCAGCATGTTGTATTAACTATTTGTCTGAATTGGGTTTGTTGGCGCGCTGGGCGGTGGCGGCGACCAATGGTTCATCGCGTAGGCAAAGCGTGCAAAAGGGCTTGATTTTACTTCTTTTTAGGGCGCGGCAAAAGGCCGGGCGCGATGGCGCCATAAAAGACCCAGTGCCGTGAACAAGAGTAGCAGTATTGGCCAGTTACCCCAGCGTACATAAGGCGTCGTACCCTGATAACTCTGCGCTTCACCTTCCAATATCATAGTGGTGAAGTGAGGGGCATGGGCTGCCAGTGTGCCATCGGGCCGGATAATAGCGGTGGCGCCAGTGTTGGTGGCGCGTAGCATCATGCGTGCGGTTTCCATGGCGCGTGCCTGGGCAATCTGCAAATGCTGGTAGGCAGCGAACGAATCGCCATACCAGGCATCATTGCTGGTATTCACCAATAGGCCTGCCTCGGGCAATTGCAGGATGATTTCCTCGCCAAATACGTCTTCGTAACAAATATTGATCGCAACAGATTGCCCGGCAATCTGCATCGGACGCTGCTGGAAACCGCCGCGCGACATATCGGTGAGCGGGATGTCCAGCCAGTTTTCATAGACCCAGCCAAACACCTTTTTCAGCGGGATGAATTCACCAAAAGGCACTAGGTGTGTTTTGCGGTAGGCTTGTTCCGGCGCAGTGCCCAGGCTCAGCATGCTGTTGTAGTAGTGGTCGTTTTCATGCTCTACCGTGCCGATCAGGATGTCGCCACCGTGTTGCCGCGCATGGTCAGTTAATTGTTGCAGGTAGTCAGCTGGCAACTGGCTGGAAATCAGCGGAAATGCGGTTTCGGGCAGGATAATGAGTTTTGCCTGGGTTTGCAGGGTCATGTCCAGGTAGCGTTGCAGGGTTTCGCGTAGCGTCTGGTTTTCCCATTTCAGGTCTTGCGTGATGTTGCCTTGCAGCAAGGCAACGGAAACCGGCGCTCCTGTAGGCGTGCTCCATTGCGGCAGCTTCAATAGCCCACCGGCGAGCCATAGCATGATCAACAAGGAGGCGGTGCGGACAACCATGGCACGCTGTTGCCAATGTAAGGCAATAGCGGCAAGCAGGCTGGCGCTGATAACGGTGGCCAGTGATACGCCATGGATGCCCAGCACAGGGGCAAAGCCAGCCAAGGGGCTACCAGGAATCTGCGAATAGCCTGATAGCAACCAGGGGAAGCCGGTGAATATCCAGCCACGCACCCACTCACTTAACACCCATAATACCGGGATGCTGAGCCATAGCTTGCCTAGTTTGCGGGCTGCCCAGCCAGTAGCCGCTGGAAACAGTGCGAGGAACAGGCTGAGCATGACGGTAGCAAATACCGCCATGGCTGCGGGCATGCCGCCAAAATCATGCAGGCTGATATATATCCAGTAGATACCGACACCAAATAAGCCCAGCCCGAACGCCAAGCCTAGCCACCAAGCCTGTGCCGGTGTTGAAGATCGGTGCCATAGGTAAACTAGAGCGGCTATCCCGACAATCGTGGCTGGGTAAGCATAAAAAGGCGCAAAGCCAATGACGCTGAATGCACCTGCAAGCAGGGCAAGGAAATGAGCTAAGCCTAAGCGCGGAAGTTTCAAGTAAG
>VFQQ010002816.1_pt1 | contig 18359 bp, 27 predicted proteins | sample 3512341 | NCBI WGS metagenome assembly VFQQ01 (sample SAMN10412373, study PRJNA504923) | tailings metagenome | isolation source: Relicate 2 Philex TSF1 revegetated site | place: Philippines: Tuba, Benguet | collected 2017-08-29 | reverse complement strand
GGGGTGGAGGTGACGGCGAGTCGGGCGGCGGGAATGGAGGCGGGGGCTCAGGCGGCGGTGGAAATGGGGATGGCGGGGGTGGGGAGGGTGAATTGGGTGGAGGAGGGGATGGCGATTCAGGCGGGGAGGGCGGCGGTGGAAAAGGAGAGGGGGGAGGCGGCGAGGGCAAGGTTGGAGGGGGGCTGGGGCTGCAGAGGAGGCAGAAAGGGCAGCAGCGCAGTCAGCTGGCAGCTGAGGGCAAATTCTAGCGCACCAGTGCAATGCAGAGATCCAGTAAAGCACCCCAGCGCAGCACAGCGCATTAGCACAGCGTATCAGCACAGCACAGCACAGCATAGCGCAGGGCAGCGACCTGCCCGCACCTGGGTGGCCGCGGAGGTGGCGGCGGTGAGGGCGAATCTGGTGGCCAGGGCGGCGGCGGTGAGGGCGAGGGCGGAGGCGGGCTGGGGCTTGCCGGCGGCGGTGAGGGCGAGGGCGGAGGCGGGCTGGGGCTTGGCGGCAGCGGTGATGGGGAAGGTGGAGGCGGGTTTGGGCTGCACGGCAGGTGGGCACGCAAGCAGCTAGGTAACGCTGCTTAGGATGCATCCTGCCACAGCGCACAGCAGGTGCGTTCTCCTGCCCACACTCAGGTTGATGCCGACCACAGCACAGCATGACGCAGCACAGCACAGCGCAGCACAGCACACCTGGGTGGCGGCGGCAATGGGAGTGGTGGGGGAGGGGGCGGAGACGGCGGCAGCGGGGGAGGCGGTTTTGGAGGGGGCGGAGACGGCACAGCAGTTCCTGCAGGCAGAGCAGGAGTGAGCATGACTCTTAGCGCATGTGCCTGCAGGCTGCAACATGACGTCACCAGGCTTTGCACGGGATCGAGCTCAATGCCGTTCGCAAATGTGCTCGCACACTGCCTGGTCAGCCGAAGCACACTCCACCACTCACCAACTGTGCACGGTACCAGCGCGCGCCACACGGTACCGTCAGCCAGCAGGACGGCCAGGTCAGCGCTGCCGCCATCGTCCCGAGCACCCACAGTCAACTGCCGAGCGGAGCCCCAATAGACCTGCAAGGTGAGGGGCAGCAGCAGTTTGTTTGCATGCAGGCGCAATGGCACCTGGGTTCCAGTTGGGTGCAGCTTCCAGCAATTCTGCGGGCACGCGGGCAAATCGTCTGCCCTCCTGCCGCCGGTCTGCAGCAGCGGCAAATGTGCCAGCAGCACCCCAAGCCGGCAAGCTGCCTCCAATCGATTCGACAGCAGCCACCGCACCTGCGTTGCGGCCCCGGTGGCATTGTTGTAGTAAAAGACACCGCTGCAAGCTGCGCCCGTCCATGCAATGAACCAGGGTGTGCCCCAGCTGTCAAACGCCAGATCGCACGCCACTCGGTTGAATCGCGTCTGCAGGCATGTGGGCCCATTGAGAGAACCCAACACGTTCTTAACAGCTGTACATTTGGGTAGACTGACTGCTGCCAAAGCATCCATTCATCCCTGCGCGTTGCCTTGCATGGCAGCCAGGCTTGTAAGCTGGCAAACAGCCAAAGCACCTGCGCACCACAAAGCCCAGCGCTGGGTCGTACTGCTGCACGCTGTGGTCTGTGGTCACAGCGTATCCTTCCTTCCAGTCAGCTGCCAGGCGGACAGCACCTGCAAGCGGCAGGGCGGCAAGCGGGCGGGCTTGCAAGTACGGGTGGAGGGGCGCAGCCTGCTGCTCAACACCTGCTGAGCAACACCTGCAGTATCGCGCGTCATAGCAGATGGCTGTGGACCACGTGCAAACTTGCAACTAATCGCACCTGTGGCCCCGCTGTTCGAACTCCACACGCCGCCGCGCAGCCAGCGGATGCTGCTGCTGGTTGCGGAGCTGCCATCCCAGGCCAGGGTGTAGAGCGTGCCATCTGAGGGAGGGGGTAGGGGGAGGGTGACAGCAGACGGCTTCGCGGCAGTGGGCCACGCAGAGGACAATCTTCGCTTGGCAAACTGCTCATGGCGGAGCGCTGAGGACCATCTCATCATCAGCAGGCCCCTGGCCCCAGCTGTGCTACCCACCTAAACCAAGCGCAACGTCCAGCGCAGGGCTCGCATCGGGCATGGCTGCCCAGGGTCCGGCACCTGCAGTTCGGAGCCAATGGGTCGATGAGGACTTTGTCAGCAGCTCAGCATGCAAGGCATCCCGCATTCCCGGTTAGTCGCGCTTCCGGCACAGTGCTGAAATCAAGGCTTTCCATGTCTTTGAGCCTTCTGACCACACGTGTCTTGACCTCCCCCAGATACCTCCAGCGCTCACCGCTGCGATACACCGTGCCGCAATCGTTGGTGATGTACGCGCCGCCGTCGGCCGCGGCCGCCACGTTGGTACACGTGCCGCTGTTCCATTGCTGCCAGCCGCTGCCGTAGGGGTCCCACCACATGGCCAGGCCCTCGGAGGCTGCAGGAAAGTTTCAAAAAGTTGAAAGACAGTTGTGAGGTTGGTGTGGTCTGGCAAGTGAGAGCTGTGCAAATGTGTGGTCCATATGGCCAGGCGGCCGGATGCTGTAAGCGGCAGTAGGGCAGAAAGCTTGCATGCGAGGTGAAGCAGGCGGGAGCTGAGCATTTGGTCCTTTCCAGCCCGCTGGGGGTGTCTGCCCGCTGCCTGCGCATGTGCATGCAAATCGCCCAACACAGCTGGTGCAGGCCGCCATCACCAGAGGCTGTCATGACAGCGTGCGTCCATTGAACCAGACTGGGTGGGTGCAGCCCTGCTGCCTCACATCACTATGACCAGGGGCTGCAATGACAGCATGCAACCAGCCAACTAATCCAGCTGGCCAACAGCCGTGCCTGTGGCGCTGCATGTGCGAGACACAGCGGGCGCGCTGCAGCCCCACAGGTGGCCCGTGTAGGACAGCGAGATGGCCATGGCGGTGCCAGGCAGCTGGGTCCAAGCGCCTGCAGGGGGTAAGGTGTGGTTCAAAGGTGGTCTCATACGTCTGTGGCAGTGAGATGATCATGGCGGTACCGGGCAGCTGGGTCCAGGTGCCTGAAACGGGGGTGGGTGCATGTTGAAGGCGCCTAATCAGCATGCTAGCTTGTAGTGCGACATAGAACGGTCATGGCAGCGCCGTGCAGCTGGGTGCACTGGCTAGCTCTCGTTCGCAACGTTTCTGTGCAGTGCGGCAGCCGAGCTGATGCGCTCACCAATGGAGGGCGGCGAAGGCGGCGAGGGAGAGGGCGGGCTGCAGCATCGGGTGTGGGTGAAGCAAGGCGTGGTGACAGTTGTCAAGGTTCCATGTGTGACCGCCGCTTTGCTGCGCGTGCAGCACACTGGAATGTCACTGATGGCACAGAAGCTGTGTGCAGGACATGCAGGCGCTTTGCCATGCTGGCAAGTTGCACATGCTGGCCCTTTGCCCGTGGTATCACCTTGGCGGCGGCCGCGGCGGTGGCGAGGGAAGGGGTGAAGGGGGTTGCATGGGTGGCGAGGGCGAAGGCGGAGGTTGAGGTGGCGGCGGCGAGGGTGGGGGCGGGGGGGGCGGCGGTGAGGGTGGCGGCATAGGTGGCGGCGGCGATGGCGGGGGTTGAGGTGGCGAGGGGGAAGGAGGGGGAAGCGGGGGCGAGGGTGATGGCGGCGGGCGCGGGGGCGGCGGCGAAGGCGGCGGCCGCGGTGGCGGTGACGGCGGCAGCGGCGGCGAGGGTGCGCCAGGGAGGGTGGTGGACAGCATGGAGCTCGGGACGAGCGTCTTGGCGACTGTCTGGGCTCCAGAGACGGAGTAGTAGAGCGCGAGGCCTGCGGGTTGGGATAGGGAATAGTTAGCAGCGTGCGTGACCTGCTTGCAGGCAAGCATGGGCGATAAGGGACGCCAAGTGCAGTGCGCCATGCTAGCGCCATGGCGGCTTTCTTCAAACAGCTGGGTCTGCGGCCGCCATGCCATGCCATGTGATTTCATGCCACGCCACGCCCGGTCATGCCATCCCACGCCAAAACCACCGCCATTCCCTGCTGGACCACACTGCTGACCCACCCACCGTTGTTGCCAGTCCCCGAGGTGGCCGAATAGTATTCCATGTAAATGTCGTGCCAGCCAGTTGAGTAGCTGCCCACTGCAGAGGACTCCACCCAGCCACTGCCGCCTTGCACACGGGTAGTGCGGAAGGGTAACAAAACTCACGTTACTCAGCTGGTGCACCTGCGCATGTGTGGCATGGCATGGCATGGCATGCCATGGCATGGCATGCATGCATGTATGCATGTATGATGGAGCGCAGGTCAGCAGACTCCAGTGGGTTGATGTGGCATGCATGCCCATGCATGGGCAGCAGGCCAGGCCAAATGCCTTGCTCCGTGCAGCGGTCTACAGAGCATTCCGGGGCCTGCCGTGACACGCCATGCCATGCACGCACCATGCCATGCCATGCCATGCTGCCCGGCACACCCCATGCAGCCAACCATGCCACGCCATGCCCATGCCCATGCCGGCGGCAGCCCCTGCCCAACCGCCCCAACCGCCATGCCGCTTCATTCACCTGGGTTGCTCAGGATGCCCATGCCGTCAATCTCCAGGTAGGCGCCATCTCGGGAGCCAAGGTAGAACGTATATGTTCCAGCGCCAAGCGAGATGTAGCCATATAGGACAGCTTGCATCGAGGCTGGGTAGCAGTTTGCTGCGGGGGCACAGCTGATGGTGGGCACGATGTCTGTGGCATACGGTGTGCCGGCAGGCAGCGGTAGCGAGGTGACGGTGCCCATGCGGTATAGCTCGCGATTGAGCCCCGCATCAGATGCCGCCAGCTGCGGCGCAGCTGCCAACAGCAACGCCAGCAGCATGCATGCCCGCCCGAGCAGGGGAGCAGCACCGCCGCTCGGGCGGCGGCCGCCGCCACTGGCGGGCATGGTGTGCGGTGCGGCGCGCTCTGGCGCCATTTGGTAGGTGTGTGGTGCTGCTGGGTGCGCCAGGCAATGCGGCGGAAGCCCTCAGGCGGAGCTCAAGGTTGCGGGTGTGGGGATCGGGCGCCTGCAGGCTCATCCACAGCCTGTGAGTGCGCAAGGGTGCTGCCTGGAGCAATCAATCACACGGAGGGACCCTCAATTGGCCAAGGGGCTCTCTGCATTTTGCCAGGTGTGCAGTGGCCTCAAGCACGCCCCGGCGGCGGTGCCAGCGCCTTTGATCGAGTGTGGGGGGCCTCGGGGACGCATGGAGGACGAGGAGACCAGCCTGATGCCACAAAGCCACAGGCGAGGCCCTGAAAGACTCCGCCCCTCCTCTTACGGCCCCGCCTCGCATGCCCAGCACTGTTCGCACGTTCTATAACGCCCCTCCAGGCACTGCTCCCGGGGCTGGCTGCCGGCAGCTGCGCCGCCGACGTCGACGCCGCACTCCGCCCGACAATCGAAAAAGCTTGGCCGCCGTGCGCCTCACATGCGCCCTAGGCATGTTTTGCTCACTGGGCTGCCTCACTCTTGCTCTCCGCTTCTGCAGTGCCTGGTACGCGCGGCGCCGCGTGCCCCTGCTGCTGCTAGCAGGCGCCTGCGCGCTGCTCATCATCGTAATGGCAGGTGGGCAGGGCTGTGCTTTCGCCTGGCTGCCAAACCAGGGGACGACATAGCATGTCGAGTGCAAATGCCAGCAGGCCCTATCTTTCTTGGTATCATCCATCGCGCCCACACTCTTTCCGCTGCACTGCCCCGCAGGCCCGCCGCGATCGCGAGGCAAAGCAGAGGGCAGCCTTCCAGGGGAGCCCAACCATGCCTCTGTGCACGGAGGGCCAGCCGGCAAGGCAGCAGCGGCAGGCGGCTGCGAGTGCAGCAAAGTGCGGGTGGATTTCTACGGCGAGTCGCTCTGCCCAGACTGCCAGGTGGGCAACAGGCCATTGGGTTGAGTGGCGACTGTGTGGGAGGCAGCAGATTGTACGGTTGCCAGATTGCAGGTTGGCTTTGCTGCATCGATGCCCACGCAGCGGAGCTGCTTTGACTTAACTCATACAAAGACCACAACCATACATCTCTGCACCCTCCAGTCTCATTTGCCGCCGTTTGTTGTGCCGCAGCACATTGTGCGCGATGTGCTGGAAGCCTGTTTCGCTATTGCACTAATGATTGTTACGCATCAACTGCTTGTGCTGCAGCACATGGTGCGCGACGTGCTAGCGCCCATGTTCTCAAACGGCATCGCCGACCTGATCGACCTGCGGTGAGTGAACTTCTGAGCAAGCAGGCTTGTGGACATCAAGGCCAGCTGCCGATTGGGCAGCCGAATGCTGTAAATCGCTGGATCTTGTGTTGGTCGTGGGAAAGGAAGCTGCATGCAGAGCAGGTTGATATCGCGTACAACAAGCCCCTCCCCTGCCTCTCCCCTTTGCCACAGCTACCACGCGTTCGGCAACGTACGCAACAACAGCGACGGCAGCTGGTCGTACCAGCACGGAGACAGTGAGTGACGTGCTGCCCTGCATGCAGTTGTCCTTGATCCGCTTTCCAGCATGGCACCGACTCTCGGCAGCTGGACTTCACCAGGCAGATGCACAGCTGACCGCCGGCTTCCTCCTTGCACAGCTGATCTTGCGAGGCACGTTGCCCTGACCCCACTGCTTTCTGCTTGTCGCGTCCCCACAGACGAGGGCAAGTACAACCGATACATCCTGTGCGCGCAGCACTTCCACTCTAAGCAGACCGAGTGGTGAGCGGCAGCGCGTGCGGTCTGGCCTGCACCTGCTTGGCAGAGCAGAAAGAAAGAATTACTACGCCCTTGGGTTTGGGTTGAGGGAGCTGGCTTCTTGGCAGAGTATCCATGCGGACCTGCTCCACAGCTCTGTGCTGCAACTGTGCTCGGGGTCTATCGGGACACCTATTTGGCCCCTTCACACTGCTCCTGTGCTGTGCCCCTCATCCACTCAGGCTCGCTTTACGTTCGGTGCCTGGCCGACAACATGCACACCTCCTTCTCATCGCTCCTCCCGCCCCTCTGCAATTTTCCCTCCGCCCAGGTTCCCATACGTCCGCTGCCTGGCCGACAACATGCACAGCCTGGACCACAAGGCAGACGAGTGCGCCACTGGCCAGAGCTGGGACGCGGCACAGATCAGCGGCTGCGCCAACGGTGCGCGCCTGCTGTCCTAGGGTTGTACGTAGGCCGGCAGGCGCAAGGGGCATGGTCGGGTTTCTGTTGCTGTTGCTGGGCGCCTGTCGATGCAGTCTAGGTGCCTCGTGCTTGCGCCCCCTGCTGCGGCTCCCAGCCGCCTCATTGTCTGCTGCCTGCAGTTGCAGCCAAAGAGGAGGGCAGGCGGTCCAGCTGGCGTTGCTCAGCTCCTCGCATGAGCAATGCACCTTCTGTGCTTGCTGCAGGCGACAAGGGCAAGCAGCCGCAACAGGAAGCAGGCGGCAGTCCATATTATTTTGCCTGACCATCTGTTCCCGCCTGTGCATTCTGCAGGCGACAAGGGCAAGCAGCTGGAGCGGCAGGCAGCAGAGGCGACCTGGGCGCTCCGCCCACGCCACACCTTTGTCCCCTGGTGCGCTGGACTGCTGCCATCTGTGCTGTTAATGTGGGCTGGCCGCGGCATGCATGCGAGTCTTGCATCTGCAGTGAGCGTCCACACGTCCCCCTCCTGCCTACCACTCACAGGATGGTGGTCAACGGCGTGGCCATTGGCAGCGATTACGATAAGCTCTTCCTCTACATCTGCACCGCATCATCTGCAAACCCTAAGCCAGACGCATGCTACGACCTGCCGGAGCGAATGCGGCACCAGGGCTGAGCACGCTGGAGGGCTGCGCATTTCATTGCATGCCTGCGTGGTTGGCTGCCTGCATAGTGTGCGTGTGCGGCGCGGCTTGCAGCCCTTGAATGTTGAACGAATATACGAAGCTGACTTGTGCTCGGCTGCTTCCGGGGTGCCGGTGCTGCAACATGCGCTGGACCGGCCTGTACCCTTTGCCCGCAATCGTTGTATCAAGCTGTGGCCTATCAAATGCGCATACTGACGGCCTGGCCCTCACGTGTAAGCTGTCTTCGCTCCTGTGTGTTACGGAGACAGGAGGCAGGACCCTCCTGCGTGATCGTGTGATGAGGCAGCTTCGATTGGGCCCAGCGCTGCAGCCTCGATGGTGTGTGCCCTGCCCCAGCCTGTGTGCAAGTGTGCCAACAACAGCCACACGTGTGCAAACCTGCTGCCTGATGTTATCCACTTAGAGATCTTGCACATCCGTCGCAAAAAAAGCATGCGGCAATAAACCAACAAGCCTGGTGCCCGCGCAAGAAAGAATGAAACGCGGCAGCATGCACGCCACCGCCACCGCCCCCATGCATGTGGCTCGCAGGGTGCCGCACCCTGCTATCATCTCGTCGGTTCAGCTCGGCTTTACACCGCAAAAGCAGTGCGCGAGCAGCGACGTGCAGTCGTGCGAGCACGACGGAAGGTCCCCGCCTAGGGCGCTCCTGCGCCATCAGTGGCTGAACGACTCGCACGGAGCTTGCAAGCGCGCCTTCGACCCACAGGTGTGGCCCACAAGCCTGTGCAGCGCAAAGGCCTCGCTCGTCCCGACTGCCGCCGCTCTGTGCCATCCTAAGAGCTTGCTCCATGCTGATGCTGGCGCTGTTAAGCCCGCGAACATCCTGCCGGGCCGACGCATGTTGCTGCACCTTGCCGCCGGGCGGCAGCGGGTTGCAACGGGCCTTGCAACCAACACTTGCCCTGCCATGGCATGCCACCACACTGCCCATGCAGCACATGGCGCAGCCGGCGCCCACATGGCGTGCTGCCCTGGACGCACTGCGAGCGGTGCTGGACGCACCACTGCACAATGAGTACGCTCTGGTGCAGACCACGGCACGCCTGACGAAAGCAGTCCGTGGCCTGCAACCGATGAGCGGCGAGGCTCGGCACCAAAGCCTGCGAGCGGAGCTCAAAGGGTGAGCAGTGCAAAGTGCGGCCCGTCTGCGCTTGTAGTCGTGACCAGCCTGAGTGGCCGTTGGCCATGCTGCCGACACCTGGCTCAAGTCGTCGCATGGTTTGAGGCGGTTGGTGCAGGGTTCGAGGCGGCATCCAGGGCGAGACGGCTGCTGCGAAGGGGCGCACCCAGCGGGTCCTCCTTCCAGCCTCGCTTTCCCATGACTTGCCGCCAGTTGTAAAACACACTGCTCCTGCTCCTCCCGCGCCCGCCATGCAGGCTTTTGGGGGATGCGTCCAGCCGCCTCCAGGCAATGGGCCGCGCCCTGGAAGCAATGCTGGACGAGCGCGCGCCCTGGAGTGCCGTCCTGCTGATAGCCGTGTGCGCTATCGACCTCAGCAGGGACTGCGCTTCATTGGTGACGCAGACACACCTCACCGACAGCACAGCTGTGTATGCCCTGTGTGCTGCAGCACTGTCGCTGCTCACCGGCAGCGTGCTGCGTGTGCAGCAGCAGCTGGAGAGCCGCGGCGGCCAGTGCCAACTGCACATGCTGCTGGGCACTGTGCTGCGTGTCTCCAGAGACAACGACGCGGTGCAGCATTTGCAGCGGGCAATCCGTGGCAACACAGCCGCGCTGCGAGGCACTTTTGGGTGCGGCATGCTGCACCACGCCTCCAAGCTTCTGTCGCTGGCCAGCATTCCCGGCTGTGACGCTGCGACGGCGGCGCTGGTCAGGACGGCGGCTAGGCCCGCTGTGCTGCTGCCATGGCTGATGCAGCTGATGCCATCGGAGGAGCAGCTGCGAGCTGCCGACCCTGAGGCCACGAGCAGCGGTAAGTGCTTGCAGCATTGCCATTTTTTGTGGCGTGGGCTGCCCGCGTTATGTGAGCTGCTTGCCGCTGCAATGGCAGTCAGGGCTGCCTGCTTGTCATGCCAACCATGCAGCCAGAGTGTGCCTGAATTAAACCATACTGCTTGCTCTTGCTGCAGCACTCTGGCATGTGCCGAACCTCGTGATGCTGCTGCTTGGCATGCCAGCCTTCCGCAGCCAGTACGAAGCAGCGGTGCGCCAGGACAAGCCTTTTCAACAGCAGCTGGTGCTGGCCTGCCTGCCTGCGCTGGAGTGCGGCGTGCGGCAGCTTGACGAAGGTGCAGCCAGCGGCATAGATGATGAAGAGCTGGAGGGCAGCTCCGTAGCAGCCGCGCTGGCTGAGCATGTCGGCGCGGACGCTGCTGCCGCTGCAGCAGCCATGCTACGCGATGGGCCTGGCTGGCATGCAGTGCGTGCGACAGTGCCGCTGCTGGGCATGCCGGCGTTCGCTGCTGGCCTCAGGGCAGTGGCCCTTGGGCCAGAGTCAGCCCGGCTGCTTGACAGCGCAGCGGCGGCCCTGCGGCACCTCGTCCACCCAGCCAGCGAGCAGCAATTTGGTGGCAGCCCCGAGCGGTGGCAGACTGCATGCTCAGCGTTAGATGTAGCTATGGTGGCTTGGTGGCACCAGCTGGAGCCACCTGGCAGCAGCCACCCCGTCCCGCTGGCTCTGGCATGGAAGCTGATGCGCCTCTTGCCAGATGCCATTGCATCATTCCGGCTGGCAGCAGCAGGCCAGGCCAACAGCAGCGGCAGTCTGGGCGAGCTTGCGGCCTCCGCCTGCTTTCATGTTGCAACGCTGGCCAGCTCGGTGCCGCTCGAGCGCATTCAGCCAGCAGACATGTCCGCGGCTGATGTGGCAGCTTGGTGCAGGGCAGCAGTAGCGGCTCTGCGCGTGTTGCCCCTGCTGCTGCAGGTGCAGCCCCAGCTGCGTGCCAGCAGAGCGGCGCAGAGGCCAGGTGCCATGTCTCTGCTCGACATCTTGCCTGGCCGCTTGCTGGACCTGGTCCTAACGCAGCTGCAGCACGTCGACCAGTGCCACCGGCGGCTGGCGACCACCGCCGAGGGCCAGGTCGAAGCAGTGAGAGCCGCAGCCAAGCCGCTCTTCCTGCTGCACTCGGTGGCAGTGCGCTGCCTGCACTGGCTCTGCACGCTGGACGCCGCACAACTGGTGGCAACACCTGTGCTGGCGAGATGGGACAGGTGCGTACTGGGGGTGCTAGATATAGATGAGTGGGGGTGCGGTCCACTGTAGCGAAATGCAGCTAGTTGTGAACTCCACTGCTGCGCATGTGCCCTGCGCATGCTTATGAAACTGCGTGCTTTGGTGGTTGTTTGCAGCCGCCGCACTGCAAGCTGCATTCGCGTCCCCTGAGTGTGCCGGCAGTACGGTAGCATCATTGCTGCTGGAAATGCTGCACCCCCTTGCCTGCAGGATGCACATGATGGTTGGTAATATCTTTTTGGAAGCTGTCGGCATACACAATATGGGGCGGAGCCTGGCTTAAGAAGCAGGGGACGCGCGGCGGGAGGCCATGTTCACACGGTGAGCTGACCAGTGGCAAGCAGATCAGCTGTGCGCTTGGCATGTTAGCCGCTGGCAGCCACGGCTTTGCACGAGCCCGCCTTGCGGGCCACAGGCAGGTGCGGGGCCTAATGCAGATTGCAACCAACTCACTCCAGCCCGCCCACTCCCTCCACAGGCGGCTTCACTCCCTCTGCCTGGCGCACGCCCTGCTGGTCCCTCTGATTTCCAAAAAGGTGGGGTGTGCGCGCTGCTGGAAAGCGAGTCTGATGGCAAATGCGTGATTGCGTGGACTCCGGTCTGCCTTCAACCGTGTGGTGTGCAGCTGCACGGCATGCATGCTACTCGCACCGGCCTGCATGCTAGGGTCACTCTCTCACCCATCATGCCGGCCTGCCTGCCCCTCCCGTGTGTTCGGCACCCCCGCTAGTGCAGAAGGGGGGCCGCTTCGACGACCCTGGCCAGGGCTTCTTCTCAGAAATGCGGTACATCGTGGCCCACACCCCACCTGCTGCGCTGGACCCGCAGCTCTTGGCTGCTTTGGAGCGCAGTGTGCGCAGCAGCCTGCAGGTGCGCTGATGTGCTGGCAATTTCGATTGACGAACACATGTGTGTGCATAAATGGCAGCATTCACATCCCTACTCATGCGCGCTGCAGCTGTTGCGAACCACCTGAGTGCTCACCGCCTGCCATGGCGGCCATGTTGTTGCGTCCAGCCGTGCACACCCACTCAGCTGCGCTTGTGTGCCGCATCCCATTGCCTGCAGGCGCCAGCGAGCAACCCGCCCGTTGAAGACGTGTGGCAGGGCGTGTTTGCATGGCTGGCTGTTCCACACACAGAGAACCACACCTTCCTCTTCACCAGTGGCCCACTGCCAGACGGCCTGGCAGCGGCAGAGGCGGCGGCGGTGGCAAATGGCATGCCCCCGCCCTCTGTTGTGAGTTCCGTCGGGGGTTTGACGCTTCAGCCTGCCAGGAAGAACTTATTGGCCTAGTGAATTGGGGCCAAGTTGCATTGTGGTGCATGCAAGCGCTTGTGTAGCTGCTGCTTCTGCTGCTGCATCCACCGCTATGCCAAGCCCTGCCATTGCTCCAAAATCAAATGCGACCCCCTCTGCCTGCCGCGCTTGGCTGCTTGCAGGCAGTCAAGCTGCTGCAAGGTGTGCACGCCTGCTGCAGCAACCTGGGGCGTGCAGCACAACAACTGGTGCGCAATCGGCCCGCAACCATCAGCGAGGCAGGCTCCTCCCAAATCGAGGCCATTGTTGAAGCGGGCGTTGTGCTGGTGGTGGCCATGAGGCTACCGCCTTTCAGCTCCCCCCCACCGCCCAGCCTGGCCACACTGCGGCAGTACCAGGGATTAGTCGTGCATGCCGCCACAGAGCTGGCAGCCAGGCTGCAGGCGTATTGCGAGTTGCTAGAGTTGCTGCAGGTGGACCGACTGGCAGCTGCCAGGGCGGCAGCCGCCCGCTCGTGTGCCTACCTGCGCTGTGCCAACCTGGGCGGCGAGGGCGGTGCGCGGGCGGGCACCGGCGCTGGCAGCAAGAAATGCATGTGGGAGGGCAGGGTGGAGAGGCACCCGCTGCTTAGCTGTGCAGCTATGTGCCATCGCATTAAAGTACAGCAATGCCCTGCACTGCGGCGTGCCCCTACAACCTAACTCACTCCACGCCCACTCTCCTCCACTCTCCACAGTGCCTGCAAAGCCGTGTGGTACTGCGGCACCGCCTGCTCGCACGCCAACTGGCGGGCGGGGCACAAGAGCATGTGCCAGGCGCTGGGCAAGGCTCGGGCCGCAGAGAAGAGCGCTGCTGCGCAGCAGTGACCCGGCGGACCAGCCAGCCGAGCACTTAAGTATCAGCATACCATTGAGGCCCTGGCGTTTTTATTTCAGGAATTTTGGGCCCTTGCACTTCAATGCAGGCTACTTGTGTCACTTCTTACCTTGACCACACCCATTGTCCCACCACATCCTTTCACTTCTTACCTGATAACGCATTCCCGCATGTACTGTACCCACCCACTGTACCCACCCATTTTCCCCCGTGGACTGCTTCTCAACCACCCTCCTCTCTCCTCCCATTTTTTTAACAGATCCTGTCCCCCCATCTTTTATCTCGGTTGTGTGGTCGCACAGTTGTATGCCATGTGTAACAGCGGCAGCATGTAAGCCCGTTTTGCACATGCGTTTGTCCGGGAAAAAGAGTGCCAGAGCAGTGTTGGAGAGGCCAGAAGGCGGTCTTGAAGCAGGAAACATCACCACGGCAGGGAGACAGGCAGCGAGCAGTGAAAGCCCACGCATGCAAATGCTTCCAGCAGCCAGACTGCAGCTTCTGCTGGTGTGGATTGTGTGGGGCTGCCATCAAGCCACCCAGGAACCACACATCTGTTCCCTTCAAACTGACGACTGCTCCTGGTACACACGAGCTCCCCCAGCGCCGTGCAGCAGGGAGGCCCCCGGTTCTGTGCCGGCGCTGCATCCGTCTGAGGCCACACAGCCGCCGCTGGGTGCCAGCTCAGCGCACAGCGGGCACAGCACCACGAGTTCCAGCCGGAAAATGGCCCGAATGGCGTAAAAGGTGGCCACCAGGGTGCCCAGGAAGGCGCCGGCCGCCACGTCTGACGGGTGGTGCCTGCCAAAGCGAGGGTGGGGGGCGCTTTGGTTGGCGTGCATGTTAATGACTGGGAGCAACACACTATGCAGCGTGCACGTCAACGGCTGAGCAGTATACTTGAATGCTGGGCCACGTGGGAGCAGCAAACACTCCCCAACCAGCCTCACTTGAAGTCGGTGATTCGGGACACGCCCACCGCCCATGCCCAGCCCAGCAGCGCCAGGCACCTGCACAGCAACCACAGGCAGACAGCAAGGGAAGGGAGGTGGAGACCAGCAACCGCTTGGATCTGCAAATGCCCACTCATGCCACGTTTATGCATAGCAGTGTGACACTCGACCACCCACTGCCACCGCTTTTCAGTGCAGCACAACACCCCGTATGCAGTGGCACACCCAAGCTTCCCTCATTAGAACAGTCCCGCCGCAGCGCCCAGTGAGCGCGTCAGCTCCCTCAGGCTCACGTGCACACACGGCACACAGCAGCACAATGCCAAGGCTCACCAGAACAGCCCAGCTGCAGCGCCCAGGGAATGCGCCAGCCGCTCCCTTAGGCTCATCGCCGCAAGCGCCTTGGCGGTGCGCCGCGGCTGCCGCGCGTTGAGCACCCACAGGCAGTAGATGCAGACCCAGACGGACAGCACAAACGCGCTGCTGGCGTGGCCGCTGGGGAAGCTGCGGGTGATGCGGGTTAGAGGGCAGAGGAAGGGGGTTGTGCGGCGGCCGGTGCACAAAGAGCAGCAGGACGCTTGGTGCAGAGGGCAGGTAGAGGGTGCTGTACGGCAGGTGCAACAAGTGCAGCAGAGCCCAGTGAACCAGCAACGAGGTAGCTGGCTGCGCTGTACAGTTCCCACACGCAGCCTGCAGCAGCCAAACCGCCTCACAACCAAACCCCCTGCACACCTGTAGTGGGCGTCTGTGAGTTCGCTGGACTCTGGCGCCATGCACGCGGGGTTGGCGGACGCCGGCTGGCCATAACTGACGGTCACCGGGTTCGGCACCACTGGGTCGCACAGGGATAGGAAGTTGGGGCGCAGGCGGCCCACCACGCGCTTGGACACCTGCGCATGGTGAGCAGGGTGGTGTGTCGTTCAGATTTAGCCATTTTGAGGATCCAGAGCAAGCCAAGAGTCACAGCAGGAGTTGCAGCAGGGCAGCCGGTCTCGCACGGGAAAGCTGTGCGTCCATGAATGTGTAAGCTGCAGGATCCCTCACACAGCACCCTGGGCCCACCTCTGTGGCCATCCCGGTGACAAAAAAGGCGCTGACGGCGTCGAGGAAGAAGTAGAGGCAGGCGGCCAGCGCGTCAGATGCATCCGCGTAGCCGTGGCGCGCCAGCCACAGCTCGGCTGCCAGGATGGAGCCCACAATGGACAGCACACCAATCAGGATGACCAGCCAGTATGGGATGGTGGAGCGCCTGCAGGTGGCAGGAAACGGGGCACAGGGTCGGAGATGGTACCGGCCGCGGCGGGAAACAAACGTCCTGCATGGCAGCAAGCAACGGCACAAGAAGAAGAAGCCCTGCACCCACAAAGCGCCGCTGTGCCTGCTGCCACGGCTGCCCAAAGGCTCCCAGCTCACAGGAGTGGGTAAGCAATGGTTGCATCCGTGACTTGGAAGGGGCGGGAGCGGGGGCCGTCCAAGCACGCCTGTGCAATCAGCAGGCCAATGATGACCGCTAGTGTCGCCGCCACGCTGCCCCAGTCTTGCTGAGCCAGGATGCGCTTCAGGGAGGCGTCCCGCAGGCGCCACGGCGCCCGCTGCTGGGCACGGGGGGAGTCGATCGACATCGCCTCCATCTACCGGAGGCGAGGGTGCTTGGCGGCGGCGGCTGGCGGCAGCGGCGGCAGGTGGCGGCAGTGCCAAAGGCGCGATCCGGCACGCGTGTACTCAGCTGTAGCTGCTGCGATCGCTGTGTGTTCGGCAGCCGCCGGCCAGAACGCGGCTTTGCCGCGTTGAGCGGTCAACAGCTGCCGCGGCTGTGCTCCAGCAGGCTCTGGGAGAGCGGCAGAAGCTCCGGCGATCCTGGCTGCTGTAGGCGTCTTCACAGGACCACCTGCTGCTGCCGCTCTGCGCTGCGCTCGCTGCCGCCGCCGTTTGGTGCCAGCAGTGCAGCTCCTGCCCCTCCTGCCACCTGATGCCCAAGATCCTTCGTGCAATTACATTGAGTCGTGGTCAAGCTGTGTCAGTCAGCAGGTCAAACGCAATTCTACACTGTCATACAAGCACCGCCGACGGCCGCCGCTGCTCAACAGCCGCCGCCTCCTCTTGCGGAGGCTGGATGGGTTTGCATGCCCGGCAGCGCCCCGGCACAGCAACAGCAGCAGTCGGCGGCAGCGTCCCTTTAGCCGGTCTCCCAGGGGTCGATCAGCCCCTTTTCCACGCACTTGAGGTGGTGCTCGAAGTGCGTCTTCACGTAGCTCTTCATGCGCTGGTGCACCTGCAGGCGGCAGGCGGGAATGGGCTGGCCGGTTGTATCGCAGCTGGGTGCTTGCTGGGGCCTGGCTCGTACTGCTAAGATGCAGGGTGACGCAGAACACCAGCACCATGTGATCTAGGTTTGCGGGACTGCAATGCTGTAGTCAGCAAAAGGCTTAGCACCCCCAAGCCCCACAGCACCCAAATGCACCCACCTGGTCCTCGTCATCCGCTTGGAACTCCGGCAGCAGCGCGTCTGGCGGCCGCTCCGCCATGGCAAAGCCTGCAGTGCATGAACGAGACGGTGTTGGTTGCACATGGATGGGCGGCGCTCGTTAACCAGCATGGACAGATAGGGGTGATTCCGGCGGGTGCAACCAACTCCTCATCAGGTGGGTGAATGCATGCTGCCCCAGCCGCTGGCCAGCGCGCCGCCAAAGCTGCTCCACACACCAGTTTCCGTCACATCCCCACCCCAGCATGGCAAGGGGTACATTCTAGCACGCACCTGGCGCGCCGCGCAGCTGCTGCAGCTGCTCCAGCAGCGTGCTCTTGATGCGCTCCACCTCCTCCTTCTTGTTCTGGTTGGGCCACGACTGTGGGTGTGGGGGAGGAACATGGCAGGATCAAGTCAGTGCCAGGGAGGTTCTTATTTGCTCGTTTCAGGGTCAAAAGAGCAGCAGCCCAACCGCAGCCAACGCCCTCGACACTGGCGTATCAACCCACCGGTCTCCGGTTGTAGTTCAGTCGGTAGTCGGGCGAGAAGTATTCAAGGTACATCTGCTGCGGCAGCGCGTCCTCCACCGGCTGGTCGCACAGCACCGCTGCAGAGAGAGGTGGAAGCAAGGAAATGTAAACAAATTGGTCTCCGTTCTCAGCAGCGCGTCCTCCACCGGCTGGTCGCACAGCACGGCTGCGGAAGAGGGCGAGTGCGGTGCTGTGTCAGCTGCCTGTTTTTGAATTGAGTTTGTGGGCAGGACTTGCAGGCATGCAGGCAGCTGCCAGGCATGGCTGCAACTCGTGGCACCTTGCCCGCATGTGTGCGATAGCCGGCAGGGCTGCTTCCTTCCAAACACACCCGTCTCTAGCGTCCATGCCCTGGCCACGGTCGTTTTCGTGTAGCCGCCGCCACCCAGCACCTGCCGTGGACATCCAGAGCAAGGCAGCAGGGATGCGTCAGGCACCATGCAGTTCTCTGCATGCAATCCACCACTTGCCCAAGTGCTGTCGAACAGCAAGGCACACTGACGCAGCGCCGGGCAGAAGGGGCGCCGTGGCAGGGTGCACTAGCGGTCGGGCGCACGGGAGGGCCCAGCTCTCACCAGCATGGGCAGTCCAAAGGACTTGACAAAGCGGACTGCCTCGGCGTGGCCTTCCAGCGTCAGGCTGAACATGCCCAGGCGATCTCCCACTAGCGAGTCCGCTCCTGCATATGGCAGCAGCCAGGAAGCACACTATCAGGGCAGCCAGCAGGTGACCCACACACGCTGATCATGTGCAAAGCAGAAGTGACAAGCCCGCCAAAGCGAGCGAGACGCAGCAGAGCGCAGGGCAGCTGCATGCAATCAAGAGTGCTCGAGCAACACGCATTCGCATCTGGATAGCCACTAGTCAGCCCCAGCCTCACCGCACTGCAGGCAGACCGCTCCCGGTTGGAAGACCTCCATCACTTTGCTGCACGGAGGCACAAAATTCAAACACCATTACACACAGCAAGTGGCTGGAAGACCTCCATGACTTTGCTGCGCAGAGGGCAGGCCATTGAAATTATGCGCGCGCGCGCGATCGAGTGTACAGTCCAAGTGCATGGCAGATTGGTGCACGCACAGACTCGCTGGCTTGCAAAACATCAGCGGTGTGCCCCTGCTGCTGCGTGCCGGTGTGCAGCCACCCACCCACCTAATGATGGGCTTGAACAGCCCCAGGTATTGCTCTGTGTCGATGCCCTGCACCAGCGGCACGTTCAGGCTGTATCCCCGCCCCTGCGCAGTGTGGTTGGGGGAAGCGGCAGGCAGCGAACTGCTCGATGGCCAGCAGGGTGGTGGTTTTGGGTGAAGCAGCAGCTGCGATGG
>VFQQ010002815.1_pt1 | contig 18359 bp, 23 predicted proteins | sample 3512341 | NCBI WGS metagenome assembly VFQQ01 (sample SAMN10412373, study PRJNA504923) | tailings metagenome | isolation source: Relicate 2 Philex TSF1 revegetated site | place: Philippines: Tuba, Benguet | collected 2017-08-29 | reverse complement strand
AACTTACTTTGGAGTGTGAGAGAAGTACAAAGGACGAATAAAGAAGGGGTTTGGGCGGAGAAAGGCTCCGGGCCAGGTGGGCCGCTGACGTCAGGCAGACCTACCGTCCCCCCAGTGCGTGCAGCAGTTGCGGTCCCGAATGCAGCTGCCAAATACACAATTATTTCCCTATGACCAGTGTCATTCCAGCGAGCATGTTAAAAAGGGTATGTGCAAGATCATTCTGACTTATGGAGGGTGGGGAATTGCTGTTCAAAAGTTCAAGAAATGGGAAACCTCATCCAAACACATCGAGAAATCAGCCATCGGGGCTGATTGTGGGGCAAGCATGTCGCAAGTGGCAAGCAAAACAACGAATGGTTTGTGCATCATAGGCATCGGGCGGGTTGAGGGAGCTGGCCGGGTGTTAAGCCCCTTTGGGCACCAGCCGGCTCCCCATATGTCTGTATTAATATAGACAACAGCTGCCTTTTAAGAAGTCGCATCGCAACTATTAGGCGGGCTCGGCAGGCGGCAGCATGCGTTCCAATAGGATGGACAGATTTTGGGGGTGTTGTTGGGGCACTCCCCTCGGCAATTCTTGCACTGCAAATGAATAGCGGGGTGGCACAGTGATACAGTGTAAGGCAGCATGGCGAAACGTGCCGGCCTTCATACAACCAACGATCAAAGTGATAATATCCACTCACAGTCCGGTTCCTAGGACAGTAGCATTTGTCCTGCCCATTGTTGAAACAATTCTCCACATCGCCGCAGGGGACCTCGTTAGGAATGCATACCCCAGCGCAGCATTTGCTGGAACTGTCGCAGGCCTCGTCCTCGTTCTGCGGTGCAAGGGCGGTGCATGTGCGGCATGTCGCGGGCGAGATGCCCCATTGGGCGGCAGGGCAGCGGCCCAGGCAGAGCTCCGGTGGGTCACCTCTGCACTGCTTTCAAACGGTTGCTGGCAGGCCCCATCAGTTGCAACCCACCAAGCAGTTGCCATTGTAGCAGCACTGGGAGGAGCTGCAGCATTCGTTGCCGGTGTCGCAACGGCTGGTGTCTGCAGCAGATGGTGGTGTGTGGCGTGTTCGGGCCGGGTGTGTGCAGCGTGTGGGGAGGCAGGGGGAGCGCGGCAGGCCCCCGGGCGTGTGCAGAGGTGTAAGCATTGGTACGGGCAGGCAGAGCTGCAGCGGCAGAGGCCAGGTGGCAGTGTCACAGGGGCGGAGAGGAAGGTGGGCGGTGCAGTGGCTGAGCCTAGGCGGCAGCCATGCCCCGGCACAGCCGGGCAGTGCCGCCTGCCAGGCTGCCCACAGGTGGCATGCGGCCAGGCGCCCCGCCAGGTGGCATGTGCGTGCAAAGGGTGGCCCACACCCCTCCTGCAGGCACACCTGTGGGGCAGCCGCAGGTGCCAGAGCCACTGGTGGTGCTGCAGTCCAGGTTGTCATCGCAGTTGCTGTTCTCCTCGGTGTCGCTGCCGCAGCACACGCTGCCGTAGCTGCCGTCGCCCAGTGTGATGCACGTGCCGTCGCAGCAGTAGCTGCCCTCGCAGATCTGGCAGAGGGTTGGATCCCCACACAGCTGGCCGTTGTCCTGCAGAGGTTGGACAGATGGGCATCCCGGCATGGTCGTGGCGTGCAGCAGCCGCGCCCAGGGCGCCCTTTCAATTGTTGTTCGGCTGTTAAGGCAGCCATTCAGGTACACAGACATTAGAATAGTTAAGTCCTTTGCGAGGCAGAAGCACATTTCTTGTCACCCACAGTGCACACTCCCGAGCAGCAGGTGCGGTCGTTTCCACAGTCGTCGCCCGAATCCTGCAAGGCAGGAGTTAATTTGTTGGCACCACTGGGTGATCTCTGTTGCAAGGGCAGCCCAGGCTGTCCGAACAGCTGTGTTCGCCAGCTGTTGTTGACCAATTCTGGTTTAGGTTGCAGGCACATAGCACAACTGCAATGCATCAGTGAGGACCCACCACACAGTTGCCATTCACGCAGCACTGGTCCGAGTCGCAACTCTGCAATGAATTGGGGTTTCAGGCTCTCCCCCGATCATGTAAATGAGAAATGGGCAAAGTGCATCTCAGGCCACCCCAGCACAGGTTGAGGACTATAGCAGCCGCATGTTGCACTGCCCGTAGATGAAAGCGAATGCTTGTAGACCAGGCTGGTAACACCAATTCTTGCCTGGCACCCGCAGTTCGTATCACCTGGAAACAGGATCAGGAGACAACCGTGTTATAGTTGTGCCTCAGCTGATCTAGATGTCAATGCCAACTCACAACTTTCATACCCCTATGCACAGTCACTTGCTCACAGGCTTGCACAGTCGCACCCTCTACACTCACCCTTGGTGCAGCAGTAGCCATTCTTATTCTGCCAAAAAGATTTTAGTAAAGTGAATGTGGTACTGTGAAATGAGTAATGAGATAGTAAGCCTCTCGGGTCTGCCGGTTGTTTTGGCCGAATTCAGACGCAGATAAGCCGTGCCTGCCTTGGGGTCCCGCTCACCTTGTTGTTTCCAGTTCCGCTACCTGTGATCCACTCGCAGGTTGCCTTGGGCACACCACGTTCGCAGGCGGGCTGGGTGGGGCAGGAATCACAGGTATTGCCACAACCGGTGCAGGGTTCTGACTTGCAGCCAGTGTCGCAGCAGTACTTTCCAGGACCACAATCAGCGTCTGCACAGTGGGAGGAATAGAGGGCAGGGCTGGTGAATCTGCATCGCAAATATACTGCAACCTTCCTGGAGCAACACTGTACAGCGGCTTGCTGGACATTGGGCCATGCATGCTCGTTACCCTTGCTAGGTGACCCATTGCGCATGACCATACAAGGGCGGCAGCAGAGGCTTCCAACTCACCAGCGCAACACTGGCCGCAGATGCCAATGTTGGTGCAGCACTTGAAGCCACTCTTACAGTCAGTGTCTGCATGAGGACGCGGGCAGAATATTTGTTGTTCATTCAGTTCCTTGCCCACTTGTAGTGTAGGCCCAGCCCTCAGTGCTGTTGCAAAGGCGCACAGTGCGCTGAGAGGGCATCTTGCCTGTAGTGCAGGTGCTGCTCTCAGTTTTGTCCGGGCCGGTGCCACCGCCGGCTCCCTTGGGGATGTCGGTGCCAGTGCTGCCGCCAGCACTGGCAGCGCCGTCACTGGTGATGGTTGTGCTGCCGCCACCTTCCTTGGGGACGGTGGGGACGACTTGTTGGGGGACGGTGGGGACGACTTCTTTGGGGACTTCTTTGGGGACGGTGGGGACGGCGGGCTCGGGTTGTTTGAATGAGATGGCCTTGGTGTCGGTGGATGTGGAGCTGTTGTTGCCACGTCCAACCTGCTGGAGGGCGCGGGCCGCCTGCTTGAGGGAGTGGCCCGCCTGCTGGAACAGGTTACGGCGGTCGCTGGCGCTGATCATGGCAGCGCTGCAGGTGCAAAAGAGGGGAGAGCACGGCAGTGGGACCAAGGGTTAAACGTGTGCAGAGTTTTGGGGGTGGCGCGGACGCCTGCAGTGCCATCTGTACAACGGAGGAAATGGCTATTAGCTGCCAGTGCTAGTAGCAGGACAGAGTCAGCTTGCAGGGGACGTCTCAAAAAGACTTGAAAGCTGCAGGGAGGAAGTTGGTGACGCGCTCCTTGTATCGTTCAATTCTCTTCGAAGAAAATCTGGCAGATCGCAATCGGATCGAAAGAGGGGGTCCGCACACCGTTTGCGAACCCCAGCCTCACCTGGCGGCCAGCACGGCAAAAATTATGGCAGCTTTTCTCATCTTGATGCCTGCAAAGGGAGGGAGGCATGGGTGCAGGGGAGGCATGTGTCAGGGCGGGGGGAAGTAGAGCGGATTGCCTCCAACAGCGGCGTCGACGGCGCGCGCTGCTCGTGAGCGCAAACAAGGCTGTTGGGACCGCAACCACTAACACTTTGCACTGCTAAAGCCCCTGTTGCGCACAGGCAGGCGCTCTGGGCAGCTAAAACAGCGTGTCCAGCTGCGATGACCTGCGGTTGCAGGAGCTGCCACCGCCGGCGGCGCTGCCGGCACAGCACTTTGGCCCAAAACGCAGCAGCTCTGCAACCAGCAGCCAAGGCAGCGGCTGCTGGGCGTCACCTGGGCGCAGAGGTGCGCGTCCAAAGGCTGGGAAGCGTTGGAGGGCGTGTTGAAGCCTGCAAAGAGGGTGAGTGGGCGGGCGCGGCGAGGCTGGCAGTCAGGCTCGACACCTGAGTGAGAGCACGCACGCTGGCCAGCCGCAGGTAGGCCCACCTGTGGGAAAGGAAGGGAGAACATGTGAGGAAACGGAAGCCGCGGCGAATGAAATAGGCTCCGCGCTCATCAAGCGCATCCGTGTCCCGACAGTACCGGCGCCCCAAAATCGGGTCAAGCAAGCACAAACTGCCGCCAGTTTCTCGCCAGAGAGTCAGTAGGACACTAGGAGGCTTTGAAGGAGCCTGCAGGGCCGTATGCTGGACAAAGTGGGCGGCACCGCGGCAAGCCTCACCAAAAATTGCTGCGTTGCTCCTTTGCAAAGCCAGTTCCTGCAAATGGCTTTCTCTGAACTCAGGACATCGTGCTCTGCTTCAGGAACGTCCAGAACTTGCGGTCAATCCGCATGCCTGCAGTGTTCAATCTGCCGCCATGAAGGGACGGATTGTCCAACTGAATGCGGGCGAAAACTAGTTTGGGTATCCTTGGTTACAAAAAACATTTTTGTCAAGGCCTGCACTCACTCTGACAGGATGTGACAGCGGCAGCGACAGCGGAGATGGAAGATAGAACACGGGGAGGCCATGAACATGAATCGCCTGGGCTGCCAAGCGTGTGTTGCTGCATGGCGCACGTCGGGCCGGTGCTTTGAATATGTGTGACCTGCTGCACACCGTGTGTGCTGCTTTCGCTCATTGCCGCTGCCCCCCTAATTTTTTGACAGCCATACATCAGTGTTGTTACTAATCGCTGCTATCGAGCCCCATGTTCCTGCTGCCGCTGCTGCCTCTGCTGCCGCTGCTGCCGCTGTTGGATTTTTGTGGCTGAAATAGGAACCAACCCAATGGGCTGCAAATAGCATTGCAACATTGCCAGCACGGCTCTGCATGACCGCGTTACTGCAGGCCAAAGGCACATGCAGTCGCAGTGCACTGAGTTTGTGCTCAGCAGCAGGCGGCATAAACAATTCCATTTGTTTGACAGGACAGGACATGATGTGTTGCGACTGTTGGCTGCCTGCTACAGCGATGAGACTGGCCGCTGGGTTGTGGCTGCAAGCGGCCCGCAGTGCTGCAAGGCTTGCAGGTTGCACGCTGCAAAGTAGCTGGTCTGCCCATCTGCTGGTCAGGCGGCCCTGACCGCAGCCGTTGAAGCTCCGCCACCGTGTTGGTGGCCATCTTGATTTAACAGCTGCCGCAAGTGATGAGTTGACTGCACTTCATGGGCAGCATTTCGCAACCTATTCAACATTCTTGGTTCTCTGGGCGTCATTGCCGTGCAGGTAGAGGAACGCCCCTCTTTTCTGCATGTCACCGCGGCGGGCGGCTTTTATAACCAAGGTCCCCCCATCTTTCCACCGCTAGCGCTACCAGCAGAAAACCGCACAAATCACCGCAAAACCGCAAACCAGATGTTGCGCCAAAAAACAGACCTCACACGCCCACCAACGACTTTATGCCAACAACTCGCCCGCTGCCCAGCAAGCGCCCCTTCCCCTCCCGGAATGGACAGATGCTGCTAACTCCATCTCTCAAAGGTTTCGAGTTTGGGTGCTGTGAAGAGCATGCGTGTATGCTGCGCCTGTGAAAACCCATGGCTTTTGGGCGGGCCGGAACTATGGCAGCCGGGTGCGGCAGGGTTGACGCATGCGGCGGCGGCCGGCAAGGCGGCGGCCGCAACCGGGCCTCAAACACAGCTTCCCACGCCTTACCCCCTTGCTTCAGCGTCAAACCGTTTGAGCATAGACTTTAGGCGGGTGTTAGCGACAAACAGAGCCGCCATCGCTCGAGGGGGCTCTACAACCCGCCCGCCGCCCTCCGCTTCTTGCGCGCCTTTACCTCTAAAGACGCTTTCCTTCTACGGTTTCCGCTTGATGGCGGCGTGACCATTGACCTAGCATTGTGCGCTCGTGCAAAATCGTTGCTCCTCGGGCCGGCGCCTGGCGTTGGGCAGGAGACGGGCGGGCGCCATGCGGTGCTCTCCTTTGGGGCGCCTCCGATTTTCGCTCTTTCTTGCGGCACCTACACCTCCGCAACCTTGTATGATGCCCGCGGAGTCATTTGCAGGTTGCGTGGGGCCCGCTTAGCAAGAAAAACGGATGCACAATGTGCCACAACCCGGCCGCCGCTGCTCAGCATGGGTGCAACCTGTTTTGGTCAGGAGTCCAGTGATTTTTTGAACGGCGCTCAGTTGGAGGCAGCTAGATCAGGTTGCGGTGGTGGTCCGTGCTGTAAGGGCGAGAGGGAGGGGACGGGCGGTTTTCGCTGGTGCCGTCATTTGCGGTGGTGCATCCCATGCCTTGTGGATTTAGCTGAACGCATTCATTTGAGTGCCGGCGGCAGTAGCTTAGCAGGCAAAGCAGAGGGTCAATGCGTGCTAGGATCAACGCATCCTAATTTTTTGCATACTACTCCTTCTCCCCCATCTCAATGGTTCTTAGTATATAATCTGAAACTACTTCAACGAAGCGTTCGTCCAAAAAAGGTGGTAAACCCGGACTTCGGGTGCCGTCTGTGCTGCTGGCGGCTGGTGACCTTACTTATGATGCACTGCAGCTGCACAGTCCACTGCTTACACAATTGCAAAAAATGGTCCATGCAGCAGCACAGGAACAGTCGCAAGCGTATGCCGGGCTGCCAGCGCCTGGCGCTGCACCTGCGCCCTGTGCGCCTCCGCCTGCCGCTGCCGATCGGCTGGTGGGGTGGGCTCCGCACCATCAGCAGCTGTGCACCTCACTGCCATGGCTGCCTCACGCAGCTGCCGCAGCTGTACCAGCGCCTGCTCAAGCGCCGCCTCATCCACAGCAGCGGCGGCGGCCGAGCCTGGAGGCAGCAGTGGCCCAGCTGCAGTCGCGGGCAGCAGCATGCCATCCCTGCCAATAACTCGCGGCCAGGGCAGTTGCCTTTGTTGCTGCTGCTCCTGGACTGCTGCTGCTGCGCCTGCTTGCAGCCGCAGGGTCCGCCGGCAGAGGGCCTGATGGCTGGCCAGCAGCGCAGCTGTGTCAGCTGCCACTGTTGCCAATACCACCTGCTGCTGCTGGCCCACTGTTGGTGGCACTGTTGGCAGCAGCTGCGCTCGCAGCGCACGCATTGCACTGTCTGTGATGCTGCTGCTGCCGCTGTCGCCACCTACACGCCCATGCGCAGTGGCTGCCGGCTGCAGCAGGCTGAAAGCTGGGTGGGGAGGCTGCGCCTGCTGGCTCTGCTCTGCCAACTGCTTTCGTGCCTGATTGCTCAGCCCTTGCCGCCGCAGCACATTCAGCAGTGAGCTGGCCGCCGGCGGCAACCCGTGCACTGCTGTGGGCAGCTGCAGAAGCATGCGGGCCTGCACCCCAGGTGCACTGCTGCTTGGCGCAGCGCCCTCTGCTGCTGCCTGCTGCTGCGTGCTGCATGCCGCCTTGCTGCCTCCTTCAAGCTGCAGCGAATGCAGCGCATCCAGCTGCACAGCATGCAGCAGCAGCAGCATGCTGCTTGCGGTGCTGCCACTGCCATGTCGGCACAGCAGCACCCGCAGCTGCCCCGCTGCTGATCGGACAATAGACAGCTGCAGCTGGCATTGCCTGCTCCAAGCTGCACCAGCCGCAAGGCCTCCCAGAGTTGCCGCCCACATGACGCTGCCGTTGCCGTTCCAGCCATCCCTGCCAGCACAGCTGTGGCAGAGCAGCAGGCTCCAGCTGCCTTCCAGCGGCGCGCTGCTGCGATTGCGCAGCTGCACCTCCACAGCCAGAGCTGAGCTGCCGCTGCTGCTCCCTGCCAGCGGGCGCAGTGTGCACTCCAGGCCAGCGCTGTGCCCAAGGCTGCTGGCTGCCGCACTCGATGCTGCCGGGATCGTGGCTGCCAGGCCTGCGATGCTGCTGTCAAGCTGCACAAGCTGCCGCTGCAGCCCCTCCTGCTGCTCCGACAGCTGCACAATGCTGCCCAGCAGGCCCTGCAGGGTGTTCATGGAAGTGCGGCAAACAGCCAAGTCAACACACCGGCCAAACGCACCTTTGTTCGGATTCCATTCATAGCAATCTCACTAGCAGGCGGGTGTGCATATGAGCTACGCTGTCACTTGCCTTACTGAGCCCATTCACCAAAGTGGCCCATTACTCACCTGCATGCTGCGCTCCAGCTCCCCCACCGAAGCGCCATAGCTGGGCCCCGGTCGTTGCTGTGCCTGTGCAGTGTGGCTGCAAGGCATGACGGCAAGCAGCTCGCCGTGCTGCGTCAGCGCCACGAGCTGCTGCTGAGCCAGAGGGGTGCTGCCCGGCCACAGGGTGGCTGAAGCCAGCATGGCTAGGCTGTCTGCAGGCATGCCTACTGCAGGCACAGCTGAGGCTGCTTGCTGGTCGCTGCCAGAGTCCCAGCAGCGGAGCTCACTGCTGGTACCGCTGCTGTCGCTGGCCAGGTAGAGCAGGGAGCTGCCCATTGCTGCTGCTGCCCGTGCACCCACCAGCCGCACTGCTGGGAAGTGCAGTGTGGCACTGCTGGTGCTGCCGCCACTGCAGCCACCAACGCTGCTGCTGCCGGTGGCAATGGCAACTGGCCCGCTGCCACCAAGCCCTGTCGCAGGCACCAGCTGGCCCGACTCAGCCAACAGCAGCCGCTGCTGCTGCCGCTGCTTGCTGCCGGCTGCTGCACTGCTGCTGCCTGCGGTGTGCAGGAACCAAATGCCGCTGCTGCTGTAGCACACAACCACCTCCTGCTTGGCAGCGCTGGGCAGCTGTGGCTGACCACTGCGCTCGCCACGCAGCGTGCCTACAGGCAAAGCTAAGAGCTGGCCAGCGGCGGTAGCCACGAGCAGGTGGCCAATGGCATCGCCATGCTGTGCGGTGCTGCCGCTGGCAGCGCCTGCTGCAAACTCAAAGCGTGCGCTGCACACCAGCCGCGGGCAGGGGCCGGCCACCCCTGCCGCTGAGCCACAATATGCCACTGCTGTGGCATCGGCAGGGATGCCTGCTGCTGCTGCTATGTGGCTGCCGCGACCGCTGCTGCTGGGGCCTGCTGCAGGCAAGCACACCCAGCTTGCCACTGTGTGCACCAATGGCGGCGTCTGCTCATCCGTCGCTGCCTGGCGAGCGGCGCCGCCACCAAACTGCTGCTGCAGCGATGCCTGCAAGCTGGCTAGGCTGAGCGGCACCACGGCCGCAGTGCTGCTGCTGGGCCCCCCACGGCTGCGCGCGCCTCGGCTGACGGTAGCAGGCTGCAGCGCTTCACCTGCTGTTGCCGGCTCCCAGGTGTAAGCCAAGTGCTCCCAGGCCACTGCTGCCGCCAGCTGGTGCCTATCAGAGCACTGCTGCTGCGCAACAGGCACGCTGGCCGCTGCCGAGCCCTCCGCATGCAGCTCAGCTGGCACAGTCGGTATGCTGGCGGCTGGCGGCTGCAGCTGGAAGGCCCACACTCGGCAGCTGTGCCCAACTGCTAGCAGCACTGCTGTGCCTGCTGCCACGCCCGCTGCTGCTGCTGCCTCTGCTGTGGGGATGCCCAGCTGCACAGCTGCCACTGGCTCAGGAAGGTGCACCACACCGTGCAAGCTGCCGCTGGTGCTGCCTGCAGCCCTGCGGATGCGGTTGCCTCCCTGTGGGCTGCTCACAGGCGTGTGCACCATTTGAATGGACTGGGCTGCCGCCTTGGCTGCCACCCACAGGCTGGCGCCAGACTGCGCAGTATCAAAGCAGCTGGGGCCTGCGGCGATTGCTGCCGCAGCGGCGCCGTCATCCAGCTGCGCCAAGCGCTGCAGTGCAGCCATCAGGCCATGCGCTGGCTGTCGTTGCCACTGCGAGGCTGCTCAATGGCTGCTGCTGCAGGGCCAGCAAACGCGTCGGCGCAGAAGGCTGCCGCGTGCTGCTCACAGGCGGGCAACTGCTGGAGCAGGCAAGCGGCCATGCACCGCTCGCGGCACGCCTCCCGCTCCTCCCAGCTCTGCTCTGCAGCGGCAGTGGGTTGAGAGCGCACACTGAGCCGTCAGGTGCAGTGTCCCCTACACGGCGTCCGCATGAGAAGGCTAGTGCAGTCTGAGTGCAGGGGCAGGCTAGGCAGGAGCCCGCTCACCACGGGCCAAGCCCAGCAGGCGCAGGAGGGTGGGCGGCGAGCACTGGCGCTCCGCTTGCAAGCTGCAGGCCGCCCTGCATGGACAGTGCGTAGGGCAACTCACACACTCCATAAGCTAGCAGCCAACGGCTGCACTTGAGCAGACAGCGGCGGCGGCAGCAGTGGCGGCAGCAGCAGAGATGGCGTCTGCTGCCGCCACCCACCTGAGACCGGCAGTGCAGCCCTGCAGGACCTTGGTCTCGCAGGCCGCTTGTTGCGCCGATCTGGCTGCCTCCGAGGCAAAGCCCTGGCGCAGGGACGTGGGGAAGAGGGGGCGGCGAGTTGAAGCGGGGCCACTGGGCGACGCAGGGAGCAATGGGGTGCACCGATCATCTTACCAGGTGGTGCCCAGCTCCTTGTGCAACCGGCAAGCGCGGAGGGGGCAGCGGGGGCGCCCACCACTGCAGCTCGCTGCGCTCAGGGCTTTGGGCAGTTGAAGACGTCTTCCTGCGTCCCCAGAGCATCGGGTAACGCAAATAGCAATGTCCTGGCTGCCGCGCTCACTGCCCATTTGGCTGCCGCCCGCTGCCGCCGCCGCTTGCCATGCTGCCACACCGCCACCACTGGCCGCCTGCCGCCTCCCCCCCAGTGCTGCCCCTGCTGGCACATGCGGCCGTGCAGCTGACACCCCCACGCCACTCTCAGCCATGGCCATCCCCCTGATTCCCATGATCCCGCCCGCACCCGGCAACCTTGGCGCCTCGTTGGGTATGGGGGCAGCACGGCAGCAGAAGGCGGCTGAAGCTGCGCATCCTTGCCTGCACTTGAGCTCATCGAACGCTGCGCCTGCTGCCATGCAGCACCCGCCACTGGATGCGAGTGGTCCCCCTGATCCGGCGCCGCGCGAAGCTGCCCCGCCGCGCGCTGCGCCAGGCGGGACGTGCCTCTTGAGGACGGGCCGCGTCCCGCGTCTTCAAACCATCTCAACCCCTCGAGCAGCCGGCCACAGCCATGGGAGGCTGCCTCTCCTCGTCGGTGGCGGCCGAGGCCGGCCCGCAGAAGCTGCAGGCGGGCCACCAGCTGCAGGGCGGCAAGTTCCGCGTCGTCAAGGCGCTCGGGCGGGGCAGCTGGGCGGATGTGTGAGTGCGGGGGGCGCGTGGGAGGAGGGCAGGGCGGCTCGGCTTTTGTTTGCTCACAATTCACTCCGCTGTCTCGCTGCCGCGCCTCGGCAGCCGCTGATGTGTGTTTGTGGCGCGGCCCCAGGTCACTAGCAGCGCTGGGCCGGCCGGCCGCCGCGCCGAGCGCGCACCCTCACAACCCTCGCCGCCGCCCGCTCGTTTGTGGGGCAGCCCTGCCTTCCCCTGGCCTTAGCGCACAGCGCGCCAGGCTGCGCGCTTCCCAACCAGCTGGCCCCTGAAACTCCCACCGCCGGCGTCAGCCCTCGGCCACCCGTCTGAAGGGTCCACTTTCGTTTGTTCCCTCCCCTGTCCGCAGCTTCCTGGTGGAGCGGGTGCGCGATGGACGGCGCTACGCGCTCAAGCGCACGCTGATCGCGGAGCTGTCGGAGACGGAAAAGTGCGTGCCCGCGGGCGGCGGTTCCCGCGATGGGCACCCGCTGGTTGGCGTCCCTGCATGACCTTGACTGCTGTGCGCATGCTGATGCTGCACTCTGCTGCCAGCCTTGCTTTCGCTGCCGCTGGTGACACCCTGCGAGGGCTCCTGCGCATGCATGCGGCTGCCCTGCAACCGTGCTGCCCTGCTGCTGCCCTGCAGGTGGGTTGCGGTGAACGAGGTGCGGCTGCTGGCCTCGCTGCACCACCCCAACGTGGTGCAGTACAAGCAGTGCTTTGTGGAGGACAACTGCCTGTACGTCATCATGGAGGTGGTGCCAAACGGCGAGCTGGCGGCAGCAGTCGAGTGAGTGTGCGGTACTGGTGCTGCCAGCGGCGTCCCCCTGCTTGCATAGCGCTGCCAGCCTGCTTGTGTGCTGCTGCCTGCCGGCGTTCCTGCCGCACATCTGGGCGTTGCGCATGCAAGCCCGGTGCAGTACATCGCTGCATTCGCTGACCCAGCATGTTTTGACCGCCGCTGCACCTGCAGGCAGCACCGGCGGGAGGGCAAGCGCATTCCCGAGGACAAAGTGTGGGGTTACCTGTTGCAGGCAAGCGGTTGGGCGGCTGTGTTGACAGCTGTGCCCTGCTGTGCTGTGCAAGCAGCAGGGAAATGGCGCTCACGCTGCAGCCGATCGCACTGTCGCACGCCCCCTGCTTTGCCGTGCGCTTGACACTCCTGCCATCCTCTGCATACTGCCAACCGCAGATTGCACTGGGACTGCAGTACCTGCATGCTGCCGGCATCATCCACCGCGACATCAAGCCCGCAAACATCCTGGTTGGAGATCAGGTGCGGCCGGGGTCGGATGCAGTTGGCAGCTGTGGTGGAAAGCAGCAGATCTTGCCAACTTGTGTGCATTGGTGTCAGCCTGCAGCACCTGTCGTTGCACAGCAGCTGACGACCTGCCTGTTTGCAGGCCTGAGACCTGCTGCCTGGGCCCTCACCATTGTGCGCTGCACTTTGCACTTGCCCTGTGCAGGAGGTGCTGAAGATCGCCGACCTGGGTGTGGCGGGCCTGCTGCACATGGGCTCCAGCAAGCTGCAGGTGGGAGGAACAACTGTTATCTGCGTGGGCCTCGGAAGGTACCGGCGATGCGGCAGCTGCGTGCGCCGGCTTAGGTTGTGCGGGGCGGGGCTGGCATGCGCTGCCTGCTGCTCTCTGCTGTAGCTGCTCCTGGAACACAGGCAAGACTGCATATCCTACTGCTGCAGATCGGTACCCCGCAGTACATGGCCCCCGAGATGCACGCCGGCCGCGAGTACAGCTATGCAGCAGATGTGTGGAGCCTGGGCTGCCTGCTGTACGAGCTGTGCGCCCTGGAGCCGCTGTTCCAGGACCGGGAGGAGGAGGTGGTGGCCCGCAAGGTGCGGTTCAGCCACAGCGCTTGCTGGAAGGTTGCTGCCGTGTGCTCCTGTTGTATCAGGCGGCGAGCATCCCCGCTAGCGGCATTCTGAAACTGGTTGGCTGTTGCTGCCGCCACCTCAACCTTAATGGCGTGAAGCAGCAACTGGCCATGCTGGATGCCACTGCATAATCGCAAGCTTGCTGTGCTGCTCACAACTCTGGCTGCCGCCCTGCCCATGCGCTGCAGGTGCTGGCCCTGGCCCTGCCCCCTGCCATCCCTGCCAAGTACTCTCCGGAGCTGCAAATCGTGGTGAACCGCATGCTGCAGCAGGACCCCGAGGCACGGCCCTCCATCGACCAGCTACTTGCGCTGCCGCAGCTGCAGGCAAGTCGGGGGCGGCTGAGGCAGATTGCTGATGGCAAGGCTATGTCTGCTTGCTGCGCAGCAGTTGCCGTGCATGCGCACATCAGCCTGCTGCACTAAGCTGCTGCTGCACTGCCCTGACACCTCAGAACTCGGCGTGCTGACCCTCGCCTGTCTTCCTCGGTTCTGGTTGCAGAGCCGCATGAACCTGCTGCCGCAAGAGCTGGAGTCGCAGATCTCGCAGCACAGCATTTCGCTCGACTGCATGGAGGTGCGCTGGACTGCTCTGCTGCCGCCGCTGGACTGCTGCAGCTGTGCTCTTGCATTGGTGCTACCTGAGCAGTGCTGAGCAGTGTGGTGTGCCTCTTGGCGGGAATGCTGCGAGCCACCCCTTCTCACCTGGTTGCCCTGCTTACCTTACCTTGTACACCTCGCAGGGCATCCCGGTGCTGCCGCCCATTGAGGTGCCAGAGGATCTGTCGGAGCTCAACCGCCGCCTGCCGCCCTCCAGGTGCGGGGCAACGCATGGGCAGCAGGGCAGCGCTGAGGGAGACATCTGCACAGCCGCTGTGCAGATGCAGTGGGCGCCAGTCTGCAGCTACATGCTCTTTGGCATGGGCCGCTGCAGCCCCTTGCCGCAGGTGGCTGCCGCGCCGTGGCAGTTCACTGACGAGATACAGCCTGCATTTGCTTCTCAACCTGCAGGTACAGCTTTGATCACATGGAGGAAGAAGCGCTGGACATTGCCGCCCGCTTTGGCGCGCCAGCCATCCGCCGCCCGTCTGCTGCGCCCAAGCCGGCAGCAGCAGAAGCGGGCCCCTCCCGGCCAGCAAGCGCCGCTGCGGAGGCAGCCGCAGATGTGCCGCACGGCCTGCCACGCATCGCCTCTCCGGTGACGGTGCTCGAGTCGGCCATGTGTGCCACGCCCTCGGCACCTGGCACGAGCGGCAGCGGCAGCGGCAGCCTGAGTGCCATTGAAGCAGCAGTGGAGGCAGCCCTGCTAGAAGAGGAGCGAATGGGGCGGGCAGCAGGCGCAGGCGCGTGGCGCAAGGGCAAGCCTGTGCCGGCTGCCGCCTGCCCAGCGGCGTGGGCAGCGGAGCTGAGCTCTCTGGACGGAGCCAACATTTGATGTGTGCTGCTTCGGCAGTGCCTTCCCAAACCTGGCGTGTGTTGAGCGACTGATTCGATGCCCTGTTTGTTTTGTGTCGAATGCTTCTGTTTCTCCCTCCTGACCAGAAGCGCTTTTTCCCCTAGCGATCCCATTTGCCACACCCTGCTTTGACGCGCACCCTCAGCGGGGCGATCGATGCCCGCTGGGCGCCCAACGCCCGTACCCTTGACTCCCGCACCACCCAATTTGATTCTTGTCAGCGCCTCTTTCCCGGCCATCAGAGCACCAACGCACCTTTCGTCCCTCTCCGCACCTGAACACCACCGCCCCAGTTTTACGTGGCTATCACCCATCTGTAGTTGCCTCGCTTTTGCATGTATACTAGCGGACGGCCGCCGTCGTGGCCCCTCACTTGCGACACCCTCCTGCCTTTTCCGACGTTAAACGCACGTTAAGCATCTTCCTTCCGTTGCTGAGGAGGCGCCAGTTGTAAGCACAACATATTGGTGGACCAGCTGCCACTTCAGTGCAAGCAGACGGCACTGCTGGGCAGCCTGTTGCTTTGCAGCCTGCAGCACGCTCACTTGCTTCAAACCGGCGGCAAACACAGCTGTGAAGGTTGGAACACACAAGTGCATGCTGAAGCGCCACATCGCACTGCACAGCAGGCAGCGGGCCGCAGCGTCGATGCCACTCTTCCCTCCTCCGCTGAATTTCGGCTGTCCCCCAGCTCATTCCAGGACTGTTAGGTCGGGAGTGCTGCAAAACTGGCGTCCCAGCAGGTCAGGTGAGGGACAGCGCTCGGCTCTTGTGGCACACGGCTGCTCGCGCCGCGCGCGCGTGTGATTCAGTCTAGAGTTGTATGAGGGCCTCTAAGGCGCCGCGCAGTCGTGCGCAGCGGCTCTTATCTGCCTGCCACCGCCGCCGCCGCCCTACTGCCCCCTGCCTCGAGGCGAGCTCTCGGACAGGCCGCCCAAACCTCGCATGCACCGTACTTTGCTTCCTGCCCCTCCCACTGTTACATTTGGCAAGCACAGCACAATGCCTCAGGCAAGGCCGCTGATGCCTCCTCCTGGTGTACTGACGCTCAGCTGGCGCCTGGACCGAGCGGGCCCCGATGGACTGCCCCTTGTGCAAAGCTTGAAGTTCCCAGGTGCTTGAATGGTGACGGCTGCCCGTTTCAATGGTTATGGTTGCTGCCTCCCCCTGCCTCTGGCGCCCCCGGACACTTTCAACTGCACACCCGAACTGCGTGCCCGATGCAGAGCCTTACCACAGGCACATCTCTGGGATATTGGCGGAGTTCGGCTTGCTTTCTGTTGTTGACAGCCGCACGGACCAGTGGCGGGTTTTCGACTGTCGAGACGGGCGCATCCAGGTGAGTTCTTGCGATCTCCTGTCTGCTGCCTGCTGCCTGCAGGTGTGCTGCTCAGTTTTGCAGCCCGCTGGTTGGAAGCATCGCCATAAGTGTGGTTTCCTGAACTCCTCATGTCCTGCCCTTTTCCTGTGCAGGGCGCTGATTTTGAGCAGTGGTGCAGCGAGCAGAGCTTGGCAGTCGGTGGGCAGATTTGCATTTGGGAGCAGGAGGATGAGGTAATACCCATGATTTGCTACTCGCCACCAAACCATGCTGAGCCGCATGCAGCTGACCAGCAGGGGGCTAACAGGCCGCAGCCGCAGCCAGAGGGGCGGATGCAGCAGGGCCGCATGCAACACGAGAGGCAGCCCCAGAAGGAGGCACAGCTACGGGCCGAGCTGGTGCCGATCTTGGAGCAGGCGGCGGCAGCAGGAGTAGCAGCGACAGCAGTGGCGCTGGCACCTCCGCTGGAGGCAGCGGCACCTAAACCTGCACCAGCTGCGGCAGTGCCTGCACCCGCCAGCCGCCTGTCCAGCGCCGGACAGGAGGGCAGCAGCGCATGTGCATCGGGCGCAAACAGCCAGCCTCAGCCTGCCCAGCCTGCCCAGCTCGCTGCAGCTGCTCCTGGGCCAACGCAGGAAGTTGAGAGCGGCATCCAGCGGCGGCGTTCCGTGCTGCATGGCATCACTCTCATTGCATCTGAGCAAGTTGTGCCTGTACCAGCACGGCCGCCCAAGCCGGAGGTTGGCTCTCTGTGCCCCATGTGCAATGGCCCTGCGCAGCAGATTAGTCAGTGGCGATGGTGCCACCGGACGCCCTTCGCCAACCAGTACATCTGCAACCCCTGCAACATGCACCTGTATGAGCAGCATCAGTGGCTGACCAGCGGCATGCAGCAGCCGCAGCCCTCAGCACAGCGCCGCAAGCGCTCGTGGCAGGCTGCTGCAAGCGCCCAGCCGCAGCCCAGAGACAGCGTGCAGCAGCCACAGTAGGGCAGCATGTAGCGGCAGAAGCAGCAGCAGAGCAGTGCCCCGATGTTGCAGCCGGCTGCTGCAGCCGTGCCGCAGCGAATGGCGCAACAGCCAGCGCCTTGGCGCTGGCGGCAGCCGACGGCGGCCGGCGGCAGCATCAAGCCGCTGGGAGAGCGGCAAGCAACATCATTCCAAGTTAACCAGGCACAGTGGCATTCTAGTTTTTTTTTTCCAGCCAGTCAAATATTCGCAGAGCCCGCCGTAGCTCACATTCCTCTCCCTCTTAACTATCTAGAGCTCTGATGCACCCTGAGCCAGTGCCCTGAGCCAGTGCCCCATTGACCGGTGACTGCAGCCCCCTGAGGCAGCTGTGTTAACAACGTTGCCGTTGCAAATAGCAGGCACCTCCCAGCTTCACGATCGGCAACAGGTGCCAGCGGCAGGCTGCAAAAGAAGCAGTCAATAATTGGGCAATGGTGCTCCCACACCAAAACATGCATTCAGCAGGGGGCATGAAACCAACATGGCAAACGGCGCGGCGGAGCGTGCTCATTGCCGCGCCTGCATGCCTGCTCATACACACTGCTGAGCGGCGGAATCATACGGTGACTCTGCAACTGCAAATCGGCGTGTTGGTTTGCATCCGCCACTCGCTCTCGGCTCCAAGGCACGCCTTCAGCAGGGGGCATGAAACCAACATCAAGGGACTTGGCAATGCTGCCGGCAAACAGAGAACAGATATTGATCAAATATACTAGACACATTTCCAATCTGACCGTGGCAAGCCACCAACCTATTAGCCTGCAACTGCTTTTCCCTCAAGTCAAGGTGCTTATACCCGCTGTCTCACTTCGAACTTTCAGGCCATTTCTGCACAAACTCCTCACCACTGCATGTCCTTCCATTCGCTGACCTCCCAATCTTGAACACAATGTGTTTCACTTCCTTTGCATGCCAAGTGGTTCCGCACCTTGGACCCGCCCCCATCTCCCCCATCTTCAATCCTCCACCACACAAATGGGTACCTTCTGGGTCGTCCCTCTGGTTGTGACTGATATAGATTGTAAACTGATCAGGCTAAAACATGTCACATTGCTGCTTCGGCACAGTCTCCTACCGTAGTGGCACTTGCGAAGCACGCGGCCGCACTGCAGCACCGCACTGCACTCGGCGGGCAGCGTTGCAGGTCCAATGCATATGGCAAGTTGTCTACTGATTGCGGACCAGATTGCAGACCGTTTAGTAGGGGACTGGGCGTTAGGGCATGCAGCTTGCCCAGGCCAGCATGCAGCGTGCCCGCTGATGCTACTCATGGGCATGCGGCAGAAGGCAGCGCAGAGCAGCATGCCCCATCTGTCGCAGTGCCACTCCTGGACGTGTGCGCGCACTGCAATCCAGAAAAGCAGCCTGATTGCACAC
>VFQQ010002814.1_pt1 | contig 18364 bp, 34 predicted proteins | sample 3512341 | NCBI WGS metagenome assembly VFQQ01 (sample SAMN10412373, study PRJNA504923) | tailings metagenome | isolation source: Relicate 2 Philex TSF1 revegetated site | place: Philippines: Tuba, Benguet | collected 2017-08-29 | reverse complement strand
TCACTGCAAGACACCATAAATTGTGCTTGCCTGTACAGCTTGAGCATGGCGATGGTCAGATGCAGGTGCTGGGGGTGCATGAACACAGAGGCCTCCAGCCCTGCAGCAGCAGAAGCATCGAAGCAGCTGTACATTATGTGGCACATTGAGGGTGAGATGCATGCGCTTGTGTGCATGAACACCGGCGCCTCCGGCCCGGCAGCACGCACAGACAAGTGCATCGCATCAGCCGCACACTTCCAGCACGCCATTGGGAGCTGCCGTTGCAGTCCAAGGATGCATGCACGCTAGCTGTGGTGCAGCACCCCTGCCGCACCACAGCGCACCTACGGTTGAGCCAGCAGCCAACCTTGCAGCATGCCCAACCTGACATAACCACACCAGGTCCGCAAGTCGGTCAGCTTCAACCAGGCGCACCTGCCTCTGCGGCCCCTGGCTCTGCCAGCACGCCATCCCGCCAGCGCTCAAATGCCGCCGACAGCTCCGGGCTGGCCAGCGGCAGGCAGAGGAAGTAATTGTAGTCCAGGCTCCTGCAAGCAAGGCATACTGGTTGGCATGCGTGGGCGCTCGGCTCCATTGGAATGGTATGGTGCATGGAAGCATGGCTGGGCCGGGAGCTAATCAAGCAACCTAGCACGCTGGCACGAGGCGCAAGCTGGCAAGAACGGACCTGGGACCTCGGGAAGCCAGCGCCTGGCCCACAATCAGGTCCAGCTGGGTGCATGCGCGTGCCACCACGCTGCGGCTGGGGCCCTTGATGACCACAGGAGTGCCCTGCAAGGAATTGGGTTGGGCCAGCAGGGTTGGGTCAGCGTGCCACAATACTGTGCTCCCAGTGCATGGCACTGCACAGTGCCCAGCAAAAAAGCTACTGGAGCAGCAGTTCACAGCTCAGGAAGTTGAAGGAAGGATGCTGTATGCCTGCCGCACCTGCGCTCCCCGCCCAGGGATGGAGATGCCGGCCCCAGTGTCGTCCTCCACCCGCCGCTTGGTGGCGCCCTGGCGCCCGATCAGCACCGGGAACAGCTGCGGCACGTGACAAAGGTGAAATTCGCGTTGACTGGTGCCACAGGCTGGCTGAAACAGCATGTGCTTTCAGGGAAGCACAGCAGTTGCGCGGCGATGCAGGGAGTTCGGCGGTGACTGTCGGCGCGGCGGCCTGCTCGACACTGCATCCTGACCAGGCATCAACTTCCCCATCCCATCGCGCACCTCTGAGTCCAGGCACATGCGTGCAACAAAGGAATCGCCCTCCTGCCGGATGGGCACGGATGCCTCCTCTTCGTCTGCACCGCCGCTGCCTGCCGGCTCGCCGCCGCCGCCCCAGCTGCCGTCGTCGTCTCCGGCATCGTCCTCTGCCTCGTAGTGCCTCTGTCGTTGCTGCTGGGGGTGCGGTCCCGGCCTCCGGCCGCTCCCTGAGGCCGCAGCATTTCCGAGCACGCGATACACGCGGCCATCGACGTCCAGCAGCTCTGGATGCAAGAGATCAGTCATTCTTGTCCGCGGATTTGCAGTGATCGCCGCCCCAGGGCCCTCCACCAGCCTCATGCCGCCGTCGCCGCCGCCAGCCATGTGGGCTCGCAGCTGCTGTTGCTCGCGCTTCGTTCGAAAGCTGTGGCTCGAAACGATCGTCTCCTGATGAGCTTGCAGGGCGCCCAGTGAGCCCCAGAGGCAGCAGCCACTTCGCGCGTGCCCGCGCCAGCCCTGCTCAGGCAGCAGACATGGGGCTAATGCGGCGCTGCGGCTGGTCCCTCAGGGCCGTGCTCTTCAGCGAGCCGGTGGCGGTGAGCTCGAGCCGCTGCCCGCGGTGGTGCCGCCGTTGCCCTCCGGCGCCGCCCGCCGCGTGCCACCGCATGTGCCTTGCTCCCTGACATTGGCCTGCCAATCACCTGCACTGTGCAGTGGGCGGTCCAAAACTGCATCGGCATGCTGGTCTCTAGTGAGTCGGTCGAAGGGTGATGGGTTGCGTGTGGCAGTTCAAGATGGACGGCCTCGAGGGTTGTGCCGACGGTGCGGCAGCAGTCACAAACAACACCCTACTACTCAGCTTGAAGCTCCACTCTGCCCCACTGCTCCACCACTGTTCCTTCCACCCTCTGCTCCTCCCCTGCAGCCCTGTTTATCACGGTGTCCGGCCTGCGCTTCATGTTGGCTTGCACCGTGTCTATCTTTGCCAGCATTGCGCTGATGCTCTTGGCTCCTGATCGCTCCGCGGGCGGACGCATCTTTGCGGCAGCCGCCTTCTGCGGCAACATCTGCTGCGGCATGGTGCTGGGTGGCGCGCTGGTGAGCGGGGCGGCAGGGTAGAGGTGGGGATGGGGGCTTGCAGACGTCAGCAGCGGATTGAGAGGTGCACTCAGGAGGAGGTGCCTCGAGCGCAGCCGTCCAGCTGGCCGCATGTGCCCTGCTGTTCCTGCGCTGCGTCCAGCTCGGTTCCATCAGCTCACCTGCACTGCTGCTTTTCTGCACCACATGTAATGACAGGTCAGCCTGGCGTTCCTCGCCCGCGGCTCCGGCCAGGAGCCCTTCCTCTCGCTGCTCCCCAAGTCACTTCAGGCAAGCTGCTGCAGCTGCCGATCTCCGGGGCGCCTCTGCTCAGCCTTCCGGCCAGAGCTGCTTCTGCACAAGCTGGCCCAAGGCTGCATGGCCTGCATTCATGCTGCTCCAAGTAACCGCCGCCGCTCGGCCTGCACCCTGCCTGCCACAACATACATCCTGCTCTGGGTCTGAAGAGGCAGCAGGACTGCATTATCCAATCCTGCTTCCTAACTGGGGGGGCCACCTGTACTCCCACCGCCCTGCCGTGCCTTGCTTGCAGAGGATAGGCTCCTTCCCGCAGCAGCAAATTACCGAGCTACAGGACGCCATGTCCCAGGCAGCAGCGTCCAACGTGGTTGGCCGCCTGCCGCCGGAGCTGCAGGACCTGGTGAGCTTGAATTGTTTGGAGCGATGTTGTTACCTCGCTCCCTGTTCTTTGAAGAGTTGACGAGGGGCTAGACTCTGCTGCTCGTTGAAGTTGCTCCACCGCTGCCATCTGCTGCTGCTCCGTGAAGTTGAGAGGCAAGGCTTCTGCCGAGCACCTGCCACCTGCGCCTTGCTGGCATGGCCGTCACTTGTGTGCCTTCCACCATTCTGGCCGCTGCTGATCCCTGTTGGCATTACGACACCACTGCTGCTCGTCCGCTCAATCGCACGCCGCTGCCCTGCTGCCCCTCCCTGCCTGCAGCTGAAGCGCCTGGCTGATTGGGGCATCAACGAACTTCGCTCCCTCCTGCCAGCCTACGGGGGCGCCTTCTGGGCCCTGCTCATCATTCTGGCCACCATCGTGCTGGTGGGGATGCACAGCATACAAAGCATGTATAGCGCAGCAGTGCCATTTGGACCGTGCCTGTGCATGCCACCCCTTGCAAGGTGCAGCAAGGAGCTGGTGTTGATGCACATGGCTGCTGCAATATAGCTTCCATGCTGTTGGTCAGTTCTGCTCGCTGCTCCTGCACTGTGTGCCGCAGGTGCCGCTTGCGCTGGGCCGCTCTCGAGCCAGCGGCATGGGCGTGCTGCTCACAATGATGCCAACCCTGCTGATGGGGTGCGCGGGTGGCGGCCCTGCGGCTGTCGCTGCTGTGGCCGCAATTCTGCTGCCGTCGCTGTCCTGTTGCTTTCATTGGTGCTGCTGCTTCTTGCAAGCATCATCAGCGGACACAGCACCCTGACCTGCTGTGCTGCCGCTCCTCCCATGCAGCGTCATCATGTCGTTTGGCTGGATGACTCAAATCTTCACGCTGCCCCAGTACTGGAGTGAGGTGCGTGCTGGCTGACCACAGCATGCGCAGCAGGAGGCCAGCATGGACTGCAGGGGCTTTGCTCGGGCAGCAGCCCGGGCACCTCACTTGGAAGTGCTTGCTGGCGTGCTCCACTCCCCACATCCCCCTGCTTTGATTCGCTACCTTCCCACCCCTTCCAACAGCTGGTGTTGGGCTTCATCTACGCAATCCTAGCCTCTGTTTATTCTGTGCCCCACCACCTACTTATACCTGCCCTGCACCCTGCCTCCCACCTTTTACCTGCAGCTGGTGCTGGGCTTCATTTACGCAATCCTGGCCTCCGCACTCTGCTCCCTGGCCGCCGGCTGCCTCGTATACGTTCGCTCCTCGCACGACGAAGTGCGGGCGGCGGCGGCGGCGCTGCTGCAGGAGGCGGGCAGCAAGATCTCAAAGTGAGACCCTCCTGCCTGGGTTGATGTATCCAGTAGTATACACTCTGTTCCTGCCTCCAAAGGGATCTCAAAATGCGCCCTGCTTTGCCTGGGTACAGTGCATGTGCCTTGTGGCACCACGTGGTTGCTGGCCCTCCCATCGGGATCTCGCAACTATCCCCCAAATACCCTGCGCTGCCAGCGCCTGCGGCTGTACGCCAGCTTTCGCCGTGCATCTGTTTTGTTGTTCCAGTTGCTGCGGCGCACAGGGCTTCCGATGCGCATGCTGTGCTGTCACACCCAGCGTGCCAGGCATCCCAGCCCATCTCTCACACGCCTTGCCGCCATCCTGCCTGTGTTGTGCCCTACACAGGCTGAGCAGCTCTCTGCTGGACCCAAGCGGAGCAGTGGAGGGCAAGCCTTCCGCCCAGCCTGGTTCCCAGCCACCAACCAACCCCAAAGACGCACCAGCGGAGACCGGTGCCCCCACTGAGGCAGATGCGCGCCAGCCCACCGACGTCTTTGGCGAGCGAGATGTGCTGCGTCTGGAGGCCCGGCTCAAGTGGGCACTGGACCCTGACAGCCCCGAAGCGGCGGCGGCTCGGGCGGAGGCGGAGGCACACCCGCCAGAGGTGTATGCCCTGGCGCAGCAGGAGGCGGCTCGCTTTGAGCGCTCCCTGGGCCTGGTGAGTGGGGGTGGTGGCAGTGGGTGTACAACTGGCTGGGAGGCCAGCTAAAGCGGAACGGTAGAGTGGTGCAATTTGCTCCCATGCTGGAAGTTGCTGTGCTTGCGTGCTCATCTGTCCTGACTTGCTTGTGTTAGTTTGCGCGTGTTGTGATCTTGGCAGCTTGCATTGCACATGCCTGCATCCTGGTGCACTCATGGCGTCTGTCGCTGACCCTGTGCCGCGTCCTCCCATGTTGCTCCCCCCCTGCCTGGCAGGCGTCTGTCGAGCCTCCCTGGCCCGGCCTGTGCTCCCAGCCGGGGGCCAACCTGGATGACTACCATGTGCTGCACCGCGAAATCGTGCTGCTGTCGGGCGCAGTTTATGCGCTCAAGGCCGCCTGCGGCGCCGGCCAGCTGGCAGACATGGCAGCCGGCACGGGCATGGAGGCACAGTATCTGGCGGACCTGCGGACGGCGCTGGCTCGGGGGCTGGGACTGGCGGCCGCCACATGTGCAGGGGCGGCAGGCGCGCTGGCCCACATGCCCGCCTTTGGGCCCTGCTACGGTGAGTGTCCTGCCGCACCTGCTGCCCGCGCACCTGCCTTGGCAGCAGATGCTGCCACACCGCTGATTGCCCCTCACCTCTTGCGCCCCCTTGCAACTCCATGCCTCACAACCCTTACAACCTCCCGCTCCTGCCCTGGCCCTGGCCAGGCCCCGACCTGCCCTGGCGCCCGGTGGACGCTGCCACCTGGGCCGCTCACCGCGATGAGCTGGCTCGAGTGACTCGCCTGCTGGTGGACCTGTATCGCTCCGCGGTGCAGGTGGATGGCCTGGACTTTGCGCTGTCGGTGGACAGCCGCAAGGTGAGGGGTCTTGAGGGTTTGAGCTTCGTGGGTGCGGTGTGTGTGATGCCGTCTGGCAAGCCTGCGACTTTGCGCTGTCAGTGGACAGCGAGGGTTGCAGCCTGCGGGTTGGTGGTGCAAGTGCTAATGGCATAGGAGAGGAGCAGGCATCTGAGGTTGCATGCTGCCTTCTGTACAGCAGTGCCGCTTGCAAGGAGCCATTGAGGCACACATCGCCAATGCGTTGCATGCTGTGACAGACTGCCATGAACGAGCTCTCACAACCCCTGCCCCTGCGATTGTGTTCACCCGCAGGGCCGCGCGCTGCTCTTCACCATCCCCACGGTCATCCAGACAATGTATCACGCTCAGGGTGTGGAGGCAGCTGTGGCAGCCGCCCTCTGGGTGCCAACTTCTCCCAGCCAGCCAGCCCAAGCAGCAGGCAGAGCTGCTCCCTCTGCTGGCAGCGATGGCAGCACACCCAAGGACCCCGCTGCCGTGGATGTGGAGTGCGGCAAGCAAGATTTGGAAGCTGCCGCCGCCTCCAATGGCGCGTCCGGCGGCGCAGGAGCGACCCCAGCGGCCCTGTCGGCGGCGGCGGCACGCGCGGCGCCCGGAGTGCAGCCCAAGCGCAGCCGGCTGGGGCCTTACCTGAAGAATGCAGTCACTCTGCTGGCTCTGGCGAGCTCGCTGGCGGCGTGGGCAACGTATGTCAAATGTGTGGCGCAGGCGCTCAGCCGTCTGCCCGCAGCTCTGTCCTCTCGCGCCGCCTTCATGCAAGGTGCGGTGCAAGGGGTAGTGGACTGTGAGCACGCCATTGCCTAGTGTCAGCTTCTGCATTCCCAAATGGTCGAGCGTGCCTCCAGGCTTGCCTGAAACTGAGTGCACAGCGCGCCACAGCTGCCACTCCATCCTTGCTGCTCTTGCTCAAGCACTGATTGCCGTGCTCCCTGTCCGCCAACCACTGCTCCCGGTGCAGCGGTGCGCCGCCCGCACAACCAGTTTGCCTTCAGGTACTGGTTTGGGCTGTCGCTGGCCATGGTGGCCATGATCATCTTCACCTGGAAGGTGGGCTGTGATTTTTTTGTTGTTGTGATAGCTGGAGTGAGAGCGTTGGGTGTGGCATCAAACTTGTGCGGGCTGCACGATGGGCCAGTGACCATCTTCACCTGGAAGGTGGGCCGCGGGCTGCCTTGTTTGGCCGCACTGCCTGGTATCTAGCTGCCGCCTTGCGCCGAAACACTGGCATGAATCGAGTGTGGAGCCCAGTAATGCCCTCGCTGCAATGGCTGTGTTGAGCGCAGGCTCCCAAGAACTTTGACATCTTCAACGAAGCCAACCTGTTCTTCAACTGGTGAGCCAATGCTTACAGCTTGTAAACGTGCTTGCATAAGTGCTTGGGTGCACTCTTGGTTGCGACTTTGCACCCCCCGGGGTGTCAGCACCAGCCACATGCCAAGTTCCAGCCTGCTTACTCATCTGCCCTTTCCCGTCACTGCCCCCTGTTCCTGTGTGCAGGCAGCCGATGTATTTCTGTGAGCCTGAGAAGCGTTGGGCAGCCATGGGTGGCTGCAGACAGCGATCGCGTGTTTCAGCCTGAACAGACACGCATGCACATGCGCCTCAGCTGTATGTGGCGCCTCCATGCCGACTCTGCTTGCAGTTGGGTTGGCTTGCTTCACGCCCACTCTTGCTCCAACAACTTGCACTTGTGCTACGTTGGACTCTGTTGCAGGGATGGCGGTGTGCATTGTCATCCAGCCAAGTGTGAGGCTTTGTGGCGCATGCACCGCCCATCCTCAGCACTGCTGCAGCCTGGCAACAGCAGCGGCTGTGTGTCAGCTGAGGATCAATGCACTTGTGGCATTGGCTTGTATGGACGATACTGCAAAGCTGCAAGCACGTTGAGCACACTCTGCATGATACCAACCTTGCTATCTGCCTGTGCAGGTCGAAGGCTCAGTCAGCCGTGGCGTGATGCGGGTGGTGGGCGTGTTCGTTGGCGCTATGCTGGGCCTGGCGGCAGGTACGCTGCGCTGCGCTGCGCTACGTTGCACTTGTTGCGCTGTAGCGGGCTGTGTTCCATGCCAGTCAAAGCGGCAGAGGGGGCTGCTGAACACGCATGGCTCTCCGCCTAGCAGCTGCCCCAGTGCTTTCCCTGTCCTCATCACTCAGGCGCCAACGGCCGGCTGCTGAACAACCCTTACTACCTCTGCGGCACATCAGCGTAATGTCTGCCCCATTTCCCTCTCTTTGTGTCTCACGCAGGCGCCAACGGCCGGCTGCTGAACAACTCGTACTACATCAGCGGCATGGTGGTCCTGTTCACGTTCTTCTTCTCCCTGCCCGGACCAGTGGCCGACTTCCGCTACACGCTGTGCATGGTTAGCTGTGAGTGCTGCTTTTGCTGCCTCACAGGCAGGGTCCAATGGGAATACAGCCAACGGGTGTGCGTGCCTTGGTGCTGTTCGTGCTCATGCCCATACCCTTTTGTGCCTCGCCAAGCGCAATGCAGCATGCCCAACCCACCCCTTCCAACCTTCTTTTGCAGACACTGCGATTGCGGTCATGGTGTGTACCTATGTGGGCTGCTGCGATGCCAGCACCACCTGGCTTTCCATGGCGGGCAAGGCGAGTGTGCCTCATACCTGCCATGCATGGTCTGCTTTTGCACTCTGCGCCCGCCCTTGCAGGACGCCGCCAACCCAGCCAGCAGCAGTTTTGCCCACCATTGTCTCAACTGTCCTCTCGTATTGTGCGCAGGCTGTGCCGACGGCGCTGGGCGGCGTGTGGGGCCTGATTGTCACAATGGCGCTCCCCAACTTTGCCAGGTGCGCGCCTTGCTATGAGAGGGCAGTCCAACCAGCTACATCGACAGCTGTGCATCGACAGCTGTCTACAGCAGCACGTGAGATGCCAACCCGTCTGGCCCAGCATGCATGTCGCAGCCACGCCTGTGTGGCCATCCTATCATGCCGCGACCGCTGAGCTGGCTGCACTTGGGTCCCGCTCAAAACCTGAGCTGAGCATCGGGCTGCCAATGATTCTACTTTTGCAGCCACGAGATCTCAGCTGAGCAGGCGTCCATCCTGCGCGACTCGTTTGCCTGCATGAAAGTGTGAGTCACGCATCATGGCTGGCCCGCCTGTGGGCCGGGATTGTGGGACTGTGCAATGCAGACACTGGCGGTGCGCCGTGCAATGCAGTACACTGTGTGCTGCAACCTGTCGTGTGCCTGCCACCCACCCACCTCCCCTCCGCCACCTTGCCTCCCGCCACCGCAGCATGCTTGCGGAGCACCGCTCTGCGGCGCTGGAACGCCGGCCTCCCAACCTGAGCCCCTCCTTAGCGCAGCTGGAGGGCTTTGCCAACCGCATCACCGCCCTCGGCGCTCGCATCGGCGCCAACACAATCGACCCTCGAGTGATGCCACTCACCTCCCTTGTGCTCAGCATGCCGCCAGCGGTGCGCCTGATGCAGCCCGCACTGCGTGCGGTGACCGGCAGCATCCTGGCGACCATCTTCAGCTGCGCACGGGTGGGCACGGGGATCGCCCTGGCAGCGCCGGGCTGTGCTGCCAACGGCGCAGCGGCCGGCGGGACGGCCGGCAGCCAGGGCGACGGCAGTGGCGGCGAGGCGGACAGCACCCAGCAGAGCGGCAAGCACGGCAGCAAGAAGCCGCCCAAGCGCGGCACGCAGGCGGCGCTGCAGGCCACGCCATATGCGGCTTCAAGCGACTATTTCCGAAAACTGGTGGAGAATGAAGAGATCACTGCTGCCATGCATGCTGTGATGGAGACGCACGGCGCCTTGGTGGAGGCGTGCGCGGGTGCGCGTCATGCTGTGGTTGCTGGCTTTCGCTGTGCTGCGCAGCGGCTTGCTGGTGCGTGCATCCCAATCATTGCTTCTGGTGGTCATCTTTGGCTGGCTGGCTGGCTGGCTGGCTGGCTGGCTGGCTGAACGATGCTTGGACAGTCGGTCTCAGCTGGCAGCACAGCATGCCTGCTGGTGCAAGCTAGCATCTGCTGGCCTCACGCTGTGGCGCTGCCTTGCCTGCCCTCCCTTGTCCCAACCCCCCTTTCACCTCCTTACATCCCACCCAACCCTCTCCCTTCGCACCCACGCTTCACCCCCACCCTGCATTCTTACTGCAGAGGACCTCGAGCGTGGGCGCCGCGCCGCAGACGTGGAAGAGCTCCGCGCCCGCATGATCAAGGCGGCCGCCGCAGCAGCCACCGCCCGCGTGGACCTGCAGCACTGCTACTCGCGGCTGCGCCCCACGCTGCTGCAGCATGTTGTGGAGCTGGAGTGTGGAGTGGGCGACATGCTGGCCCTTGCATTCATGCACGGATTCATGATGGCGATTGAGCAGGTGAGTGCAGTTGTGTGCTGCCTTGCTTGCTGGAGGGTAGGAGCCCTGCCCTACACTTGCAATAGGCAGCCCTGCGGCAGGGCTTGGCATGCAATGTCCAGCTGGGGAGGCTCGTTCGCCCCTGGCATGGATGGCCATGTGATCCCACGCACTTGCACGCGTGGATTTTGCAGTGCGTGGATCTGCACAACTGTGTGGGTCTGCACATTTGCGGCATGCGCGTTTGCACGTCGGCTGCACCTCCCGTCACCAAACCGCTCCCGTCCCTGTCCCTGCGCAGGTGCTGGGCGTGGCGCAAGTGCTGCAGGTGGCGAGCGCGCAGCGGCGCGACAACCTGCGCAGCTGGCTGCAGGCCTGGGCCGCCACTAGCGGGCAGGTGTGATCTACTCGTCAATTTGGCAGCCCGTAGCTGCACAGCAAGCCAAGCGGCCACGCTGCCGGCAAAGCAGCTGGCACCCACGGCCTGGGCGGGGTGCAGCAAGCATGGTTCAGCCCATCATGGAGCGCCAGCCACGTTGAACATTGAACAAGTGACATCAACAGAGGACTGTTGCTGACGGCGTCCTCGGTTTCAGCCGAACCATCCTCTCTGCTCTTTGTTTCAATTTCGTTTTGCATCTGTACCCATCCCCACTCCGAACTCTTTCAGCCTGCATCCTGCATCCCCATTTTGACGGTGACAAGTGCCGTCCTTCTGCGTGCGGCGCCTTCTCTATCTTGACCTTTTGGTTTTGAAGTAAACACCTGGATTGGAGCAATGCTCCTGGGCATGCCATGCACATGCCCGTGCTGAGCTAAGAGAGCAGAGTGGCTGCGACGGCTTGGCAGCCGCCAGCGGGGCGGGAGGCGGCCGCCAGCGGTGATGAGACAGGCCGATCGCATGGCCCCTGCGCATAACAGGACCCGCGATTGTCCAATTGGCGCAGCACACGCGGCCTGCCGAGCCCGCGATCAGCTATGCGCGCGGCCACCGTCTCCCTAGCGTGCCGGCGGGCGCTGGCACGGAGCGCAGCAGGTTGGGCAAGGGCAGGCGCAGCGCCTGGCGCGCGGCTGCGCCCAGCCAGGGGTGTTGCGGCGGCGGCAGCGCAGCAGCAGAGCGGCGGCGGCGGTGCGGCGGCGCCCGCCCCCACGCCCAAGCAGCAGCATGCGGCGCTGCAGGCAGAGTACTTTGACCGCGAGATCGAAGCACTGCAGGAGTCCATCACGCCAGAGGTGGACGCCAAGCTGGCACGCATCGCAGCCGCCATCCCAGGGCTGTCGGCAGCCAGCCGGGTGCTGGACGCGGGGGCGGGCGAGGGAGCGCTCATCCCCCACCTACAGGTGCTGCTGCACATGTAGTTATGTGTATTCCATACGCCAAGACGATGCACTGTTCTGCGGATACGTGCAGCCTGCAGCCTGCTGTGTAAGGCATGCGGATTGCACACCAGCTGAGCAATGAGCGTCTCGGCATTCAAGACTGCGATGCTGACTTGGAACCTTCGCTGTGCTGTGCTGCCAACCTGCATCTTGTTCCGGCTCCCATGTGCCTCTCCCATGCAGGCCCGCGGCGTGCGCGACATCCTGGCAGTCGACGTCTCGCCAGCCATGCTTGCGGCCCTGCAGCAGCGCGTGGGGCCGCCCAGCACCCTGGGCAACGATGCATGCGTGCGCACCTGGCTGGGCGATGTGACAGAGCTGCCGTCCTTCCAGGCAAGGCCCCCCAGGAATCATGGTGTGGCTTACTTGCTCTGTTTGTTGCAATGAGCGTGCGCACCTGGCTGGGCGATGTGACAGAGCTGCCCTCGTACCAGGCCAGGCTCAGAGTGGTGTCTGAACTGTTGTGCCGAGGGTGCACAGCTAGGGCTGGCCAGTGTGGTCAAGCTGTCTTCCTACCAGGCAAGCCCGTGTCGTGGTGGCCCCGTTGCTATCGCTTCTTTTTGGCGTCCTGGCTTGTGCTCATGCAAGTTTGCCTCCTCCCTCCTGCAGGGACCCTTTGATGTCGCTGTTTTCAACGCCGTGTTTGGCAACCTGCTCGACCAGCACGATGCCCTGGTCCGCACCTGCTTCCTGCTCAAGCCTGGCAGGTGAGCCATGTCTGCAGCTGGTTGGAGAATTGGTTGTAGCTGGCTGGCTGGCGTGATACATGTGCTCGCCCGCCCTTGATGTCTGCTCTGCTGGCAATTGCAGGCGTGTTTGCCAAGTCTTGAGTGCCCTGCCCTCCCCCTGTTGCAGTTACCTAGTGATTAGCCACCCGCTGGGTCGGCCGTGGCACGAGGGCTTCCGAGCAGAGCAGCCGCAGCTGGTGCCCAATGAGCTGCCGCAGGTGCACACAGCAGGCTGGCATGATCAGGGGTTGTTAACAGTCCCTTATTTAAGTAGGGGGTTCGCTTCTGTGTTGGCGCAGCGGCAGATGTTGCGCCTGGTAGCTGAGTGTGCACTTGGTGTGAGCCATGCCCCGCCAGCCAAAGCGGCTTGACTGCCGCAGCGGTCTTCACGCCGCTTGCCCTAACTCGCACCCGGCCTTCCTCTGCTAGCCAACCAAGCAGAGGGAAGCGTTGGAAGCCCTGATCAGCGACCTGCCGCTGCGGCTGGAAGGCCTGACAGATGAAGATGACTTCTACATGGCGCTGCTGCGGGTGGGCAGGGGATGCCGGCTTTGCACGGATAGAGCCGCTGCCCTTGCTGTGAAGTGCAGCCTCTGGGCTCGCCTGCACTGCAAGCTGGTCCCCAGCACGATAGGCATTGACTCACTGCTTCCTCTTTTGCCCTGTATCTCCGTGCAGGTACCGGAGGGCTATGCCCACCCGGCCGCCCCCATCTGGCTGTCAGGCAGCGTGACGAGCGGCTTTGGCCGGGGTGAGCCACACTGCGATGTGCTTTCTTGCTACGTCTTTCGCTTACGTGCATGGCAGCGGCTGCCGGAAGCTGTTCAGTGGCCGCCAATGGAAGGGTGTGCATTCGACACAGCGTGCATCTACTGATTTCCGTGCACCCACTCTGCCATGGCTCCCTGCCCCCGCAGGCAGCAGGCAGCTGGGCGTGCCGACCGCCAACCTGCCGCCTGAGCCGCTGGCAGCACAGCTGGCCGGCCTGCCTGATGGTGTCTATTTCGGGTGCGGTTTATCTTCGGCTGGGGTGTGGAGTAGCTGTCTCTGGTTGTTGGTTGCAATGGGCTGCTGGCCACAACGAAGCTTGAAGGTGCCTGAAGCACTAGTCTCTGCAGCTGCCCTGCCTCTTTGGAAATTACCCATGCATGGTGAACGATTGGCGTGCCTCCCCACAACCGACTGTGCAGGTGGGCGCAGCTGGATGTGGACGACAGCTGGCCTGAGGCAGACCGACAGGTGTGCTTGGTAACTTTGTGCGCCTCATGCTACCGTGCTGATCTGCCTCTGGACATCCCTGACCCAGCTGGACACACAAGTTCGCTGCTTCTGTCCGCCGCTTGCCACAGGTGCACAAGATGGTGATGAACATCGGGAAGGCGCCCACCTTTGGAGACGCGGAGCCCAAGCTGAGGTGCAGTTCACAGTCCGCGGAGGTGGTCTACACTGTAAAGCAGCTTCTGGCTACGGCATAGCTTGCATTGCCCCGCTTGCACTGCAATCCACCTTTCCCACCGTCTCTCTCATCCCGTCCCCTCCTGCTCATGCAGCGTCGAGGCGCACATCATGCACCGCTACAGCGCCGACTTCTACGGCCAGCCGCTGCGCCTGGTGGCCCTGGGCTACATCCGGTGAGCGGCTTTGTGCTACCATTGTTCATCTTCGCGCAGCGCAGCCCATTGCTTGCTCCCTGGCGCAATCACACTTTGCCAGCGCTGCGGGGCATTGCAGGGGCAGGGTGTCAGCCTGAGCTGCTCGGTTGGAACCGTGCGGTGATGTGGCTGGCCGCCTCCTTGCCTCCTCCCTGCTACCGCCCTTGCAGGCCGGAGGTGCGGTTTGGCGGGCTGCAGGAGCTGCTGGGGCGCATCAACACCGACATCGGCATCGCGCGCAGCCAGCTGGACCTGCCGCAGTGGCAGGTGCTCTCGCAGCAGCTGGCAGCGGCGGCACCACGCCGGTCGTGATTTTGCTTGATTACTTGATCTCAAAGGGCAAACATGTTTGAGAGATAGTAAGGGTCTTTGCGCATGGCTGGCTCAAGGCCAGGAGAGCTGCGGATCAAGCAGTCTGCCGCAGCTGCAGCGGGGCACGGAGCGCAGCGGGCCCGCCGCAGTGGGGCCATTCATCCCTGCTCCCGCTGATCTACTCGTCCCTGCGGTCCGCCCGGTTGTTTAATGCAGCCCCTCAGCCCTCGCAAGCGGCCCCTCCTGCAATGCTGTCGGCGCTGCGCCCGCAGGCGGCCCGCCCGGTGAGCGCCGCTCGCTGCTAGTGCTTCTAGTGAACTTGAAAGCATGTTGCGCCACCTCGCGGACCAGGTCCCGTCCTCTCCGGCACCTCACCCACACCCCCCTTTGCCCTGCCTCGCAGGGCCTGCTGCGGCCGCTCCCTAGGCGCCTGGCAATCAGCGTGCCAGCAGCCGTGCCGCGATCGGGCGATGGGGCTGACCCACAGCGGCCCGCTCTGCGCCGCCAGGAGCGCCGCCCACCGCCGCGCCCGCAGCGCCTGCCGTTGTCTGGCCATGCGTGCGGAGTCTCCTGCTTAAACTTGTCGCTGACTGGCAGCATGACCCCCTGCGGCTTTGTAGAAGAAGCAGTTTGAGCCGGCCAGCTCACGGCGGCAGCGGCAGCAGCCGCAGCCAGCCGGCGCTGTGGGCGGTGCCCGGCTGACGCAGCTGATCCAGGCGGCTAACTCATGTCAGCAAGTGTTGCAGCTGGTGCAGCAGGCGGGGCAGCAGTGCAATGCCTTCCACTTCAGCAAGGCCGTCAACCGGGTGGCCAAGCTGCAGCAGCAGCGTCCCAGCGCCAGCAACCAGGCAGCGTTTGCCGCCCTGCTGTCCTTTGCTGAGCAGCATCCAGCGGCCCTGAACCACGTTGCTGTGGCGCAGACCGTGTATGCGGGTGGCGTGCTGCAGCACCGGCTGACAGCTGAGCAGCAGGCGGCCTGGCAGGATCGGCTGGTGTGGGCATTTGCTCGCCCCAAGCTTGAGCCGCAGCACGTGTCCAACAGCCTGTGGGGTTGGAGCAGGATGGGCCTGCCGCTTCAGGGGCAGCTGGCGGCTGCAGCTGATTCAGCCATGGCTCTGCAGGCAGCAAGTATGACCTCACAGAATGTGTCCAACACTCTGCTGGCTTTTGCCAATGCCGGCTGGCCGCTGGGCAGCCGGGCAGCGGCAGCGATGCTGCTGCAGCTTGAGCAGGTGCTGCCCCAGGCCAAGCCGCAGCATGTGGCCAACAGCCTGTGGGCCATGTCCAAGCTGGGCCTGCATCTCAGTGGCAGCTTGGCAGCGGCAGCAGAGGCAGCCATTCTGTGCACTGCAGGGCATATGGTCCCGCAGGCAGTGTCCAACACTCTGCTGGCATTCGCCAATGCCAGCTGGCCACTGGACAGCCGGGCAGCGGCAGCGCTGGTGCAGCAGCTTGAGCAGGTGCTGCCCCAGGCCAAGCCGCAGGAAGTGGCCAACAGCCTGTGGGCTGCAGCTAAGCTGGGCCTGCAGCCCAGCGGCAGCCTACTGGCGGCAGCCGTGGCGGCCATGCAGCGGTTGGTCGCCTCCGGTGCTGTCAAACCACAGGAGCTCAGCAACTTTTTGTGGGGCCTGGCCGAGCTGCGACAGCTGGGCACAGCCCTGCGAAACGAGCTGCCAGCCCTGTTCGTGGCAGCTGCTGACTGGGCCGATAGCCGCTGGGCCCACCTCCCAGCGCTGGATGTGGCTGACCTCTGCTACAACCTGGCGCGCCTGGGCACCGGCCCGGCAGGGCCTGGATCGGCAGCGCCGCTGAGCGGTGCGTGTGCAAACATGCTGCGCACCGCACACTGCTCTCCATGCATATGTGGCATGTAGACACATGGCCTGCCTGTTTCTTGCTTCCCTGCAGGTGCCTGGAGTGCATTAAAACAACTGCAGCGCCAGATGTTGGATTCGCCAACTTTATCTGGGCCTGCAGCGAGTGGGGCCACCGCTTGAAATGCAGCGAGCTGGAGCAGCTGGTGCCCGCCGCAGTGGATCACATTGTGCAACCTGGCCCGTACCAGGCCGAGGTGGCGGCCTGCGCTTAGGCAATGCGCTGGCACGGCAGGTGAGCGGCAAAGGTGCTTGTGGCTGCTTCTCGGCATCTGACTCAGTCACAGAGTCCGCTTTAGCCACCCTGCCTTTTAGTGCGAAGTCATATCCATCGTCGTTTGCCCACCACCGCAGGCGGGTTTCCAGGTGGGGCCTGCCCAGCTGCCACAGCCGCCCTGCAGGGCCGCCTGCTGCCGCTGGTGTGCGCCGACATTGGCCTGATCGCCGCCGGCCAGCTGTGCCCAGAGGTGAGAAGGCTTGTTGTTAATGCAGTGGGGACCATTGCCCAGGAGGCTGCGGCTCCTGCAGACTTGTCTCCGGCTGCGTGCCTTGAGCTGGTATGGGGTGCACTCGTGCTCCTTCACATTTACAGGAGGCACCTGCCAACGTACCCGCATTTCCCATGCAGACCGGTGAGCTGCCCTACCTGGCCTCTTGGGCATCACATCCGGCAGCCATCGGCCTGCGGCTGCCGGAGCAGCAGCTGGAGGCGGTCTGCGGCTATGTGGGCCGGCACATGCAGGAGCTGACTCCCCACGACAGGGAGCGTATGCTGAGAGCTTTCAAGGCCTGGGGCCACCAGCCCGGCGTGGCACTGCTGGGCCCGTAACTCGAGTCTGTGTCTGCTTTCTTCCAACTTACAATTGCACAGCCTGCTCTTTGTTGCTTTTCTCGCTGCTAAATCATTTTGATGGTTGAAATCCTGGATTAATAGAGCAGTAGCCAGGGGACAGCATTGCTTCGCTTCTAGAGCAGACGGCCAGGGCAGCGGCCTGCAATCTTGGCACCTTCACCCACAGCAAAAGCAGTTGTCGGCCTGGCTATGGCCTCACATGCAGTGCGTCGCTACGGTGCTGCTGCTGCTGGCACCAATCAGAGTTCAGGTGGCTGTGCTCTTGAGTTACCGGTCACTTCCCAACTCTAGGGTGCATGCTAGTGTTGCCGCCATCCGGTGTGTTGCCGCCAAGGCCTCTCTGGCGGCGCTGCGGAGTTCCGCCAGTTCGTTCTTCGCATTGACTTCCTTGTACGCTCCATGCATTTTGGGCGATCTGCAATAGTGATTGGAGCTATTACAGCAGCCTGTCCGCCACTCCTGAGCAGCTTGGTGCGGCCAGGCGCTTGTGCGCGCTTTAAGACAGCTCAAATACACGCACCGATTGGGCAATTACTCGAATCGGTTGCACCGGCGTGCCAGCAGCCAGCAGCAGCGAGAGCCGATGCTCGCAGTCGCAGGGCAGCAGCGGACGGCGCTGTCGGCCGGCCAGTCGATGGAGAAAGGCGCCAAAAGTGGCTGCAGCGCAGCGCTGGCCACTGCGCTGGTGCCGCCCTGCCGCCGCCGCCACTGGCGCCGCCTGCCGCCTGCCGCCTGCGCCGCTGGGCGGCCGAGCGGAGCAGCGCCCAAGTCTCGCCACTTCCTCCGGCCGGCAAGTCTTTAAACATACTGAGTAGTCAGGAAGTACGTGGTGCATGACAGGGTCTGCAGGCAGCATTGTTTTCTGTGCCCTGGCCTACCATGCTTGCTGGTCAAACCGCACACTTGCCGCCGCACCTCTGTGCCCGCAGAGCCTGCTCGCCACGGGCCTGACGCAGCCGGAGCACGTGCTGCAGCACTGCCTGGCCTTGTACCGCAAGGCTGACCTGGCAGCCCTGCGGCAGTACCTTCCAGACAGCTATGCTGCGGCGCTGGCACCCCCTGAACAGGCAGCAACAGCAGAGCAGGAGGGCGGCAGCAGCGGTGGCTCTGGGCAGGCAGCAGCAGCCCCCTCCAGCAGCAGCAGCAGCAGCAGCAGCAGCGGCGGCAGTGGCAGCGCCTCAGCCAGCAGCAGCAGGGCGGCCCAGGCGCCGGCGCTGCCGGTGGGCCCGTGGTTCAAAATTCGGGAGAGTGGCCCGCTGGCACCGCTGGCTGGGGTGCTTGATGTGGGTGCTCGCCGCGTGCTGCCCGGCCACCTGCTGCGGCGCAGCCAGGTGGGGCTATTCAGTTGTCGTATGAGTGATATGCAAGCTGGGGGGAAGTCAAGCTGGTGGCAGCACGTGTTAAGAGTGCTTTGTGTTGCACCCGCATGCTGCTTGCCAGCTGAGATGTAGCGGAGAGAGATAAATGCCACTGATTAGTAGCAGCAGCTCACACAGCCTGCTGCCCAGGG
>VFQQ010002813.1_pt1 | contig 18364 bp, 29 predicted proteins | sample 3512341 | NCBI WGS metagenome assembly VFQQ01 (sample SAMN10412373, study PRJNA504923) | tailings metagenome | isolation source: Relicate 2 Philex TSF1 revegetated site | place: Philippines: Tuba, Benguet | collected 2017-08-29 | reverse complement strand
GGGGGGGGGGGGTAGGAGGTTGTGCCATTGTTCGGATGTGGGTGGGCAATAGAACGTCCCCACAAACTTGATGGGCCAGACACCTGTGTACGAGGACATTCGAGGGGAGGATAGGGCATCCGTGCCTGCACAAGCTGCCACCTAGCACAGCTTCTGCCGGCAAGGGACAGATTCAGATCCAGCGGCCACAAGCACCAGCCACCGCCCGCACACAAAGCACTACCGCACCTCCTTAATGGGCAGCTCTGAAAGCCGCAGCTCAGCTTTCACGCCATCGCCTCTTAACTCATTTTCCAAAACGTGTCAACCAATATTGCGATGCCCAGAGGCACCACCGCACCTCCTTGATCGACAGCGCTGCGCCGCCGCGGCTGTCTCCGTCCATCTTTGTGAGAACTGCGCCGGTGATGTCCACTGCAGCAGTGGAAGGCGGGCAAGCATGGTGAGGCACATAATTGCACAAGTTTGTGCTGCACCACAGAGGAGAATCAATTTGGCAAAGTCCACTGCAGCAGGCAAACAGAGGGGACGCAGGTCGGCGCGGACATGTCTGCCCCCAGCCTGCAAGAAATTTCGCGTGGCTTGTGTTGTGCAGCACAACTCGCAACGCACAGCACAGCACAGTACGCACAGCACACAGCGCACCCGCATCGTTAAAGGCCTTGACGAGGCCTGCAGCCTCCTGGCCCGTCATGGCGTCAACCACCAGCAGCGTGTCTGTGGGGTTCACCGCCGCTTTCGTCTGCGCATGGGAAGGGGCCAGCAAGCTTGGATCAGCGGGGCTAGGCAGCGTGAAAGAAGGCAGCAATTGGGTGGGCGGGTGGGCACAGGTGCGCCCTGCGTGTCGCATGCATGTGGGGGTGCCGGCCGAGCTGCAGCAATGCTGTGCTGTCCCGAATCGCAAAGTCGTGAAGTGGAAAAGGCAGCTCACCTCCCGCAGCTCCTCCATCAGCCAGCCGCCCAACAAGCAAGACATCCAGCTGGGCAGAATGGGTGTGGAACACGCTCCCTGAGGGAGTAGCAACCTGAGCAGTAAGCCCCTCACCTCCCGCAGCTCCTCCATCAGCCGCTCGTCGATCTGCAGCCGGCCCGCCGTGTCCACAATCACCGCGTCGTACTCCTCTTGCTTAGCCTTCTCCAGGCCTTGCCTGCATGAACAGAATGCGGGGAAGAAAGTGACAAGCGGTCAGGCCAGCCACTAATCAGCAATGTGCTCCTCTTGCTTAGCCTTCTCCAGGCCTTGCCTGCAGATACAGAATAAACGCCCGGGAGTGAGCAGCAGCGACCATAGTTGTGGCCCTTGCCATTGCAGCCCATCGCAAGGTGGATAGCCTGCACAGATGTCACCCTCTGAGTACAGTGCTGTGCAGCGCACCGCGCGACCTCGGGCGGCTTCACATCCGTACCCAGCTCAAACACTGGTGATTCTCAAGGTATGTACAGCAACCAGCGACCACCAACTCTCGATGAGCTGTGCAGCGCACCGCGCGATCTCGGGCGGTTAGACATGCATGCCCAGCTCAAACACGGGCACCTCCCAAGGGTAAGGTGCGCAACCGACAACCAACACCCCTGAAAAGATCGCTACACCAAAGCGCACCGCGCGATCTCGGGCGGCTTCACATCTGTGCCCAGCTCAAACACGGGCACCTCGATGCGGCTGCCTAGCGTGACCAGCTGGTCGATGGCGGCTGCGAGTAGCGGGCAAAGGCAGTAAAAAAGGAAGCTTTACTCGGCAGGCACCGTTAATGGCGGCACAGGCAGGGACGAGGGGCCTTCTTGGCAGCAGGCAGGGTGAGGGGCGGGCGGCACAAATGGGGAGCTGTTCGGGCTGCGAGGGCGGCACACGAACGAAAGAATCCAGCCGCCTGGAACAGTCGCTAAATCGGGCCTCCCTGCTGCAGGCCCACCAGCCGCGACTCAGCCGCGACTCACATACAGCTGTGGCACGAGCGCAGTACAGCCCCTGCGACACGCGGAAGCAGAACAACTCCCACGCAGAGGCAGTACAGCCCCCTACCTGGGCGGTACACATCAGTCGCCACCAGCAGCACCTTAAGCCCCTTCTTCTTCAGGTGCAGCGCCAGCTTGCCTGCCGCCGTCGTCTTGCCCGTACCCTGCATTGGCACAAGTAATGATGTGGGGCAGCCTTCAGAAGCACAGCCACAGCTGCCATACCACGGCTGAGCTGCAACGCCAGCATCCCAGTTGCACCCTGAGGGGCGATTGCGCTGCGGCTTCCCATCCACACCCCCGGCCTCAAAACAATCAGCAACCAGCGAGTGCTGGCCCCTTGCTCAACTGCACCGGCACGCTCCAGCCTGCACAATGAAGACACACTGACTGATGCTGGAGCCGCACATCCCCCGACATAGCCGCACCTGCAGGCCCGCCATCAAAATCACGGACGGGCCGTACTTGGGCTGCACCAGCTCCGCCTGCTGCCCGCCCATCAGCGTCTTCAGCTCCTCATACACCACCTGTGTAAGCAGAACAAAGGCGGGCCGGTTTGTTTTGATCACAAATGTGTGCTGCGATAAACCACACATCAGCGTCTTCGGCTCCTCATACACCACCTGTAACAGGGAAGGCCATCACAGGAGGCGCGTTTGTGTGATGCATGGGCACAGACAGGCCTCCCATCAGCATCGCAGCCCCTCCGGCTGCAGACCAATCTATCGCCGGTCAGCAGCATGAGAACACGCATTAAAAGTGCCACAAACCCTACCTTCATGAGCTTCTGGTCAGGGACAGCCCCCTGACGACCCGCCACATGCTGTTAAACCAACACATCAGCGATCACGGAAGTGCAGCCCACCTTGACCAGCTTCTGGTCGGGGGACAGGCCCTTGACCACGCGCTCCCCCAGCGCCGCCTCCTCAACCTTCTTCACAAAGCGGCGCACCACCGGCAGCGAGACATCGGCCTCCAGCAGGGCGCGCCTGCGGGCAAGGAGAGGATGCTGGGAAGAAAACTGTCACAAAGCGGCGCACCACCGGCAGCGAGACAGCGGCCTCCAGCAGCGCGCGCCTGCGGGCAAGGGGGAACAGATGGGGCGTCGTTACAAAGCGGCGCAGGCCCAGCACCAAGATCAGCTGCTGGCAGCTCTGCTTTGAAACAGAAGTGAATCTTTGTGAAACAGAAGTGAATCTTTGTATTACAGGCGCATTGAGCTGCAGCACATGGCAGCAGCAAGCACCAAACGTGTGAAGCAGGCTGAAGGCAGGGGGCAGACTAGGTGCGGCAGCAGTCGGGGCAGCCAGTGGGGCGGCAGCAGCGGCACCCTGCCTGCTATGACTGTGAACGCTACATCAGCACACTGCATGGTTGCATGCATGTGCCACATAAAGCCATAACAGCAGCAGCACCCAGCAGGAGCAGGCAGCAGCACAACGACAGAAAATAAGCACACGCACCGGATCTCGCGCATCGGCTCCTTCACATTCTCCGCCGTCAGCTTGCCGTCCCGCCGCACGCTGTCCCACGCCTTCTCCAGGCTGCGGCTGAGCCCGTCAAACATGGCGGCGCGGGTGCGCAGCGCGGTCAGCCGCGCGGCGCGCGCACGCCGCGGCGCCGCCTCTGCCAGCTGCGGCGGCGGCAGGCGGCGGCGCTGCAGCGCGGCGGCGGGGCGCCACAGCACCGCCGCTGCTGCTATCGGCGCCCTGGCCGCTGCTGCTGCTTGTGTGGGCGCTCTAAACGCCATGGCGGGCGACTGGAGCTGCGAGGACCGCGCTGGAAGCGATATCAATGGCGGGGTTGCAGGTGCAAGCAACGGGGGCCTTGCCTGACGCGATTGTGAATTCCGCCGACTTGCCTCTTTGCAATGCAATGCTTGCAGTGCCGATAGGCGGCGCCCAACCCGGACACGTGGCAGTGTCAAGAAATGCAGGGCCGGGCAGCTCCCTGGGGCGCCGATCACCGGCCCTGAGCTTTGTGCATCACCCAAGGGTGCAGCCTGGGCCGCGCACCCGCGCCCTCGCTGCGGGCAAGTCGGAACGCGCCGCGATGGCGCTCTTGTCGCCCGGGCGCTATGTCCTGGCGTCCATAGTGGTGGCGGCAGCCGTGGTCTGGCACGCCTTCTCCACCCGGCAGCAGTGAGTGCGGGCCAGGGCTCTGGCAAGCAGGGCAGGGCACGGCACCCCCTGGCGGTTCACTTCAGCCAATCTGCGGAGCAGCGTGGCACGCTGGGGCCGGCGACCCGCTGCCAAGGAGCACTGCCGCCGCCGCCGCCGCCACCGCCTGCTGTACGTACCGCGCCGCTGCCCTTCTCTCCTTGTATGCTCCAGGTTCTTCCCGTCCATGGTCTACCTCTCCTCCTCCAAGTTCTCGCTGGCGGTGCTGGGCAACCTGGGCTTTGCGCTGGCGCTGGCCACCTACAAGATCGTGCTGCGGGCGAGTCCGCCGCTCGCTGCGCCTGCCGCTGCTGCCCGCCTGCCTTCTGTAGCGACGCTGAGCTGCCCTCGTTGCTTGGTGGTGCCATCGGTCTGCCAGCGCTGGTGCTGATGCTGCGGTGCTGTTGCGTCCATCCCGGCTGGCGTGCAGATTTTCCTGGGCAGGCTGAGGGACAGCGAGGTGGAGCGAGTGAACGACAAGGTGGGTGCTCGCTGCTGGGCTCACGTTAGGGGCCTGCTGTCGTGATGGTCAAGCGCGCTGCTGCGCGTGAACGACAAGGTGGGTGCTGAGGGCCTTCCAGCGACTTGCAAACTTGCCAGGTAGCAGCCTCGTGCACTTTGCCTGCAAGCTGGTGCTGGGCTCGCATTGGCCGCCGGCCTGCCACCACGATTCTCAAGACCTTGCGGGGTGACAGCTCTGCACCTTGCTCAGGACAGGGGTGCAGTAATTGTGGACGCATGCACAGTCTCGGTGCTGTGCCAGCTGCACAAACACCTCAAGCCGGCCTGTGCCTGCCTGCACCCTCTTTGGCGCCCGCCCTGCAGGTTGGGCAGGCGGTGGTGGAGACATGCCTGGCTATGACCATCTTCCGCGAAGACTTCACCGCCGCCTTCCTCAGGTGAGCGTGACGCTGGTGTGGAAAGCTGCGGCAGTTGCTGCATGGCCGCTTGGCGCTTGGCAGAATGCGGCAGTTGCTGCATGGCCGCTTGGCAGTTCGCCACAACGGCTGCTGTATGGCCTGTATCGGTTTGCTCCACGCGCGTGTGCGCTGTGCTGTGCTACGCCACATGTCGAGCTCTCGCTTACCCGCCTGCACCTGCGCTGTGCTTTCTTCCCTTTCCCGCAGCATGTTCATCATCCTGTCCTTCGTCAAGATCTTCCACTGGCTGGTGCAAGACCGGGTGGACTTCATCGAAACCACGCCCAACGTGACGCGCCTGCAGCACATCCGAATTGTGGCCTTCACACTGGTGCTGCTGGTGAGGCCGCCTGCTTGCTTGTGCTGCCTGGATTGTTTGCGCCTGCAGCACGTCCGAATTGTGGCGTTCACACTGTGGCTGCTAGTGAGGCCGCTGGCAGTTGATTGGCATTGCATGTTTTGGCATTGCATTGCATTGCATTGGCATTGCATTGGCATTGCATGTTTTGGTTGGAGCTGAATCATTGTGTACTTTTTAATCCATCCCCAACCCCACCCCGGTTCCCGTCCCCCATCCCCACCTGCAACCTGTGCTCACCCATCCACCACAAGGCATCGACATCTGGTTCCTGCACTACTCCATCGAAATTCTCTTTAAAATTACCTCCACCTAACCCACCACCCAACCAACCAACCATTGATTGAAGGGCATCGACATCTGGTTCCTGCACTACTCCATTGGCCGCACCATGGAGCGGGTGCGGGCCAACCGCCCAGTTGGCGTGGACCTGCTGTTCGCATTTGAGTACACGGTGCAGGTGGGCTGGCTACCTTGTAGATTTTAAATGTTCGTGTGTTTTGTTTGACGTGGTCCGCGGGAGTGGACCTGCTGTTCACATTTGAGTACGCAGTGCAGGTGGGCTGGTTATCTTTGCACATGTGCACCATCTCCAGCTGGCACGCGCTTGCCGTTGACTTGCGGACCGCTTGGCTAGGCAGGTGCAATGCTGTGCGCACCTTCTGGCATGCCAAGGCACGCTTGCTCCAACTGTCTAAATCCTGCATTTGCATCTGGGATCCTGTCCCTTGACATTCCTTTGCGTTCCCCGGTGTCCCATGGCCTGCAGGCATCCACGATTGTGCTCACGTTCATCAAGTATTGCCTGTGAGTGGGGCACACTCCTGACTGCCTGTGTGGTGGACATTTGACACTGGAATCAAGGCAGTTGCCTTGCAGCTCCGCAGGACGGCGCGCCTGCGGCGAAGCCACTGCATCAGCTGCCGCTCGGTTGGCAATGCTGCCGTTCTGGCCAGCCTTGCCTGCTGCCTTAGTTTCACACCGTTTCCCCCGTTGCCTCGTGCTGTTGTTGATTTTCCTGCAGGTCGATGGTTGACATTGCGATGGAGGGGCGCTGGGAGGGCAAGGGTGTGGCCGTCTTCTACCTGGTGAGCGTGGCCTCATCATCAACAGATTTTACAGCACTCTGTCTGCTCGCCTTCCACCTAGCGCACCGGCTTCTTCCGTTCTCTGCCCCCCTCCAACCCTCGGGAGCTTGACATGTACCTGACCTCTTGCCTTAGGCTGACACGTGCATCTCATCATGTGTCTCCCATCCTGCGCTTCCCAACCCAACCGTTTGCAACCCCCAACCCCAATCAGGAGCTGACGCTGGACATGCTGCACCTGCTCGTCTACTGCGCCTTCTTCGCCGTGGTGTTCTCAACCTACGGCATCCCGCTGCACCTGGTGCGCTGCGGCAGCAGGCGCTCAGCGCAGGCAGTTGTTGACGCTGCAGCATGTCGCAGCATGCCCGTCCTGCCTCCCTGTTCATGCGTCCAGCATGCTGTGAGCCATCTGCCCAAACCCTCGTTGGCTTGCAGGTGCGGGACCTGTACTGGACCTTCCGCAACTTCAACCAGCGCGTGCGCGACTTCCTGCGCTACCGCCGCATCACAGGTACACTCCCGGCATGTTTAGCTGCATTTTGGGTTGAAGCAGTGGTGTGTGCTTGACTTTTCCTGCTACCGTCGTATCACAGGTGCGCACCCTGTATGCATTTACGGCGAAACTGGTGGTGTGTACTCGACTTTTTTGCGCTACCGCCCCATCACGGGTGTGCGCCCTGCGTGAACTCATGCTGTGGCAGCATCCTTTCCTGCTGCCTGCACTGCTCCCCATATGGGCCAGCGCTTGCTGTCTTAGCAAAAAGACTTGCACCAAATTCCAGCACTGCCAACAATCCACGCTCCCCTGTCATGTGCTACTCACCTGCAGCCAACATGGACCAGAGCTTCCCGGACGCCACCGAGGAGGACCTGCAGCGCGCCGACCACGTGTGCATCATCTGTCGCGAGGAGCTGACGACCCAGGGTGCGTTGAACCAGTGCACCTTGTATGCACTTGGTTGGTGATGCCCATGCCGCTGGCTTGCTTGCACAGCAGCCGACCAACCCAGGGTCCGTGCAATTGGTTGGCTGTGCTGGCATTGAGTCCAATGGCTCGCCGCCGCCTGTATGGTCTGGCCCCGCTGCTTGGATATCCCTCGCCTGTCCTGACCATCATCACAGCCACCATCGTCCAGCCATCGTCCGCCTGTCGAGCCTGCGCTCAAGTTGTGGCACTCCGCCACCCCGCCACTTATTTACCGCAGGCCGCAACAAGAAGCTGGGTTGCAACCATGTGTTCCACCTGCACTGCCTGCGCTCCTGGCTGGAGCGACAGCAAAACTGCCCCATCTGCCGGCGCTCGGTAGTGCCGCCCACCCCGGCGGCGGCGGCCCCCGCGCCCGCTGCGCGGGCTGCGGGCGTGCCCGCCCCACCCGGCGGCGCGCAGGCGGGGATGGGCGCTGCGGCACCGGGCGCGCCAGCGGCTGCCGCCGCTGCACATGTGCCTGGCCAGGGCCTGCCCGCCTTCCAGCCGCCAGCTGCTGCGCAGCAGCCGGCAGCGGCTGGCGCCGCGCTGCCCGCCGCTGGCTGGCCCGGCGCAATGCATCCGGGCGTGGCGCCGCCTCCGCTCCGGCGGCGCCGCGGCTGGCGCTTCATCGGCGGGGCGGGCGCGGGAGAGGCGGCGGCACAGGGCGTGGCTGTGGATGCAGCCGGCTGGCACATGGTGGCTCACTATCCACAGGTAGGTGGCTGGTGCCACTGCTAGCATGGGAGTGCTTGGCAGTGCATGGCGGTGCACGGCGGGTGTGAGACAGCTTGCAGGGCGCAGCACGGCAAGCACATGCCCTGCCAATCCACTGCCTGGCGGCCTGCGGCCTTGCTGCGCTTCCAGCCTGCGATTTTGTCGGTCCTGAGCAAGAACTGATGGATCACTTCCGCCCTTATCCCTCGCTCTCTGCCTTGCAGTGGGTGCCCGCCGCACCGGTGCCCATGGCCCTGTTCATGCCCGCCGGCGGCCTGCCCCAAATCCAATACGCCGGCCAGCAGACCCCCGAGCAAGTGCTGGCAGCGCAGCAGCAGGCGGCGGCCGCCGCGGCAGCAGCAGCTGCAGTGTCCAGCATTTCTTTGATGGTGCCTCTGGCTGGGGGCCCTGCAAACGCTTTCGCTGGCGAGGGGGCCGGCCCCGCACCGCCCACGCCGCAGCAGCACCTGGCAGCGGTGGCCGCCACAGCGGCGGCAGCGGCCAGCCTGCTGGCGCCTGCTGGCTCGGGCCCGCCGGCCCCGCCCGCAGACCCTGCCACAGCGGCCGCCACCGCTGCAGCAGCGGCGGCAATGGAGAGCGTGCTGCAGCAGCAGCTGGCGTCGCTGAGGGCGCACCAGCAAATCGCGCGCCAGGTACAGCAACAGGCGGCTGCTGCAGCTGGGTCCAGTGCGGCGGCTGCCAGCACGCCGGCTGTGCCCGTGGCGGCGCCGATTGCGGTGCCTGTGGCGGTAGCCGAGGCGCCTGCGCCCGCACCCACGCCTGCCGCCCCGCCTGCCGCTGCGGCAGAGGCGCAGGCTGCCCAGCCTGCGCCGGCTGCTCAGCCCGCGACGCAGCAGGCGCAGCACGAGCAGGCCCAGCAGGCGCTGCAGGAGCAGGCGCGGCCGGCACAGCAGCAGCAGGCGGCGGCTGGGGAGGCCAATGACGCTGACGCAGTGCGGCGCCGCCGGCTGGAGCGATTTGGCGGTGGCAATGCGTAATCGCAGGCTGGGCCCGGCAGTTCGGAGTTGCAGTGCTGCTCCATACTTTTCCCACTTGTTCTGCATGGCCCTGCCTAATAGCACCAGATGTTGGTGGCATTTTGTAAGGATGGCCAGCAGACGCATTGGGGGAAGTGGGTTGCAGGGACCATCGGTGGGGCGGCAGGGACGGGAGGGTCGCATGCCGGCCAACTCGGCTGCGTTGCCCTGCTGCACAGCAGGCCGCTCAGAAACACTTTCACAGTCGCGCTAGTCGTTGTCACCCGCCTGTACAAGCCCTGCAGGCAGTTTGGTATGGCGGAAGCTGCAAGGTAGGGTTGGCGGAAGCACGGGGAAGCTGCAGGGCAGCTGCAGGAAGGCTGGGCCTGCGCCTCGCCCGGCGGCAGGAATGAATGGCAAGATGCGCAGATCTGAGCGATCAAGCCATCTGGAGTGCTGCCCGAGCCGTAGCGACCGCGAAGCGACCCCGAAGTAGCGTCGAGCGCACTGTGCGCCGCCCCCTCTCTCCTGCCGGCCCTCGGTTCCACTCAAGAATGGCATGGCAGATGGCAGGAACCCAGATCGGGCTCTGACGGGCTCACAGGCGCAGCAGGTGGGGACAGGTGCAGCAGGCCGGCGGCGCATGCCATGCGCAGTGCGGTGGCGGCCGGCTGCTGTTTGCCCCCTTTGGCCACTTAAAGCCCTGAAAGCGAGCTCCAACCTCCGCCCCTCCAACTCTGCACGAACCGCAGCTTATAGAGACCGCCGCCTCCGGCAACACGCTAGCGCTGATCAGCATCCTTGGCTCGTACGCACGGGCGGGGCGCCCCTGGCCGGTAGCTCCCGCCACCCTGCTGTTTGCTGCCGTCAAGGCGCAGCAGCCGGAGGTGGCCAGCATGATGCTTTCCATGGGGGCGCCGGCGCACCTGGCGTGTGGACAGCTGGCGGCGGCAGACCGAGCGGCGCTTGCAGCGGCGGGCGTTAGTGTGGATGGAGCCTGCCACCTGTGCCCTCTCAGCATTGCGGTGCGCCAGCAGCACGTGGAGATGTGCCGGCTGCTGCTGCAGTACGGCGCGCCCGCCAGCCGCGCAGCCGACGGCCTGCCCGTCCTGCTGCATTTCCTGGAGGCAGCGGGCGCAGCGGGCGCAGCAGGCGGCCGCCCAGCCGCCTCTACTGGGCCAGGCAGCAACACGAGCGGTGGCACCGGCGGCGGCGGCAGCCATGGCATGCCCAGCAGGGCAGCCACGCCTGGCGGCAGCATGCCCTCGGGCCAGCACAGCAGGGGCAGCCGGGGCTCTGCAGAGGGCCTGGCAGCTTTCCTGCAGAGCCTGGAGCACCAGTTGCAGCTGCTGCAGCTGCTGCTGTCGTCCGGGAGCTGCCCTCTGGAGCACCCAATGCCTCCGCACCCCGCCCGCTGCTTCCTCTCAGGTGTGCGTTGAGGTGGTCTATGCACGTACGTACCACACCGCATGTGTCCGTTGGAGATCACCCTGCCGTGTGCACTGCAGATGGCGGCTTGCATCGCCAGCCAGCGCCAGTGCTCTGGTCACCGTGCCCCCTTAGCCTGCAAACCGCCCCACCCAGCCTAGCCCGCAACCAACCCCAAACGCTACCTACCCATCCACCCCTTGCAGCCTGCCACGAGCCCGCGCTGCTGCGGCTGGCGGTGAACCACGTTGTGGGGCAGTGCCGGCGGGGGCGCCAGCTGTCAAGCGAGGAAGCCAGGCAGCTGGTGGATGCAGCCGGCCGAGCGGTGCTGGGCGGGTTCTGAGCCCCCTGCCGTCTGCCCGAGGTGAGCGTAAAAGAATGGTCGCTGGATCAATCCGCCATCCCTTAGATGACTCCTGGCTGAGTCTACCAATAGTCGCTGGAGTAAACCGCCACCCCCTAGACAACCCATTTCCGTGCTTGTTAGCCTGCGCCCATCTCATCCCCTTGACATAAACCTGGCTGCCTGCCCCTCCCTGTGCCACCCCCACCAACGCGTTCTTGCCTCGTCTTTGCCGCCTTACAGCCTCCCAGCCAAACCCTCACCAGTTTGAACTGCTTATTGGAGCCCCCCTTTCCCGCTTCCTGTCGCACAACAGCAAACCTCGCAGCAGCACTCCTACCAACTTCTTTCCTTTAAACCCCTGCGTCTTTTCCTCTCCCGTCTCACTTTTGTCTTTGATGCACAGCCTGCCTGCAGCCACACTGCCCCCGTGTTTTTTCCTTTCTTCCTACAAGCCCCCCACAGAGGGCGCCCTGCTATTCCTTCCGGCCACTGCTGACGCACCGGCCCACCCGTGATGCAGCCCCCTTTTCCACGCGACCACCCCCTTTTGTACATGTCCCTGTTCAGTCTGGCGGCCCAACCATTGTGAACTCCACGCCCTCCCTATTGAGTCAGCTCACCACACAAACAACCCCCGTCCCCCCACTTGTAACGCTGCCTGAGCGGCACTGGAGCCCAGAGGTGCTGCCGCCTGAAATGACAATCACGAGTGTTTCACACAGGAATGTGCAGGGCCTGCATTACAAGTGATTTGCGTCATGCTGTGGGGCACAGCGTGCAGCGCCCTCACGGCGCGTCGTCTGCGTGCTCGCAGCCGCGGCACTGGCCCTGCTGGCCCCACATGCACAGCATCTGCTTGGGGCGAATGTAGTGCGACACCAGGTCGCCGAAGCGGCACCCCTCAAAGTTGAACCTGCAATTGTGGGTGGGTTCGGGGAGGGAGAGGGTTCACACTTGTCAGCAGTGTGCAAGCTGAACTGCGCCGATGCCTTGCGGCAGGTCGCCAAACCGGCACCCCTCAAAGTTAAATCGCAAAACAAGATGCCAGCAGGGGGGCAGGACTCTTGAGCACCGGCAGCATGCAAGCTGAGCTGCCCAGATGTGTGTGTGGCTCGGCCGCCGGAGCGGCAGCCTTGCTGCCGCGGAGACGTCAGTGCTGCCCAAGCAAACAACCACACCCCACCCGAGCCTCACCGCCGGTCGGTCACGCGGTGTATCCTGAAGCCCCCTTGCTGCGCCGCCCACTCCAGCCAGCTTGCCAGCGCCACATCCTCTAATTTAAAAAGCCGGCCGCCGTGGCTGGCCGCAAATGCAGCCCCTGCAGCACGAGTAGATAGGAGATGTGCAGCACGGTTTGCCAAGAGAGGTGATGATGCAAACGGCATTGAACAGCCGCCCGCCGTGGCTGGCCGCAAACGCAGCCCCTGCAACACCGTGGTCGCCGCTAGCTGGGTTGCTGAAATACTGGGTAGACGCTCTCAATACATTGCCCCACTTGCGCAACACACTGCATCACACCTGATGCCAGGTGCAGCTTGCCTACCCACACGCAAGCAGGGCGTCTACTGTTCAACTAACCAGGGCCGCACCTGACGCCACCTGCCCCTGCCAACTGGCACCCAGCCAAACCACCCAGCACAAGCCCACCGCACCTGACGCCACCTGCGCCGCCAGGTCAGCGCTCAGCACATAGCCCGCTCCGTGCGCCCAGGGCGGGTACTTGTCTGAAGGCCACTCCTCTTCGCTCACATACCTGTATCGGGTATAAATGTGGACACATTGTTAGAATTAGAGGCAGGAGCAGCAAATCGAAGGTGGGTACTTGTCTGAGGGCCACTCCTTCTCACTCACAGACCGGTGTTGGGTGAAACCGGCAGCATCAGATGTGAGGAGGGGCAGGGTGGGGTGATAGAAAAGCAAATGCAGGGTTCTGATGCGGGGGCCACCCCTCGCAGACAATGTCTTGCTTCGATGCAAGCTGGTGATGAGCTGGTGGCAGCAGGATTCGCAAGCCAGCACAGGATCCAGAGAGCAGCCGCCGCCGCCGCCGCAGCAGCAGCAGCATTTTCATTTTGCGCACCACTGGTTCTCTGGGTTGCGCTGCGGCTTGCCAGCCAGGAACTCGATGCGCCCCCAGAACAGCCGCTCGCTGTTCCTGCGGAAAGTAAGAGGCACGGCAGGTCAGGCAACGAGCTCCGAACCTCGGAACTCGGCGGCCAGAGGGCAGGCGGCCGCGCTGCCCTTGCACGCTGCCCTTGCACGCTGGGCGCTGCCTGTTGTTTGGCAGGCTAGGGGAATCCAGCTTGGGCTAAAACACAGTAATCACAGACAGTATGCGGATGACGATCAGCAGCAGGCAGGCTGTTAAAGGCGAGCGCAACACAAGGCGATGCGCCACAGGCGGCCGGCCACACCTGGGCAGCGAGGCGAGGCGGTGGAGCAGGCGGTCGAAATGTACATATGAATCGTCGTCCACCTGCGAGTGAAAGGAGGGCCGGATGAGTGGTGCATAGGAAGGCCCAGCCCCCGCCCAACCGCTGTACTATCCCTGCGCCATCCCCCTACCCTGTTCCTTGAGCCTTGGCCCCAGTTAACCTTGAGCACGTGAGTGACAGCCAGGTCCGCGCTGCACATCCCTTCCCCACCCTGCCCTTCCTTTAGAATGCCCTGCTCCTCCATTTGTCGACAACAGCAATCCAAAAGCTCGGCCCCTCGCCCCACCTTCAGCACATGAGTGACTGCCGGGTCTGCGGCCGCAAACCGCATCACCTCCAGGGTTTGGTGGCTGATGTTCATGTAGTTCTCTGCAGCAGGTTGGAACAAAGGGCATGTACGTGACGGGGCCCGCGGGCAATCGAGCAAACCGTCTGATGCAGCGTGGGTCGCGGCTGGGCGACAGAAACCCTGGATGGCCCAATGACATGACATGGGGCGTCGGCTGCAAATGCAAGTGCCATGCAAGCGACTGGGCAGTTGCGCAAAGCAGCAGATATGAGGTGGGCAACTCACCTGCGATGTGACCCAGGACCACCATGTCCCGCTGCTGCACTGCCTCAGCCTGAATCTGCGGGGCGGCAGGGCGGGTATAGCCAAGTACCGGCTGAAATGAGAACAGCACCAGGAGCATGGCATGCTGCACAGTGGCATTGAGAGGCATCGCAGGAGCGAGCGGGAAAACAGCAACAGAAGCAGCACCAGCAGCAGCATCTAGAGAACAGCGGCGGCAGCAGCAGCAGAGGCAGCCAACAGCGGCGGCAGCGGCAGCAGAGGCAGCCAACAGTCCAACAGCAGCAGCCAGCAATCAACAGCCAGCCCACCTCAGCAAACAGTGTGTCATTGGCCGGGCGAGCTAGGAAGAAGCGTGTCCGATAAGCTCCGGGGTGCGCGCCCCAGCTGGCCCGGATCGCATCCCTGGCCTGCCGCCGCGCTGCTGCCGAAAGCACGCCCACAAACAGGTGTATGCCTGCTGCACCGGATGCTGCACCTGCTGCTGCACCTGCTGTGCCTGCTGCGCTGCTGCCGGTTTGAGACGGCAGCAGAATTGGCTGCGCGGTCTGGCCGCCGCCTGGCTTGTTTTCTCGCAGGCGCGTCAGCCATGTGCTGCCGGCTGCGCTGCTGCTACTCGCGCTGACGTTTATGGCGCTGCCGCTGCTGCCGCTGCTGCCGCTGGCAGCCTGCAGCAATGGGTGGCAGCATAGCTGTGCATCCATCGATATGCTGCGTCAATTGGCGGCACCCCTGCGATGCTAGACACACCTCTGCTCTGCCGCACCTGGCAGCCACACAGCGGCTGCGTTGCAAACAACCACAGCTCCAGCCAAGCCATGCACAACCCAGCAGCCTTGCCTGGCACGCATCGTCCACAGCTCCAATGCCGGCCAAAGCCTCAGCGCCGAATTGGGAGCTCCAGCAGTGGCACTGGCTGTCGAAGAACGCGGCGGCGGGCTGGCAGCACGCCGCAGACGGCGCAGCACCCACCATCGCCTGGCCGCGGTGCGGCATGCAGGGCGCCACTAGAGCCATCAGGCGGCGGCAGTCGGCTGTGTCAGGCATGTCCAAAACTGAGCCGCCAAAGTGGGGGCACTCCCGTGCCGCCGGGCGGGCGGCGCCCCGCGCCGCTGGCGCCGCATGCTGCACTGTGCCGTGCATGCTGCGACGCAGCACCATGGCTACCAGCAGCAGGGCAGCCACGCCGTGCAGGCACACCAGCACCCGGCTGCGCAAGTCGCGGCGGCTGGCGGCGGCAGTCGGCTTGGCGGCGGTTGCGCCATTGGGCACCGAGCCGTTGCTAGCGCCGCCCCTCTCCACCAACAGCCGCATGACCGCTGCTGCAGGCGGAGGGGGGCTGCAACGCTGCAGGTCACACGCTGCTCGGGTCTTGAACGCGGTGTCGGCGCGGCACCAGCCGCTCGGTGGATTGCCTGATGTGCCCAGCACTGATCAGTGAGAATGGGCTGCGCTGGAGGCTCGGAGGCTGCAGGGGGGCCAGAAGGGACACTTGCTGCCAATGGGCGTCGCATGCAGGGTTCGCACAAGAACGGAGTGCTCTGCGCCGTCGCCAACACAGCGATTTGCTTTCCCAGTTGCATCCCCAGCTCGAACAGCCGGGTCCAGGCACCCCGAGCAGCGCCGCTCTTCCGCAGCCCTCGCTGGAGCCCCGGGCAGCTTTGCAGCTGCTTCGGCAGGACTCGCGCAGACCGACGTTGGGCGCGTGGGCCCGCTAGCTCAAGGTGGGCGGGCTGCCGACTTGCATGGTCGCTTGGAGGCGCCGGGAGGCGCTCCTGCCCCCTGCACCGCATGAGATAGTCTCGATGCGTCACTCAGCATGCATGCAAGGGCGCCTCCGCGCCGATGGCCGCTCCGCCGCCGCCGCCGCCGCCACCGCTGCTGCGGCGGGCACGCCCACACGCTCAGCATCACCCATGGTTGCGTACGGTGCTCGCAGATGTACCTCATGTACTACACGAACGAGAAGGGCGAGCGGGTGTACACGCTCAAGGTGCGGGGGGCGCTCCGGGAAGGCAAAGCCTCGAGGCGACACCTCACTGCTCCTGCCGCAGCGTGGTGCCGCTTCTGCGGCCACATTGCCTGCGCCTCGCCACGCCTGCTTGCAACAGCGCTCTCACCTGCCGCTGCGCCCGCTGCGCCCGCTGTGCTGCAGAAGGTGGCCCCCGACGGCACCCCCACCCAGAGCGCGCACCCCGCCCGCTTCTCTCCGGACGACAAGTTCAGCCGGGAGCGCACCACGTGCAAGAAGCGGTTTGGCCTGCTGCTCACCCAGCAGCCAGCGCACGTCTACTGAGCAGGCTGCGCACCGCGGCGCGGTCAGCTCGGTGCGACCAGCCCAGGGCAATCGGAGATGCAGCTGGCGCCGCTGGTGCCCGAGCGCTTCCCTGCCGGTGTCACGGCTGCTGCACCACCGCATGCGGTGTCACCGAACTCTGGCATGCGGCCGCGCCAGCCCGCCCCGTCTGCGCTACTGACCACTGAGTGACTCCTCTGTTTGTTTGTTGACCCCTTGTACCCTTGCTTGACAATCTAGACCTGCTGTTTTGTCTCCCGCTCCTGCCACTTGCTCTCCCCACCCCCTCCCCTGGCTGCCACCACCCTCGAATGCTGTCGCAGCCCCATTCACTACCTGGAACCAAAGGCCTGCCTCAAGCGGTGTAACCTCAAACCGCCGCCAAGCCATGCTTGTTACAGCCGCGCGAACGCAGCGGCGGAGCGCGAGCGCAGCCAGGGGTGCATGCAGAATAAAGCTAAGCAGAAGTGAGAGATGCGGGCAGGCGGCGCCAAATAAGGCTGCCGGGCAGCCCGGAGCTAAATAGCAGCATCGCTTTATTTGCAGCGCTTGCTCAGCGCAGGCAGCGGTGGATGCACGAGGGATGATTTAGAGGGGTCACGAGGGAAACAGAGGCAGACAGGAAAGGAAGGGGAGGGGGGGGGGGGGGGGGACAAGAGTGCAGGCGCTACCTACAAAACCAGTACGTGCTTGTTTGCGTATATGGGCAGGGTGTGTGCATATCTGTCACGGCGCTCAAAACTTGGTATAGCCGGCCTGCTGTGCGGCTGCCGCCTCGTCAGCTGCCACCACTATCAGCAGCGGCTGCTGCTCCGCCTGCCCCACGGCTACCAAGGCGCCGGCAGGGTAGCCGCCGTGCTGGCTGGCTGCAGGCCCTTGCTGCTCAGGCCACAGGCCGTGGCGCACTATGTCAGCTGCCAGCAGTGCAGAGCACACCAGCGCCACCACAGTGGCGGCCACAAATACGGTATCAAGCGCAGCCAGCTTGAGGGGGCTGAGGGGCGGGCGTGCCGGCAGAGCCACACCCTCCTGCACCCACGAGCGGCGGCGCTGGCTGGCGGCGTGCCCATGACTGTGCCGGTGCCGTGAATGGCTGGGCTGCCAGCTGGGCTGGCTGAGCTGGCGCGGCGGCAGCAAGGATTGCAGATATTCCTCAGCGTTTGCCAGGTGCGCTGCGATGCTCCAGCTGCTGACGTCAGCAACTGTGCTAGCTGCTGCCGCAGCAGGCTCAGCGGCAGCGGGCTCTGCTGCTGCAAGGCTGCTGCTGCCACCGCCAGTGCTGCTGCCCAGCCGGCTGCTCAGGCCCGCCAGCAGCGGCCAGAGGGGCTGCTGCGTGCCGCCCTCCTGCCCAACCACCGTCAACTCAACAATAATGATGGGCAGCCCATCTGCATCAGCCGCCTGCTGAGCGTCAGCCGCCTGCTGCGCCGGAGCATCGGTGCTGCGGGCCTGGCCGAAGAGCTTCACAAAAGCGTGCTCTGGCTGCCGGGCTGCAAGCGCCTGGATCTGCGGTGGGAGGAGGCACGAGCAGGGCAACGGTCCGGGGTCAGCTATCGGTAGGGCAGCATCAGCAACTGGAAGCTACTGGCAGCTACTGGCCAGTTCGGCAGCAGGGTCGACAAGGCATGGGTGCGCCTTCCGTGACACTCAGTGCAGATGCGTCACCAGCAGGGACAAGGAGTTACCAGCCCCCCCAGCAAGCATCAGCACACCAAAATAGGACCGCCGAGCGCACCTGCTGGCGCAGCTTGCGCCCGCTGCTCAGGTCCCGCCGTCCGCCCTGCAGTGCATGCCGTGCCTGGTTGTCGCTGTGTGCACTGCCCACGTCTGACAGCAGGCGGGCCGCGGCGCTGCTGCCGGCTGCCAGCTGCTGCAGCGCTGGGTCAGCGGTGAGGGCTGCCACGTCAGCATTGCCGTCCTCGCTGGCGGCAACAGCGGCCGTTTGGGTGGCCGGCTCTCGCAGAGCAGCCACGGCACGCAGCACGGCGCGGAACGGAGAGGTGCGCTGCTGGGTGACTTGCTCAATGGAGACCAGCTCGATGGCGGTGGGGTGGAGGCCGGCCTGGGAGGGGGGCAAGGGCCGGGAGAAGGGCGGACAAGTCGTGTGAGGGCAACGCATGCAGGAAGGTAGGCCTGGTTGAGGCAGCTGGCC
>VFQQ010002811.1_pt1 | contig 18373 bp, 17 predicted proteins | sample 3512341 | NCBI WGS metagenome assembly VFQQ01 (sample SAMN10412373, study PRJNA504923) | tailings metagenome | isolation source: Relicate 2 Philex TSF1 revegetated site | place: Philippines: Tuba, Benguet | collected 2017-08-29 | reverse complement strand
AGGCCTCAAGCTAAGCCTTGCGCCGCCCGAAACCGGGATGGCGCGAGGCTTTTGTTTTGGTCACGCCGACAAACCCCGTGAGGACCTCATGGTGAGCTTGTCGAACCACGAGGTCGGGCGCGCCGAACGTGCCACGCCCTCGTCCTTCGACAGGCTCAGGATGAGGGACTACTGAAAAGACGAGTGAGAAGCATGTCCCTCGACGACCAGATTTCGACCCTGCGCGCCGACCTTTCCGCCGCCATTGCCGCTGCCGACAGCGAATCCGCCCTCGAAACCGTGCGCGTCGCCGCGCTGGGCAAAAAGGGATCGGTTTCGGCCCTCCTCGCCTCGCTCGGCAGCATGGCGCCGGAAGACCGCAAGAGCGCCGGTCCGGCCATCAACGGCCTCAAGACCGAGATTGCCGGCCTGATCGACGCCAAGAGCGGTGAGCTCAAGACCGCCGCGCTCGACGCTCGTCTGAAGAGCGAAACGCTCGACGTCACCCTGCCGCTCAGGCCCGCGCCGACCGCCGAAGGCCGCATTCATCCGGTGAGCCAGGTGATCGACGAGATCACGGCGATCTTTTCGGACATGGGGTTCTCGATCGCCGAAGGGCCCGATATCGAGACCGACTATTACAACTTCACCGCGCTCAATTTCCCCGAGGGGCATCCGGCGCGCGAAATGCACGACACCTTCTTCATGGCGCCGTCGCCCGACGGGGTGAAGCGCGTGCTGCGCACCCACACCTCACCGGTGCAGATCCGCGTGATGCAGCAGAGCAACGAGGCGCCGGCCGCCGGCTATCTCACCAAGCCGATCGATCCGCCGATCCGCGTGGTGATGCCGGGCCGCACCTATCGCCATGACTCGGACCAGACGCACACGCCGATGTTCCACCAGGTCGAAGGCCTGGTCATCGACAAGTCGAGCCATATCGGCCAGTTGCGGTGGGTGCTGGAAGAATTCCTCAAGGCGTTCTTCGAAGTCGACAATGTCACGCTGCGCTTCCGCCCGAGCTTCTTCCCGTTCACCGAGCCGTCGATGGAAGTCGACGTGCAATGCGACCGGTCGGGCAGCGAAGTGAAGATCGGCGAAGGCAGCGACTGGCTCGAAATCCTGGGCTGCGGCATGGTTCACCCGAACGTGCTGCGCGGCTGCGGGCTCGACCCCGACGTCTATCAGGGCTTTGCCTGGGGCATGGGCATCGACCGCATCGCCATGCTGAAATACGGCATGAACGACCTGCGCGCCTTCTTCGACGCCGACAAGCGCTGGCTCGACCATTACGGCTTCCGCCCGCTCGACCTGCCGACGCTGTTCGGCGGCCTTTCCAGCTAATCGGAGCCAGACCCATGAAATTCACTCTCGACTGGCTCAAGGAACACCTCGAGACCACCGCCACTCCGGACGACATCTCGAAGGCCCTGACCATGGTCGGCCTCGAGGTTGAGGACGTCATCGACTCGGCCGAAAAGCTGAAGCCGTTCGTCGTCGCCCATATCGTCGAAGCCAAGCCCCATCCGAACTCGGACCATCTCAACCTCTGCAAGGTGGATGCCGGCACGGGCACCCTGATCGACGTGGTGTGCGGGGCGCCGAATGCGCGCACCGGCCTCAAGTCGGTGTTCGCGGCGCCCGGCACCTACATTCCGGGCAAGGATTTCACCCTCAAGGCCGGCGTGGTCATTCGTGGCGAGAAGTCGGACGGCATGCTGTGTTCGTCCGCCGAGCTCGAACTCAGCAATGACCATGACGGTATCATCGAGCTGCCGCAGGACGCGCCGATCGGCGTGCGCTACGTCGACTATGCCAAGCTGGGCAGCGTGGTGTTCGACATCTCGATCACGCCCAACCGCGGCGACGCGACCGGCGTCTATGGCGTGGCGCGCGATCTCGCGGCCTTCGGCCTCGGCACTCTGAAGACGACCGACATGTCGCCGATCGCCAGCAAGGGGCCGACGCCGATCCCGGCGCTGCCCCAGCAGTTTGGCGCCGACGAGCCCAAGGCGATCCGCAAGTTCGCCGGCCGCTATATCCGTGGCGTCAAGAACGGGCCGTCGCCCGAGTGGCTGCAGCAGCGGCTGCGCGCTGTCGGGCTCCGCCCCATCAACGCCATCGTCGACATCACCAATCTCGTGTCCCTCGGCTGGGGCCGGCCGCTGCACGCCTATGACGCCGACAAGGTGGTCGGCCAGATGGTGCTGCGCAACGCCCGCAACGAGAGCTTCGATGCGCTCGACAACAAGGTCTACACCCTCGACGAGACCATGACGGTGATCGCCGACGACCAGGGCCCGCTCTGCCTCGGCGGCATCATGGGGGGCATCCGCTCGGGCACCACGGACGCGACCGTGAACCTCTTCATGGAATGCGCCAGTTGGGACCCGGACCTGATCGCCCGCACCGGCCGCAAGACCGGCATCGTCAGCGACGCGCGCTATCGCCTCGAGCGTTCGGTCGACCCTGCCCTGACCGAACCTGGTCTCGAACTGGCGACCCGCCTTGTGCTCGAACTCTGCGGCGGTGAACCGCTGGAGCGCTCGATCTCGGGTGAGGACGTGTTCCCCAATACCGTCGTCGATTTCCCGCTGTCGGAAGTGGAGCGCCTCACCGGCCTCCGCACCGCAACCGATGAGATCGAAGCCATTCTCGGCCGGCTCGGCTTCGAGCTTTCGGGCTCGGGCGCTCGCCGCACCGTGAAGGTGCCGTCCTGGCGTCCGGACGTGACGCAGAAGGCCGACCTTGCCGAAGAAGTGATGCGCATGGTGGGCGTCGACAATGTGCCGGTCGATCCGCTGCCGCGGCTCAATCACGTGGCGCAGCGCATGCTGACCCCGATTCAGAACCGCCGTCGTCTCTCCCGCCGCACGCTCGCAGCCCGCGGGCTCGACGAGGCGGTGACCTGGTCGTTCATTTCGGAAGACGAAGCCAAGCGCTTCGGCGGCGGCCAGCCGGAACTAAAGCTCGCCAACCCGATCGCGTCGGAACTGACCTTCATGCGGCCCTCGCTGCTGCCGGGCTTGCTCGGCGCGGCGCGACGCAATGGCAATCGCGGCTTTGATGACCTCAAGCTCTTCGAAGTCGGCCAGATCTTTTTGAGCCACCTGCCCGATGGCCAGCACACCTATGCCACCGGCATCCGCACCGGCACTGCGTCGCTGGGTGGCGCCGGACGTCACTGGGAGAGCAAGGCGAAACCGGTCAGCGTCTATGACGCCAAGGCCGATCTCGCGGCGCTGCTCGACGCGCTGGGCATCGACATCGACAAGGTGCAGCTCGTGGCCGAGCCGGCCGCGTGGAGCCATCCGGGTCGTGGCGGCCGCATTCAGCTGGGGCCGAAGGTGATCATCGGCTGGTTCGGCGAAGTGCATCCGGCGCTGCTGGCCGAACTCGATCTCGACGGGCCGATCGCGGCGTTCGAAGTCGACCTCGACGCCATCCCCGAGCCACGCAAGAAACCGACCCGCGCCAAGCCAGCCATCATCCTTTCGGACCTGATGCCGCTGAGCCGCGACTTCGCCTTCGTGGTGGACCGTTCGGTCACCGCCGCGACGATCCTCAAGGCCGCCAGGGGCGCCGACAAGGCGTTGATCACCGGCGTCGACGTCTTCGATATTTTCGAGGGCACGGGCGTGGGTGAAGGCAAGAAGTCGGTGGCCATCGAGGTCACCCTGCAGCCGCAGGACAAGACGCTGACGGACGAGGAGATCGAGAAGGTCTCCACGGCCATCGTCGGGGCAGTAACCAAGGCAACCGGCGGGGTGCTGCGCACGTGACGGCACTGCCCGTCATCGCCTCGTTCTGGCATGGACCGTTCGGCTGGCTCGAACAGCTCTCGGTGCGCTCGTTCCTGAGGAATGGGCACCCGGTCCATGTCTATGGCTACGAGCCGATCGACGGGCTGCCCGAGGGCGCGGAATTCCGCGATCTCGGCGAGCTGATCCCGCGCGAGCGGATGTTCTACTACAAGGGCAAGGGCACAGTCGGGGTGTTCTCCGACCTCGTCCGCATGACGCTGCTGCGCAACCAGCGCGGCATCTGGGCGGATTGCGACGTCTATTGCGTGCGGCCGATCCCGCAGCCGCGCGACTACCTGATGGCCTATGAGCGGCCCGGCTCGGTCAATGGAGCGGTGCTGCACATTCCGCATGACGCGCCGCTGCTCGACGACCTGCTCGGGATTTTCAAAGATGGCGAGCGGCCGCTGCTGGAACCGCATCTGCCCATCGCCCGGCGCATCGAAGTCGCAGCCAAGCGACTCGCCGGCATCAAGGTACCGGCCGAGTACATGCAGTATGGCGCGACCGGGCCGCATGCGCTGACGCACTATGTCCGCAAGCACGATCTGCTGGGCAAGGTGCTGCCCAGCGAGGTGCTCTATCCGGTGCCCTATGAGGGCATTCCGGCGCTGATGAAGGCGGGGAGTTCGCTCAACTCGGCGGTCACCGAGCGGACGCTCTGCGTGCATCTCTGGACCAGCCAGTTGACCCGGCGCGGCCGCGAGGCGATGCCGGTACCGGAGCCGGACTCGGCGCTGGCGGCATTGTGCGCCGCCGAGGGCATTACCTTTTCCCGGTGAGCTTCTGCCACCGCTTCACCCAGAAGCGTTTCCAGCGATGGCGCATGTAGCGATAGAACAGCTCATTGGTCATCACGTGGCGGTATGAGCGCCGATAGGCGACATTGGCGTAGAGCAGCCACGGGCGGGCCCGGCCGGTGTAGTGCAGCACGAAGCAATCCATCGCCTGGTGCGCCACCTGCGGGTCGGTGACGTTGAAGCGCCATTCGAGCTTCTTCCAATTGCCGCGGAAGATCAGGTTGAGCATGTCCTGGTCGAAATAGAGCTTCTGCAGGATGCCGTCGCGCTTGAAGCCCTCGATGCGGCCGGGGATATCGGCAGCGGCGTATTTCTCCATGTCGATCAGCATGACGCCGGAATTGAAGTAGTCCTGCGCGGGATCGAAGAGGCCGGTCTTTTCGCGCATGTCGCGGCCCATCATCATGAGCTGCTTGACCGGATCGGACACAGCGGCAACGGGCTTGCCGTCCATCGGCTGATCGAACAGCTGTTCGATGGGCGAGATCACGAAAGTATCGCAGTCGAGATAGATCACCCGCTCGATGCCGGGCGGCAGGATGGTGCCGATCAGGAGCCGGGCATACATGACCGTGTGCAGGCGGTTATCCACCGGCAGGCTGCGGCACACTTCGTTGAAGCGGGCGTTCTCGCTGAGCTCGTAATGGACGACGGTGACGCCGAACTCGTCGCGCAGCTTCTGGAAATCGGCGCGGCGCTCGGGCTTCAGTCCATCGTGAAGCAGATGGAAGGTGAGATCCCGCCGCGTCGTCGAGAGGCAGATGGAACGCGACACCGCGAAGGCCGGCGCCCAGAAATTGTCGTCGAAGGTCAAGACGATGTGGATCGGCGCTGAGGCAGAGATTTCCGGGCACTCCATGACTTAGGTGCCTGATCTATCACAACTCCGCCCAATGCCAACGGAAACGCACAAATGCGCTGGCGCGACGCCCCACCGACTGTCTATGTAGGCGCGGCGGGCGAGGAGGAACATCGAGGGCATGGGGCTTTTGGCAAAGGCGCAGGCCTGGCTGCGGTTGGGTCTGCTGGCCGTCGTGCTGGTGACCACACTGGTGAGCGCGACCTTCGGTGGGCCGATCGGCGTCTATCTGGGACTCATCGCCGGACTGCTGTCGCTCGTTGTGTGCTTCGATCTTCCGATGCTGAAACTGGCCCTCAGCGATTGGGGCGTGCGCTGTTTCGTGGCGTCGTTCCTGCTACTCGAGCTGGCCTTCATCCTGTCGGCCCCGTCGGGCGGCGATGCCATGGCGTTCGTCGATTTCCTGGCGCTGGTCGTGGTGGTGCCGCTCTTTGCGCTGGTGGCGCGACATGGCGGATCGAACCGCCTGGTGCTGTTCGTGGCGCTCTCGACCGTGGGCTCTTTCGCGGCCCTCGCGCATGGCCTCTATGAGGTCAAGGTGCTGGGCGCGGGGCGGGCACAGGGCAATACCAGCGCGATCTATTTCTCCGACCTGTCGGTCCTCCTGGGGTCGTTTGCGCTCTGGGGTCTGGTGCTGGTGGACAGGTGGTGGAAATGGCTGTTTCCGCTGGCCTTCGCCTGTGCGCTGGGCGCTGCGGTGCTGGGCGGAACGCGTGGCGCGATGATCACCGCCGGCGCCGCGTTCCTGGTGTTCGCGGTCTACGTGCTGTGGTTCTGGCCGCGACCCTGGCGGACGAAGCTGATCAGCCTGCTGGTGACGCTGGCAGCGGTATCCGCGCTGCTGCTGCCCTTCTTCGACATGAGCCGGATGAGCACGGTTGCGAGCACCGCGACGGAGGTCGTCTCGACCCATACGTCCAACGACTTTAGCGCCAATGTCCGGCTGATGTTCTACCACGCCGCGCTGCAGTCCTTCCTCGATGCGCCGATCTTCGGGCATGGCTGGTGGCAGCGCTTCGCGGCGGCCATGCCGTACATGACCGATGTCGATCCGGCGATGGCGTTCGACAATACCCAGCACCTGCACAACGACGCGCTCAACTTCGCGTCGGCAGGGGGACTAATGGGGATCGTCGCCTACCTCGTGCTGATGGCGGGGCCGGTGGTCGGCGCGGTGGCGTCGGCCGACAGGGGAAACCGGCACCTCCGAATTGCAATCGCATCCGGGCTCTCTTTGAGCTACATCGCCATGGGCCTGACCGATACGATGTTCGTCTTTGAAACGCCCAAGTCGATCTACGTGCTGGCAGCCGCAATCATCATGGCGTTTTTCCTCGAAGTGACGGCCGAAAAGTCCACATGAGCCAAACCCGTTTCGCGCGCCTGGGACAGGTCTCCACCTGGGGCGTCCTGGTTCTGACGCTGCTGCTGTCGCCGGCGCTGGGCAGCGCGAGCAGCGTGCTCGCATTGCTGTTCGGGCTCACTCTGCTGCCGGTGGCGTGGTGGGAGGATGCCGTCGCCGAAATCCGGCGCGCGCCGGCGCAGATGGTGTTCATCGGCGTCGTCGTGGTGCTCGTGGTGCTCTACGCCATCACCGCGCGGCAGCCGACGGATGTGCTGTTCTTCGCCAACTTCCTCGCCATGCCATTGTCGGCGCTGGTCTATGTGATTGCGCTGCGGCGCCGGGGCGAAGCCGCCATGGTGCTGCTGGTGCGGCTCTGTGCGCTCGGCGCGCTGATGGCGCTGGGCTTTGCGCTGTTCGACGTCTTCGGCCGAGGGCTGGAGCGGGCGCAGGGGCTGATCGGCAACCCGAACCTCATGCCGCGGCTGGCCCTGCCGCTCGGCTTTGTGGCGCTGGCTGGGTTCTTCGTCGACAGCGGCCGGCGGCGCTGGCTCTACCTGCTCGGGCCGACAGCGGCGATCGTCGTGACCATCCTGACGGAGTCGCGCGGGGCGGCGCTGGCCATACCGGCGATGGTCGCGATAGCGGCAGTGTTCCTCTGGCAGGATCGGCCCGGGCGCCGGCTGGTGATTATCGGCGGCGTGCTGGGCGCGCTGGGGCTGGCCGTCGGCTTCGCCTTCATGGGCGACGACCTGCTCGGCCGGTTCGGCAGCATCGCCGAGACCATCGGCAATGTGCTGCAGACCGGGCACGCGAACGGCGACGGCTCGACGGCCGACCGGCTGCGCATGTACGAGGCCGGGATCGAGGCGTTCCGGCAGGCGCCATGGCTCGGCTGGGGCTGGGCCAATCTCGGGCACGCCGCGGCCGAGATGCGGCCCGAATACTTCGCCGACCAGGCCGGCACGCTGTTCATGTTCCACAACGATGCGATCAACTTCGCCGTCGCCGGTGGCGTGGTGGGGGTGGCGTGCCTCGCGGCGCTGCTGGTAGCGCCGATCGTCGGCGCGTTTGCGACGCCGCGCGACCGGTACTTCGCGGTGCGGCTCTATTGCTGCCTGATCCTCAGCCTCGGCTACGCCATTTTCGGGCTGACCGACTCGACGCTGGGCTATGACGCGCCGACGACGCTCTATGCGTTCCTGACCGCACTGGTCCTCGGCGCGTTCCGCGAGGCTACACCTTCGGACGGTGATCGAGCAGCGCGTCCTTGACGGCGGCATCGATCGACTTGATCTCGGCGGCGGTGAGCTTGGCGGCCCCGACAGCGCCGAGGCAGTCCTTGAGCTGATCGAGGGTGCGGACGCCGATCAGCGCCGAGGTCATTTCCGGGCGGCGGAGCACCCAGCTCAGGGCCAGCTGCACCATCGACTGCTTGCGCTTCTTGGCGACGGCGCCGAGCGCCTCGACGGCCTTCAGCATCTTGGGGTCGAGCGAGCGCGCCGAGAGCGAATAGTTCTCCGAGGCACGCGTGCCGCTGAGGTCGCCCCTGGCGATCTTGTTGTACTTGCCCGAGAGCAGGCCCTGGGCGAGCGGCGAAAAGGCGATGACGCCGATGCCGAGTTCACCGCAGGCCTCGATGGTCTTGTCGTCCTCGATCCAGCGATTGAGGATCGAGTAGCTCGGCTGATGAATGACGCAGGGAACGCCCATCTCTTTGAGGATGCGGTGCGCGTCACGGGTCTGCTGTTCGGGATAGGACGAGATGCCGACATAGAGGGCCTTGCCCTGGCGATGCAGCTGGGCGAGCGCGCCCATGGTCTCCTCGAGCGGCGTGTTCGGGTCGTAACGATGGGAATAGAAGATATCGAGATAGTCGAGCCCGAGGCGCCTGAGGCTCTGCTCGGCCGAGGCGATCACATATTTCTTGCTGCCCCATTCGCCGTAGGGACCGGGCCACATCAGATAGCCGGCCTTGGACGAGATGATCATCTCGTCGCGATAGGGGCGGAAATCGCGGGCCATCATGTCGCCGAACAATTCTTCGGCAGAGCCCGGAGGCGGGCCGTAATTGTTGGCGAGATCGAAGTGGGTGACGCCGTGATCGAAGGCGTAGGAGAGGATTTCGAACGCCGACGGATAGTCGCGGGTGCCGCCGAAATTCTGCCAGAGGCCGAGCGAGATCACCGGCAGCTTGAGGCCCGAACTCCCCGTCTTGCGATACTCCATCGTCTCGTAGCGCGTGTCGCTCGCACGATAGGTCATGATGCTCTCCATGTGTCCGAAAGTTGCCCGGAGCGATGGCGCGGTGCTACACCGCCGCGATGCCCGGCACAGATGACGTCTCCAGCTCCAATCTGACCCAAAGCCCGTCCCCCATCAAGGTTCTGGCCTTCTACAAGTTTGCCGAATTGCCCGACTGCGCGGCGCTCCAACCGGAACTGGCGCTGTTCTGCTGCGCACGAAAGATCCGCGGCACCTTCATTCTCGCGCCCGAAGGCATCAATGGCACGGTGGCGGGGACGCCCGAGGCGATCGATGAACTAATGGGCTATCTCGATGCCGGTCCGTTCGGTACGCGACTGCACGGCGCCGAGGCGAAGATTTCGTGGGCGGAGACGATGCCGTTCCTGCGCATGAAAGTGCGGCTGAAACCCGAGATCGTGACGCTGCGGGCGCCGGAAGCGAACCCGGCGAGGCGGGTCGGCACCTATGTGGAACCCGAGAACTGGAATGCGGTGATCGCCGGCGAGGGCGTGACGCTGATCGACACCCGCAACGACTACGAGGCGGCGATCGGGACCTTCGCGAGCGCCATCGATCCGGGGACCAAAAGCTTCACCGAGTTCAAGGATTACGTCGCCGCCAATCTCGATCCGGCCAGGCAGAAGAAGGTCGCGATGTTCTGCACCGGCGGCATCCGCTGCGAGAAAGCATCGAGCTACCTTCTGGCGCAGGGGTTCGAAGAGGTGTTCCACCTTAAGGGCGGCATCCTCAAATATCTCGAAGTGGTGCCGGAGGCCGAGAGCAGGTTCGAGGGCGAATGCTTCGTCTTCGACGAGCGGGTTGCCGTCACCCATGGTCTGCAGCAGGGACAGTCGCAACTCTGCCGCGCCTGCCGCAATCCGATGGCGCCGCATGCGCTGGTCGACGGCATCTGCGAGAGCTGCCGCGGGGCCGGGCACACGGCCGGCGCCGAAGAGCGCGAGCGGCAGATGGAGATCGCACGCGCCCGCGGCGAGGTGCATCTGGGGGAAGATGCGGCGGCCACGGCCGCCCGCAACAAGGCCGCCAAGCTCGAACGGCGGAAGCAGTCGGCGGGCTGACCGACGCATTCAGCGGCGCTTCAGGTGGCGAGCCGCATAGGGCGCGCCGTTCAACCCGAGCCCATCGCCATGTTCCGCCGCCTTCTCGCCGTTGCCCTGCTCCTCGCCGCCACCAGCCTGACGCTGGCGCAGGAGGACGACACCGAAAACATCGATACCAATCCGGTGCTGCTCCTGGCATGCGGTACCGGCGAGGATGCGCTGCAGGGCATGCTGACCATGGCGGCCGATCAGTACGAAGACGGCAGCGTGACCAACCTGCACTTTCACGAGACGCATTTCGGCGTCGAGGCGGCGCTCTGGCCCGGATACGGCAATGTACCAGAGCCGGCGTTCCTCTTTTCCAACTCGGATGGACCGGACGGCTATTTCTGGGACTTCACCTCATTGCACGGCACCGACATCTGGCACCTGTTCTACGTCTCGGTCGCGGCGACCGAACCGGACGAAGCCGACAGTTCGGTTGCGGGACTGGCGGTGGTCGATGCGGCCGGCAAACTGACGCGGAAGGTGCTCTGCGGCGAGTCGCCCACGGCGTACTTTTCCGATCTCGAGCCGCTGGTCGGCTGCGACCAGACCAATCCGCTCGGGTCTGCGGCCTGTTCGATGGACAATCCGCCTAGGCGCGACAAGCCGCTGCTCGAAACCTATCGGTGGCTCGACGCCGTGATGCCGGCCGAGTGGCAGTTCCGCAACTGATCTACGGAGCAGGCATCAGTCTTTCCAATGTGACAGGCGCAGAGGTATGCTGGCGGCAGCCATCGCATAAGAGTCGCCTATCATGGACCTCGACCAGATCAGAACGTTCGACCGCATCGCGCAGGACCTGAGCTTCACCAAAGCTGCGGCCCGCCTGAACGTGACGCAGGCGACGGTATCGATGCGCATGCGGGCGCTCGAAGAACTGCTCGGGGTGCCGCTGTTTCATCGCGGCCGCAAGGTGACGCTGACCGCTCAGGGCATGACCTTCCTGCCCTATGCGCGGCGCATTCTGTCCACCGCGCAGGAAGCCAGGGAGGCGCTGCGGCGCTCCGAACGTGGGCGCATTTCGCTTGCCTGCCTGCGCAGTCTCGTGTCGCCGCTGGTGACGGACTCGCTGGTGCGGTTTCAGGACCGGCATCCGGGCGTGGACGTGGTGGTCTATGAGGGCCAGCACCGGCAGTTGACGGCCATGCTGCACGACCGGCAGGCGGAACTCGGCATCGTCGCCTGGCCCAATCTCGACCCGCTGGTGCAGGATATCGAGCCTCTGGTGATCATGCGCGAAGAGGTGCCGCTGGTGGTGGCGCCGGAGATCGCCCGGCAATTGCCGCCCAACTACACCATTGCCGATGTGTTGGCGCTGGTGCCGCGCGTGATCTCGCTGCGCTGGTGGCAGGTGAACCCGGATGGCGCCGCGGCGCTGGAACAGCGCGCCGGCACCTGCGTGGAACTGCCGACCGGGCCGGCGCGACGGCTGGCCATCAAGGGCGCCGGCTTCGGCGTCTTCGTGCGCTCGGCCATCATCGACGACCTGGCGGCGGGGCGGCTGGCGGAGATCCAGCCGGTCGACTTCGAACCACTGCACCGCGATACGGCGCTGGTGACGCTCAACACCAGTACGCTCGACCGGGCGGTAGTGCGCGAGTTTGCCAACGAGATCGCCATCGAATGCGCCCGCGTCGGCGTGGTGCTCGAAAACCGGATCACGCCGGAAGCGGCGAACGCAGCCTAGCGCACAGACGAGCAGTTGCCCGACCCGACCGCTTCCCACTAGATAGCGCCATGAGAAGTGCGGCCGATCTGCAGCATCAGTTTCACCAGATGGTGCGCGACAGCCAGTTCTGGCCGCGCAAGCAGATGCGCGACTATCAGCGCAACCAGCTCGAGCAATTGATCCGGCACGCGCGGGCGACCACGCCGTTCTACGAGACGCGGCTCGACATGCTGTTCGACCGGCGCGGCGACATCGACTGGAAGCGCTGGAAAGACGTACCTATCGTCCGCCGCGCCGACATGGTGCAGCACCGCGAGGCCATGCAGGCGCGCCAGTTGCCGCCGGGGCACGGACCGACGGCGGTGATGCACACGTCGGGTTCCACCGGACAGCCGCTGGCGGTGACGGTCAACGCGCTCGGTGCAATGCCGGCCAATGCGTTCCGGTGGCGCATGCACGAATGGCTGGGGCTCGATTGGTCCAAAACCATGCTGTCGCGGCTGGGTGACGGCGACCACGACCAGCGTCACCCCGACGGTGAGATGCAGGGACCGTGGGGACCGCCCTGGGGTCAGGGCGCCGCGGCCGGGCGACTGGTGACGGTGAGCCGGCTCTTCGATACGGCGACCGTGCACCGGCACTACCGGGCGCTAGGGGCAAGCTACTTCAATGCCGGGCCGAACATGGCGCATATCAACGCGCTCGATGCCGAGCGGCTGGCGCTCGACTGGCAGATCGAGGCGATCCTCGTGCAGGGCAATGTGGTGCGACCGGCCGACCGCGAGGCGTGCCGGAGAGTGTTCGGGGCGGAGTTGATCGAACACTACAGTTCCAAGGAGGCCGGGCAACTGGCCCATCCCTGCCCGCACGGCGCGCTGCATATCAATGCCGAAGGGTGTCTGGTCGAAGTGCTCGACGAGGCCGGCGAGCCCTGCCATTCGGGCCAGACCGGACGCGTGGTGGTGACGCCGTTCTTCCAGACGGCGCAGCCGCTGATCCGCTACGAGCAGGGAGACTGGGCCACGGTGGGTACATGCAGCTGCGGCCGGCACCTGCCGGTACTCGCCGCCGTCGCCGGGCGCAGCATCGCCATCTTCCGCCATCCGGACGGTCGCTCGGTGGCCAATCTGATGCCGGACGAGACGACGTCGCTGCTCGGGAGCCGCTACTGGCAGCTCGCCCAGACCGGACCGAACGAATACGAGCTGCGCTACGTGCCGGTGGATGCCGGGCAGCCGGGCGACGAGGCGGCGGTGACGGCTTTGTTCCGCTCCACCTACTTCGAGGACGCCACGCTGCGCTTCGTCCGGACCAGTGATATTCCGCCCGCCAGCGGCGGCAAGCTGGTGGAGTATCTCAACGAGTGGGAGCAGGCCGCCGCGCTATCGTAAACGCGCCGTTGCTACGGGCGGCGAGCCGAATGCGGTCAAGTTCATGACCGGATGTAAATATATCAATGTATTCAACCCGGTAGACCGCACAGAGCAACGGCGCGTTTTGCCCGGTTTCCGGGCCTTTTCACGCCGAAGCGCATGGTGTGAAGTGCTTACGCAAACGTCACATTAAGAGTTCAACCTTAGTCTTAGATCGGTGCTTGGGAGCGCATCGGTCATATGTTCAAGAATATCCGCGGCCTGCTGCAAATGCTGGACGAACTCGACACCGAGGCCGGTGTCGATGTGCCACCGACGCCGGACCGCGACGCCGTCGACGTGCCGCAAAGCGTCGAGGCCGATGCCGCGCCGGTGATGAGCGAGCGCCCCACGTCGTTCATCTTCGATACCGACGTGGCCGCCGCGGCGTCGCTACATTCGATGCTGATGTCTTCGGGCGTGGACGTGGAACTGCATGACAGCGCCACCAGCCTCAAGAGCGCGATGTCGGCGCGCATTCCACACCTCACCTTCATCGATGTGCGCGAGCAGGGCGACCTCGCCATCGACGCGCTGTTCGAGATGGCCGAACTCAATTTCGGCGGCGGCGTGCAGCTGATGGGCACCGGGCCGATGCCGGTGATGGAAGTGGTCAAGCGCATGGGGCAGCGGCACTCGCTGCAGATGCTGACGCCGCTGAAGAAGCCGCTCGACATCAGCGCGGTACGCGGGGTGCTCAACGCCCAAGGCATCAAATACACGCCGGTGGAATCGGCTTCGGTGACGCTGGACGAAGCGCTGGCCAATGGCTGGATCGAGTTCTGGTACCAGCCCAAGATCAACCTCAGCAAAAAGCAGATCGCCGGCGTGGAGACCTTCGCGCGCGTCCGCCACCCGGAACTGGGCACGCTGCCGCCCTCGATCTTCATGCAGGGCGCCACGGACAGCGACCTGATGCGCCTGACGCAGCTGGCGCTGAGCGCCGCACTCGCCGCGGCTCGTAATTTCAGCCAGCTCGGCATCAACCTGCGCGTCGCGGTCAACGTGCCGGTGAGCGCGCTGGTGAACCTGCCCATCGCCGACATGGTGCGCGAGCTCGGCCCCAAGCATGTGCGCTGGCCAGGCCTGATCCTCGACGTCACCGAAGCGCAGGTGGTCGACGATGTGGCGCGCGTACTCGCTGTGTCGCAGGACCTCGCGGCGCAGAATGTCAGCCTAGCGATCGACGATTTTTCGGGCGGCAAGCTCAGCATCACGCAACTGCGCGAGTTGCCGTTCTCCGAACTCAAGCTCGACCGCAATTTCGTCGACGGCTGTGCGCAGAATGCCGGCCGCACGCAGATCTGCGGGTCGGTGATCGAGCTGGCGCATCAGTTGGGCTGCGTGGCGGTGGCGGTCGGCATCGAGCGGCTCGACGACATGAAGGCGCTGGCCCTGCTCGGCTGCGATCTCGGCCAGGGGTTCCTGTTCGGGCAGCCGATGCCGGAAGAGCAGCTGGTGGGCATGATGCTCAAGCGCGCCGTCGCGCCGGACCGGCCCAAATCGACGCCCACCGACAGCCTGCTGCGCGCCCGCTGGTAGCGAACCGCCCGCACTGAGGGTACAAAGGCCGCACCGAAGACGAGGAACGGCCATGACCGGCGCCATCGACATCATCGACCTGCCCGAGCTGGTGGCCATCGGCATACCGGTCGATGCGCCGTGGAACGAGTTGCCGGTCGAGATGCCGAAAGCGTGGCATCGCCTCTTCGAACTCGATACCGGCGCGACGTCTTTCCTGAGTGTCAGCTTCGAGCACGAACTCGACATGTGGCACGAGTTCGTGGGCTATCTGGCGGCGAAGGCGACCGAGATTCCCGATGGGCTCGTGTGCATCGTTATCCCGCCGCGGCGCTACCTGCGACTGATCCATGACGGGCCGCTGGAGCAGATCGCCGATGGCTTCGCCAAACTCTATCACGCGGCGGCCGTGCAGGGACTCGACGCGACCGACTTCAAGCTCGATTTCGGCTATGCGCCCGGCCTGCCGCCGGGGCGGCACGAACTGCATGTCGCCATCACCAATCCAAAAAGGTTGCTCGGCTGATGTACCAGGTGCCGCATTTCCGCGACGACGATCTCGACGCGCAGCATGGGCTGATCGAAGCCCATCCGCTTGGCTTGCTGATCTCGGCCGGGCCGGAGGGCATCATCGCCAACCCGATCCCGTTCATCCTCTACCGCCAGGACGGCGCGCGCGGCACGCTGCGCTGCCACCTGGCCAAGGCCAATCCGCAATGGCAGGCGCTGCAGGCGAACCCGGCCGCGCTGGTGGTATTCCAGGGCAGCCAGAACTATGTGACGCCGAGCTGGTACCCGACCAAGGCGGAGACCGAGAAGGTCGTGCCGACATGGAACTACGCCATCGTGCAGGCGCGTGGTCCGGCTCGGATCGTCACCGACCCGGCATGGCTCCACGCCAATGTCGGCGCACTGACCGACCAGCAGGAAGGCCGGCGCCAGAAGCCGTGGTCGATCAACGACGCGCCGGAGCCGTTCATCGCGGCGCAGCTCAAGGGCATTATCGGCGTCGAAATCGCGATCGAGACGATCTCGGGCAAGTTCAAGGCCAGCCAGAACCGGCCGGAAGCGGACCGTGTCGGCGTCGCAGAGGGACTGGCCGGGACCAACCCCGAGATGGCCGCGATGGTGCGCGAGCGCGGCGGAGTCTAGCGCGGCCCTGCGTTGCGCATGCGGATCTGCGAGAAGTCGAGGCCGGACGTTTTCACCCGATCCGCCAAGTCCCAGAGCGACGGCAGCACCACCAGCTGTGCTCCCCGCGCGGCGATCTCGGCAGGCAAGTCCGTCGCCATGCGCATGCCCACCGGCACCACCGCATCGGCGCTCTGCCAGTAGCCGGCCGTCGCGTCGGTCAGCGCGAACCCACCCTCTGGCATCTCGTACACCGCCACCGTCCCGGTCCGCAGGCGCTTCTCCCACGCCGTCTCGATGGCGATGACGATACTCGCGCCGTCCAGCAATGGATGGTCCGGCGGCCCACGGAAGCATACGCGCGGGCAGTCGCGGGGCAGCAGATAGTTGCAGAGATGCGCCTCGTCGATGGCCCAGACGCAGGCCGGACCATCGCCAATCCGGCGCGGCTCGAAGCGCGCGATGCCCGGATCGTCACTGACGTGAAAGAGCCGCGTCACAGCACGGAAAGACGCGTCTTCTGCTTGCCGTCGGCGTCAAAGTTGGACGGGTCGAGCCAGCGCTCGTAGCCGGCCTTGCGGGTGGGCCATTCGCCGTCGAGCATCGAGAACCAGGCGGTGTCGCGGTTCACGCCCTTGACGATCATATGCTGGCGGAACAGCCCCTCATAGGTGAAGCCGAAGCGGGCGGCAGCGGCCTTCGATGGCTCGTTGCCGTTATTGCACTTCCACTCGAAGCGGCGATAGCCGAGGTCCTCGAACACGTGCCGGGCGAAGAGGTAGAGCGCCTCGGTGGCGACGCGGGTGCGCGAAATGGTCGGGCCCCAGTAGACAAAGCCGATCTCGATCACGCCGTTGGGCGCATCGATGCGCATCATTTGCTGCCAGCCGCCGATGCGGTTGGTCGCCTTGTCGATGACAACGAAGACGATCGGGTCGCGCGCCGTCTGCTGACCATCGACCCAGGCCCGGACGTCGTCGATCGACTTGGGCGGATAGGTCGGGAAATAGGCGTAGCGAGCCTCGGCATCGGGAATGTCGATGGCGGCGAAGGCCTGCTCGGTGTGCTGCGGGGCCAGCGGTTCGAGCCGGGCATAGCGGCCGTCGAGGACGATGCGGCCCGGAGCATGGGCCGGCTGGGGAGTGCTCATGCGTGCTGCCTTGCAATGGCGCTGAGGCCCTCCCGATATGTCGGGTAGAGGAGCTCGATGCCGAGCGCCTGCTTGATGGCCTTGTTGGAGACGCGCTTGTTGTCCGAATAGAAGCTCCGCGCCATGTCGGTCATTTCTGCGACCTCGAACGGCACCTCGGGCGGCGGAGCGACGCCGATCACACCGGCCGCATGGGTCACCAGATCCTGCGGCGGCGCCGGTTCGTCGTCGGCGAGATTGTAGGTACCTGCGAGATTGCGCGCCACGGCCAGCGCGGTGACGCGGCCGATATCCTCGACATGGATGCGGTTGAACACCTGGCCCGGCTTGACGATGCGACGGGCCGTGCCATCGCGCAGTTTGTCGAAGGATGAACGGCCCGGGCCATAAATGCCCGCCAGACGCAGGATCAGCAGCGGCAGGCCGCGCGACGCGGCGTAATCGCGCCAGTCGGCTTCGGCCTCGACGCGCTGGCGCGAGCGGCGGTTGATCGGGTTGGTGTCGGCAGTCTCATCGATCCATGCACCGCCGAAATCACCATAGACGCCGACGGTGGAATAATAGCCGATCCACTTGAGGTTCTTCGCCTGGTCGAGCGAAGCGCGATGCTGGTTCAGCGCCGGGTCGCCATGCTCGTCGGGTGGGATCGAGAGGATGACGTGGGTGGCCTGGCTCAGGTCTTCGTCCAGCGTCGTGCCCGGTTCTTCGCCGCTGAAGACATGGATGCGATAGGCGCTGTCGGCCAGTTCGCCGGCCTTCTCCTCGGTGCGGGTGGTGCCGGCAATGGGAATGGCGGCGTCGATCGACTGGTGGATGGCGCGGGCGCTCGCGAGCGAGGAATAACCCATGCCGAAGAAGAAGACGCCCATCGTGTAGTCCTAAGCTGCTGCAGCGGGCGTGAGATCGGCCTGCCATTCGGTGCGGACTTCCATGTCCTCCTCGGCGGCCGAAAAGGCAAGCGCCAAGGCCACCGCTCGCTCCGGCGCGACAAGCCGCCGCGTCGCCCAGATGGCGGCGCCACGGATCAGCGGTTCGGGATCGGCAAGGCGGCGTTCGGCCAGCGCAGCAAGCTCCGCCGCACCGGAATTGCCGATGGCGATCATCACGTTACGGAGGAAGCGCGGATAGCCCAGCCGCTTGACCGGGGAGCCGGCGAACAGCGCGCGGAAGCCGGCATCGTCGAGCTGCGCCAGCTCGGCCAGAGCCGGCGACTTCAACTCGTCGCGCGCCACGAGCTTGGCCTCGCGGGTCGCCGAGGCGAACTTGTTCCACGGACAGACGGCGAGGCAGTCGTCGCAACCATAGATGCGGTTGCCCATCGCAGCGGCGAAGTCCTCGGCGATCACGCCATCGT
>VFQQ010002810.1_pt1 | contig 18391 bp, 15 predicted proteins | sample 3512341 | NCBI WGS metagenome assembly VFQQ01 (sample SAMN10412373, study PRJNA504923) | tailings metagenome | isolation source: Relicate 2 Philex TSF1 revegetated site | place: Philippines: Tuba, Benguet | collected 2017-08-29 | reverse complement strand
TGGGCCGCCAAAACGGGCAAAATGACCTTAAAACCTCATTCGGTGGTACATTCGGTCATTTATGACGAGCAAAAGAAACGCGCTACAGGTGTACGTGTCATCGATGCCCATACCAAAGAAATGACAGAATATTACGCAAAAATCATTTTCTTAAACGCCTCGGCGCTCAATACCAACTTGATTTTGCTAAACTCTACCTCCAACCGCTTCCCCAACGGCTTTGGCAACGACAGTGGGGTGCTTGGCAAATTTATTGGTTTTCACAATTATCGAGGTAGAGTATCGGCAGACTACGATGGTTTTCATGATACAATGGCCGAAGGAAAAAGACCCACAGGAAGTTATTTGCCACGTTTTAGAAATTTAGGAAAACAAGAAACCGACTTTTTACGCGGCTACGCAGCTTCGATTGGTTCTTCCAAAATAGGCACTCCTACCGACAACTATCTAGGTGCTGAGCTTAAAGAACAGCTTTTCAAACCCTCCACGGAAGGCTGGACGATGGGCGCTCAGATGATGGGAGAAGTACTTACGAAGGAAAGCAATTTTGTACGTCTCGACCCTGATTTGAAAGATGATTGGGGAATTCCTCAGCTGCGGATGTCGGTAGATTTTGACGACAACGACATGAAGATGGTACAAGATTTTTATGAACAGTTTTCGGAGATGTTTGCGAAAGCAGGTTTTAGAAATATCAAAACTTCTGATACGAAACGCGTTCCGGGCAACGAAAACCACGAAATGGGCGGCGTGAGAATGGGAAAAGACCCTAAAACTTCGATGCTCAACAAATGGAACCAAATGCACGCCTGCAAAAACGTATTTGTGTCAGATGGTAGTAGCATGACTTCCACCGCTACTCAAAACCCCTCTCTTACTTATATGGCACTCACCGCTCGTGCGGCTGACTATGCCGTGAAGCAACTGAAAGCTAAGAATTTGTAACCCCAACGCGGGCAACGTAACCTAAACGCAGGCAACGTTCTGAACGTTGCCTGCGTTTATTGAAAGCTAAGAATTTGTAGACTATAACCACGTTTTGAACATACCAAGGTTATTGCACGCGCTCTTAAAAGAAGAGGGAATGTTTAAGCACTAAATTTCAACCAAGTTTTGAAAACTTTGTAGAAATTGTTTATTCGCCCGAAATCATTTTGGCGGTTACTTCTTTTTCGATAGTAATGTAGCCGGGATAATTGATTTGAGAATTACCAATTCCAAGCGTCGGCTTAAGTTTAATCGTCAATTTAGACGGTTGGGTATTTTGTTTTCCAGACAAATTTTCTACCATATTTACAAACGAATCACGAGTTTTGGCATCCGTGATAAGACGGTAGGCATTGGTCGAAAGCTGCATAGGTACGCGCGTAGTTCCACCATTGGGTTGTACCTCAATGCGCTGATCCCAAAAACCCGTAAAAATCTCATTTTCAGACAGTAAAACTTTATACTCAAATTGCGTAATACCCGCAAGTTGTTTGGTAGGGTTGGTTACGTCAAGATTGAGACGGAGTTTGAGCGGCACTTCCTTACTCAGCAATGCCAAAGCAAGCTGCGGCGAACGCGACAAGTCAAAATCTTGGAGGTTTTGGAACTGACGAATATCAATCCCTGCCACGGTGATATTGTCGGCCGAAGCAATCGAATATTTACAATCACCCAAGGTCTTTACTTCAGAGATTTGTTTGGTAACAGCGCAGCGATTAAACACCAGCCCAACGGTCAAAAGCACTAACAATAAATTGATTTTTCTCATGATTAAATCTTAATAACAACTTTTAAAAACAGGATATTAACGTCGGTGATGAGGCAAAATTGTTACTTGAATAAGAGATTTAACCTACAACCTTGGTTTAAAAATATAGATAATATTTTAACTCCTCTATCACTTTGCTTTCCTAATACCCTCATAAATACCTACAATAAAGACTACTTGCCCTATACAAAATAAAATAATAGAAAGTACCCCTAATTGAAATATACTACTACTTTCGCTAACGTCTGTTACCATAAAGTACCTTCTTGGTATTCCTCTCATTCCAATTAATTCATGTTGGCTGTAAAAAAAGAGAATAATACCCAACAATGTCAGCATCAAATGAACCCCTTTAAGGCGTTTATCTACTGAAAGGTATCGGCTGCGGAGTAAGTAATAAATTGCGCCAACTAAGCAGCAAAAAAAACCTAAGTACGTCAATATATTGCTCCAAGAAACGATGTAATAAATGTCTTCATTAAATTGAATTTCATAAGCATCAGAACTCAAGAAAAAGGCACTAAAAAAGAGCAAGAGCCCCACAATAAAAAACATAGCAATCGCAGATTTTTATGATTAAAACCTTAGCAACCTACAAAAAAATAGGGAGAATTTCTCCTCCCTATTTACAAACTTCTTGAAGCATTTTTTCGGTTGCTACGTCAAAATCGTGTCGCTGTTCGGTGGTTTTGTATTGAACCGTAAACAAGCTATCCATCGTTTTGGTGATTTTATCGGCCAATCCACCCGTTCGCAGGGTTAGCTCATTTCGTATAGAATCAATTTCTTTGGATTGAGTGGCTGTAAGTGCCTTACCTGTTTTCATCAGCGAATCTTCCATAAACCGAATATCATTGGCTACCTTGAAGCGATATTCTTTCAATTGACGTGCTTCGCATTCGAGCGTAGCCATGAGCTTGGCATCTTTTTCGAGCTGCTGTTTAGTATTTTGTTGGCAGCCCATCATGAGAACTACTACTCCAACAATCAGATTTTTTTTCATGACAACAGATAATTTTTTGGGGGGTTGAAAAGGCCAAACCCCGTTGTTACTATTTAATATTTTGAGGCCACGAAATGGCTTTATATACATTTTCGCCAATACCGCGTCCCATTTCAAGACCCTTCTGGTTGTCCATTTGATAATGAATTCCACCATACAGGCGAGAGTTAGCGCATTCGAGCGCCATTTCGCTGAAATTTTTATACGAGCGTGGCGGAAAACCATGTTGTACCTGCGACCGGTCCGTAATCGTATAATTTCCATCGCCATTCGTAAAAAGCTTGATGAAGATTTTTTCTCCCACCCCAATCTCTGTTGCGTGCCCCGAAGTATAAGCAGGAAAAGCTGGCGTACCAATCACGGTGGTGAAATTAGGATCAATGTACTTTTGGATATAAGACACCGGACGAATCAATGAATAGTCATATTTGGCTTTCCAACAAGCGATAAAGGCGTCAATTTCACCGATACCGAGCATGGCATAGGCCACCACTGCTTTTTCGAGGGTAGCGTTGGTTTCTTCCAAAAGCTGCGTCATAATATTGAAAGTATGCCCTGTAGGTGTACAAGTAGCAAAAGGGTCATCAGCCCAAAACTTAGCGATTTCGATTTGGTCTTTGGTATTGTTTTTGACCTGGTTATAAACTTCTACCGCTTCTTTATAAAAATCCGATTGCTTATCTATCGAAAAAGGAATAGGTTTAGCAGGCGTGGCATATTGCATGTTGGAGGCGATGATAGGACGGCATTTGGACCAATAAGGGCTTAGTGGAGTCGCATTTTTGGCATCCGTAGGAACCCACTTATCAATTCCTGTCACTGGCGTAAAAGGTCTTGAAAAAGGATTAAGGTAAGAATCATGCCCTCCGTCTGATTTCGAATATTCATAAATAGCAGCGGCTACTGCTTTACCATGCTTTATGGATTCATCAGCAAGGATTTGAGAAGTAGTTTCCTTAAATTCATTGTAATACTGTGTCTCTAAAGCGTTGATTTTTTCTAAATTGGCAGGACTCAGGTTTTTGTCAAACATATAGCGCATCATATCGGCTACGGCCGCATTTATCACCATTCCCCAGTGATAGCGTACATTGAGTGTCAAAGGAGTGGGCATACTTGCCCTCGTCAACCGATTGATTTGTCCAGCCAAAGGTTTGGCATCTGGAATACCACTATAAACAGCTTCGTAGGCCGTAATACCTACATACCCAAAAGCCCGTGAGGCCTGAGGAGGTAAAAATCCCGCTGTTTCTTTCACTACGCGGCATTCAAGTTTAAACCATTCACGCAAGAAATCTGCCGAATATTCTGAAACATGATTGGCTTTTTGGGGCGTTACTACATCACCATTGGTACAGCTACCCATAATGAGTACAACGCTCAACACAGTAAATAGCAAATTTTTCATAAAGAAACTAAGTTTAAAAAACACCCGAACAGCCTCATTGTCAATCAAATTAAAAACTACGCTGCTGTTTGGTTGCCACAGCTAAAAGATATAATACACAATCAAAATAAGGTCTTCCTAAATCTTGATACCTACGGTAGCTACGATACTGCGCCCATCAGAAGGCCAAATACCCGGCCCGGGATAAAATGTGGGACGTTTTGTAAAATAGCTTTTATTGAGCAGGTTATTGATACCAAATCTTACAGTATATCGGTTGGTAAGATGAAAGGTCGTATTTAGATCCACCAATGTATAACTAGGCACTAGCCCCCGTGCGCCATTGGCGGTGGGCTGAACAGTATTGAAAGCATCAGCGAAACTTTTGTCAACATAGCTCACCAGCAAAGTACCACTTAACCAACGGTGATTGAATTCGATTCCGTTACGGCTTGTCCATTTGGGTACCGATTCTACCGAATTACCACTCACATCCTGATTTTCTTTACCATTACTTATTTTTCCATTGACATAACGAGCATCCATCAACGCCGTAGAAGTAAAGGCCGACAAGCGCGTTTTGTTGTTATGAATAAACTCATACTCTATGTACATCTCCAGCCCTTTGGTACGGCTGTCGCCGATATTGGTACGAAAAATATAAGCCGTCCCGTCAGGATCATTTAGGATAAGGCTACCGAGGCGGTTGTTGTATTGGAGCAAAAACGCACTTATGTCATAATGCAAACGCCCCGTGCGTCCACTCAACCCAATTTCGGCATTATACCCATTGGCATCTTTGAGGTTTTTGTCGGCACGCTCTAGCACCGACGCTGGTACAATATCTTTCAAAATTACAGGACGATAGGCCTGCGAAAATCCACCATAAACCCGATTTTGATGATTGAGTTGGTACTGAGTACTCATCCCAAACAAGGGGAATCGGTGCGGAATGCTATTAGGAACTACTTCAGGTTTTAGATAGCGTATGTATCCTGAGAAGTCTGTTTGACCGCTTTCCACCCGAAATCCCGGCGAAACTGACCATTTTGGTGTGATATAGAGCAAGTTTTCAACAAAAATCGCCACGTTTTTGGTGCGGAAGTGCATATCACGTCCCCAATCATTGGGCACGACAAGGGTCAAATCATAATCATTTCCGGTGGTTCCTTTTCCTATTTGTCGGCGGTTGAGGTCGTTGCTCATGATTTGTATGCCTCCTACCACCGTACTACTCATAGCCCCTAACTGATATTGATGCGACAATCGCAGCTCCGACGTGAAACTATTGAACTTATCAACATCCACCTGACGGTTTTTATAATCGCCAGTGGCAGGGTCGATAGCGTCTTTTACGGTAGCAAAAGCATCAATCATGACACTGTTTCGGAAACCTAACACCATAGAGTTTGTCCATACCAAACGAGTACGGGGGCTAAGTTGCCAATCAAGCGTCAGGGAAGGCAAATAAATATCGGGCTGATAATAATTTCGCGACCGCGTGGACATGCGAGGATTGGCAGCAAACATACTATCGGTGAGAGGCCCCGGAATTTGATATACGTAATCGGTATGCCCTACTTCCGCTTTGAGCGAAAGCTTCGACGAAAAATCATACTGCAATCTCACTAGCTGTGCTTGTGCTTCGGAGCGACTATTTTGGCGATAACCGTTGGAGTTTCGGCGATGATAATAAGCATAATAAGTCAGCTTTCCAATCTTGCCGCCTATCGCATTGTAAGAACTAAACAGGCCAAATGAGCCCGCCGAATTGATACTTTCAAACCCAAATCTTTTGGTAGTATCGGCCTGTTTGGATACATAATTAATCATTCCGCCAAACTGCGCACCATACTGCAATGAGCCTGTTCCGCGCACAATTTCTACCCGCTCAAACGACTCTGCGGGTGGATTGTAGTGGCTTGCAGGATAGCCGTACATATCAGTATTTCCAATGACGCCATTATAACGCATATTAAATTCCCAACTACGGTGCGGATCAAGGCCGCGCGTCGAAAAATTGATTTGATTGCCCGAGCCGTCCATATCATACACAAACACGCCCGGTATTTTTGCAAACATTTGTCGAGGGGTACGTTCAGCAATATTTGCATTAATACCTCCAAACTGTATCACTTCATTTTTCTTACCTGCATAGAGATAGGTCCCTTGTATATCTGGCAAGCGCTCAATTTGAATTCGTTGACGAGTACCAATAATTTCAATTTCCCTAAGAACACGTGCCGAATCACTTTTCACGGTTTGAGCATTTGCACCATAAAATACTAATGCCATCCCAATAAGAGTGTAGATTTTTTTCATGAGTTAGATATATATCCTGCTGTAAAACAGGAGCTTATTTATTTCCTTAACAATTATCGTGCCAAAATTATTTGTACTGCTGCGTATCCGGGTGAAAAGTGCGCCAACTGTGCCAATATTCCTGATAGGCATTCACCCTTACTAAGTCGGGGTGCGTTGGTTGGAGCGATTTTCCAAGGAGGCTGTATTTTATTCCTCCTCCATCAATGATAGTATCGTTTTGAAGGGCAAGTTTTTGTCCAGGTGTAGCACGCCGTAAGGCTATAAAACTTTGCTTGTCGGAAGAAAGCAGAAGCGTAATAGGCAAATACCCAATCATGTCATTGATTACTTTGGCTTGTTGCAAATCATTCCAGTCATAGGCTTTGGTACCACTACTTACTTCTATCCCTACTACCCACGATTTTTCTTTCCACGAGGCAGTATCGCGCCGAGTAAGCGCCGATTTCTTTTTGCCTGATTCGTAAGTGCTCATCGAATCATATTTTTCCTGAAACTTCGTATCAGGCTGCATCACTAAGCTCTGAGGGTGATAAGTAAACCACTGGGCAAGAGACACTTGAACTACATCTACTTCGGGCAACGTTTGCCCTTTAAGTTCACCTGCGATTGCTTCACCGTTGGCTTGCCGCCACCAGCTTCCTGTACTATTATCTTCAAACATAGCATTGAAATGGTCCATGCCTACCAAGCGAAAATGTTCCAATTTTCCGTTGACAATGGGTTCAAAAACCCTCCCTGTACGGCAGACCGTACAGTAAGTCACAATGATGGGCTTTCCACCCAAAGTATCACGGACTTGGTGATGATAGCCAATATATTGAATCGGATAAGCCCGTGCTTGTCCATTGATTTCAACACCAATTACCAATCTTTCCGGGTCAACTTTGTTTTCAGCAGCGTTTTTAAAAATTAAATTAGAAGGCTGATAAAACATAGCGTCGGCAGCCATGACGAAATTAGCCACATAAGCCACTACCACAGCCCCCACTACTACACTTCCCGCTACCCATTTGGCGATTTTTGATGACTTGGTCCGCAATAAAGACAAAGCTCCCGCAAAAATCATAACCCCAAAAATAATCCGAAAAGCCCAACGCCAAGTATGCAAAAAATAGGCGATGTCGATGCTGTTTATACGTTGACTACCGGGCATGGGCATAATAAAATACACATTGGCTATTTCAAACAGCACCAAACCAATAATACCGACATAAAAAACTATTCTCATAAGTCATTGTTTTTTAGGTACTTTTAGATTCATTTTTCAGAAAAGCCCCAGCAACATGCTGAGGCTTTTGTCCATTCATTCAACCTATGATGTAACAGGCGCGTAAGGTGCGGATGCCGAATATCCATTATCGACAATCCGTAGTGCGCGCAAACGGTACACATTTTCTTCGGTAGGGGCAGTGGTAGCAAGGCCATCCACGTAGCGATTAAACATACAAAAAGCCGCCGCTATCAACACCGTGTCATGAATGTCTTTGTCGGTGGCACCCTGTTTTTTCGCGGCCTCTATTTGTTCAGTCGTCACATTTTTACCTCCTTTTTGGACACTGCCAGCGATTGAAAGCAGGGCTTTCATCTTATCAGAGAGGGTAGTTTGCTCAAAATTACATTTGACCGCCTTCACGAAAGACCAATCTGCATCGCCCAAATAATGACTAGCCACCGCACCATGAATGGTCTGACAAAAAAAACAGTCATTTTCGGAGGAAACATAGGTCGCAATTAGCTCCCTTTCCCCCCTATTCAATCCTTCATCGGTTTGCAAAAGCGCATTGGCCAATGCATTCATCGGGGCGGCCGTTTCAGGGCTAAAATTCATGGGGCCTAATATGCCAGGCATCCCTTCGGGCAATGATATATGTGGCATTTGAGTAAAGTATTTAACTAAAACCAACAAAATAAAAACCTTAATTAATTTTTTTCTCAGCTAGCTTTGTCCCCTCAATACGCGCTCTGATTTTGGCAAAAGCAATCTCACGAGCGGTCGAAACATCATCCGCAAAAGGAGAAAATCCACAATCATCAGTAGAACCCAACTGTGCCACCGAAATATAATCAGTAGCTTCTAGCAACAACTCACTGACTTCTTCGGGGGTCTCAACACGTGGATCTAGGACATTTGTAACACCCAGAAATACTCGTTGATTAGGTTGGATATTGTCGCGAATAGACGTTAAAACGGACTTTTTATCTTGTTCTGCGGCATACTCCAAGTAAAAATTACCAACATTTAATTGGAAAAAAAGCGGAAGTAAATCAGTATAAGGAACATCTGCACTGTGGGTCGAATCATGATCTCCCCCTGGACAAGTATGAATCCCTATTCGACTGCGCTCCGCTGCCGAAAACCGCTCAAGTACTTTGTTATTGAGATCAATAAACATGCGTAATAGCTGTTTACTTGGGTCAAGTTTCAACGCCAGCCGAGCTTCTGTAAAATCAATCTGGACATTGTGCGCTCCTTGGTTTAGGCAACGACGGATATCAGCCTCTGCTTCTGCCAGCAAATCATTGATAAATTGCTCCTGCGAATACCCCTCAATTCCTTCTTGGGGATACAATAAACTCATAGCAGAAGCCGAAATAACCGCTTGTTTGACGGGCAAATTCGTATATTTTTGGGCTGTTTGCAGATAGCTATCTGCATAAGTCTGATACTGAAAAGGTCCCGAAATCAGCTTAGGTAACTGACGTGTATGCCCATCCGCAAATGGGATGATTACGCCTCCGGCCGCTAGTTGTTGAGAGCCGTGAATAGGATAAGTAGCAAAACTGGGCTTTGACTGTTCACCATCCGAAATCACTGGCGAGCCTGTTGCCTCCAATTCTTTGATGGTTTCTTGGGTAGCCTTCTCAAATAGTCTTGTCAACTCACTACCCTCTATTTCACCTTTTCCAAAAGCCGTCATGGCTTGCTGTAAATAAGCAGGCCGAGGAATACTCCCAATGGGTTCTGTGACGATTATATTCATTATTTGATTGGTTTTGGATTAAATATTATTTTTCAAGCGCTATTAAACTGCTGGTTTGGGAGGTACATAACCCAGAGTGGCCATCCGTTCGCCCATTGGTTCATAGGCTTCAATTCCTAGCGGTGTAACCGTAGCCAAGCCATCCACATAGCGATTGAACATACAAAAGGTAGCGGCAATCAAAACAGTATCATGAATTTGGCGGTCGGTGGCACCGAGTAAGCGTGCGTTGGCTACCAATTCGTCGGTTACGGTGCGGGCATCTTGCTGCACACACTTAGCAATCGCCAAAAGCGCCTTCATTTTTTCCGAAATCGGGGCCGTTTCATAATTTTCAATCACCGCATCTACCGTTGATTGGTCTTCATTAAACAAGTATCTCGCCGCTGCGGCATGACTACACGTACAAAAAGTACAGTCGTTTTGTGCAGAAGTAAAAGTGGCGATGAGCTCTGCCTCCGCTTGACTAAACGACGATTCGGTACCTCGTAGAAGAGCCTCTGCTAAAGCATATAAAGCAGCCCCCGTATCAGGACGATAAGCTGCTAAACTTCTGATACCAGCCAAACCTTCAGGAAGTGTAATATGTGGCATGTTTTTACAAAATTTGAATGTGTATGAGTTTACCTTAAATCTGTATTTATCAGCCTTTTTTACTGATAAATGCTGCTATCAAAGCCACCAAAAAGGCCACCGAAAAAGTTAACAGAGCATGGCTTAGTCCTCCAAAAAATGTTACCATTGCACCCACAAAAAATACGGAGGTCGCCGTAAAGAAACGTCCAATATTGAAGCAAAAACCAGTAGCAGTAGCTCTGATAACCGTTGGAAACAATTGAGGAATGTAGCTCGAAAGTATTCCTTGACTTATCCCAAAAAACAAGGCTAAGAGCCCCATTTCGAAGTAGACAATAGGACTAAAGGTAGTATTGGTCAAAAACAATAAAAATGAGATTAGAGAACAGCTCAAAAATGTAAAAATGAGACACTTCCGCACTCCAAGTGCTTTTATCAAAAAACCAGATATAGTTCCTCCACCAATACCTCCCAATCCTAGCAACATCATCGTAATCCCACGCTCCTGCTGTCCGCTTTGGCCGGGTGGAAGCAGTGATTGTACCCACGTAGGCACCCAAGAAAATATCCCCCAAAGTCCAATTAATACCGCCCCAAAAATAATAGTACCAGTAAGAAGGTTAGGACGGTTAGACGCCTCCCACAGATGCGTTATATGGTTAGCATTTGTCTCTTGAGCACTTTTCCAAGCTTCTGATTCGGGGAGCCATTTGCTCATAACTAGGGCCGTTGTGACGGGAATAAGTCCCACCCAAAAAGCATCTCTCCAGTGTTCAAAAAGGATATTAATACCTCCCGTCGTGACAATACCAATGGGAAAAGCTACCGCCAAAATTCCCAATACTACAGGACGGCTATTTGAAGGCCAAATTTCCGATAGATACACCGTCGAAATCAACAATACCCCACCAATACCCATTCCCGCTACAAACCGGCATCCTATCAGCATATACCAATGAGAAACAAATACCGTAAGTAAGGTAGCTATACCGTATAAGCCCGTAGCAAGGGTCAGGGATTTGACTCGCCCTATGCGGTCGCTCACTACGCCAAACATCAGCCCTCCTATGCCCCATCCATACAAAAAAGCAGCCCCAATATAAGCTCCAATTTCGCCCATACGCGCTTCAGAGATTTGCTTTTCTCCCAAAAGTTCAGGAATAGCAACGGGCAAATAAACCGACATGAGCGTAGCTACTGTACCCCCAACCCAATAACTCAGCATACAAAGCCCAAACGCTAAGCCTCTACGAGAAATACTTTGCGAGGTACTTGTGTTGATTTCCAAAGCTTTCATAAGGCGGTCGGTTTATCGAAATAGTTCATCAAAATTGAGACTCACATAATACAATCCTCCTACCGCTGGCGAACCATACGCCTGCATGATATAGGTATTGGTCAGATTGGAAGCACCTAGTTTTACAATGGTCTTCAAAGCAGGAAGTTTGTAACTGACCTGCGCATCTAGTAAACTATAAGCATTGATTCGTCCGGGGCGATTTTCGGTGAATGTTCCGTACCAGTCAAAAGCACTTTGCCAATGCCATGCTACATTAAAACCAAGTTTATTGGTAAGTTTAGCATTTCCAAAAGTCAAATTGGTCTTCCAAGAAGGGGTATTGAAAGGAGGGATATTACTCGGATTGGCATTGCCTAAGTTGAAAGCAGTCCAAGTCGCATTGGTAGTTAGGCGATAATTATTGGGCAGTGAATATCCTAACCCAGCACTTATTCCCTGAATAGATACTTCGTCAGTGGCATTGGTATAAAGCTGAAATGCTTGGGTTTTACCACTCAAAATATCCCCTGCCGCTGCCGGATTAATACTTCCGTCGGGTAGCATCACCGCACTTTCAGTCCGAATCACAACAGTATTAATAATAAAATCAGTGTATTGGCTGTAATAATAACCCACATCAAGCATCAATTGCGGAGTAAGCAACCCCTTGTAACCAACCTCCACACTTTTTACTTTTTCAGCTTTTATGTAAGGCACATTAGACTTAACCAACTTGTCTTTGTGGTTGGCAACTGCCGTAGGAAAAGGAACTCCCTGACCTAATTGAGCCCCTGCTGCTCCCGCAAATGCCCCCACCGAAGCGGCCGTAAATGAGTTTTCGTAGGCATTCATACCTGCGGCATTCACAGGCACACCTCCTAAGATAATGATAGGTCCTACATTCAACTTGATGTATTGATCTCCAATGGTAGGATTACGAAAGCCTGTTTGGTAAGACACCCTAAAATGATGATTGTCGTTTGCCGAAAAAACAGCAGAGGCGCGAGGAGTAAAACGGCCTTCAAAATTTTCGTTTTTGTCGTATCTTCCTGAAAGTGTGATTTTAAGATGATTTTTCAACAACGACTTAGACGCTTGGGCATAGACTCCATACTCGGTATTGGTCAGGTTTTTGTCTTTATCATCAAATAAGCTACCACCTGTATCTAGCTTATACTGACGATAATTGGCTCCTACTTGCAACGAGAAAATCGAAAGATAAGGCGTAAAATCATACATCCCTTCTATATGTCGTAGCCCACATCTACTCAACACACCCGCCCCTTGAATACCATAGGTTTTAATGAGTCTTTCTTTTGCTGACTCAAATTCGGCAGAGCCTGAGAGCAAACGCCCTTGGTCCGCAAAGGCGCGAGCAGACAAATGATTTTGACCCGTTACGCTATTAATTTTGCCATTGTAAGCGGCCTCATAACGTTCAAACCAAGTAGCATCGGCTTTGTCGGGGGTTACTACATTTCCGTTTAAATCACGTACCCAAGTGCGGTTGATTTGCTGCCCGAGCGAACGAGTATTGTAAGAATTGTGCGAATTTTCTGCATTTGAATAGGCTCTGAGAAAAAAATTACTCCCTTTTAATTCAGCCCGATGCTGCGTAAGTACAAAATCATTGATGACAAAGCGTCCGCTTCCTGTGTATTGGGCTGTTCCTTGCAAGCGATTAAAAGCATAAATAACCTCCAAATTATCTTTGATACGATAATGAAGGGCTCCATTAAGCTTAAAGCTATACACTCCATAGTTGGCGAGGTCTTTTTCTTCATAGCCTGTCCGTGATACACGCCCTATTTTGTCAAAGGTTCGAGCTACCTCATCGCCATAAATATTCAATGAATTTTTTCCAGGATTATTAGGCCCTCGACTAGCTGCGGGTGTATTAGGATCAATATCCGTATAATCATTGGCATACCAGTCGGTTCCGGTCAAATAAGACGCATTGACTTTAAAAGCAAATTTGTTATTAAACGCTTTGGCATAACGAACCGCAAAATCGCCCATCGGTTTTGCGCCTAGCCCCGTACCGTCAGCAATGTGGTTTAGGCCCACTTTAGTTTGTACGCTTAAACCTTGATATTGGAAAGGGTTCTTGGTTTTCATACTCAGCATCCCATTGAAAGCAATAGGCCCATACAAAGCGGAGGCCGCTCCTGGAATCAACTCTACGCTTTCCACATCCAAATCATGAGGCCCAAACAAGTTTCCCATCGCAAAACCCAAACCGGCCGATTGATTATCCACATTATCAACCAATTGAAGAAAACGGCTATTGCCCGTTGTATTAAAACCGCGAGCGTTGATTTGTTTATACGTCAGGCTACTCGTCACCATATCTACCCCTTTTAGATTATTGATAGCATCATAAAAATTGGGAGAAGGACTATTTTGAATAGAACGAGCGTCCATTTTTTCGACGGTTACGGCCGAACGCAAGATATTTTCTTCAATCCGCGAAGCCGAAACCACCACTTGGTCTAGGTCTGAAGCACTTTCTTTCAAAGAAATAGTCAAGGACTCACTTTTTTGGACATTGATTTCCTGTCGTTCATATCCCACCATTGAAATGATTAAAGTAGTAGGTAAAGAAGTAGCTAGTTCAAAATTTCCTTTTAAATCAGTGACAGTACCTGCCACTTTTCCCTTGACAGTAATCGAAACGCCCACCAAAGAGCGTTGAGTATCAGAGTCAATAATACTCCCTTTCAACTGCACCTGTTGTGCATATAAGGTATGTGTTGCCCATATAGCTATGGTACATACCCAAAAAAGTATATGTTTTTTCATAATAAATACAAGTGTTTAATGTGCCCTTCTCAAGGGCAATGAGTCATACTTCCGTATGAATTTTTAATTATCTACGATGGCTTTGAGTAGCCTCCCGGAGGCCGCATATAGCCACGAGCTACGATTCTCTCCCCCAAAGTCTGATAAAATGCCGGATCAGCAGGCGCGACGGTAGCAAGTCCATCCACGTATTTGTTATAAAGACAAAACAACGCCGCAATCAGCACCGTATCATGAATTTCGAGATCGGTGGCACCCGCTTTTTGTGCTCTTTCGATAGCCTCTTCTGATACCGCCTTCCCACTTTTTTGAGTGAGTGCCGCAATGTTGAGCAAAGCTTTCATTTTATCGGAAACGGGGGCTGATTCAAAGTCCAACTTGACAAGCCGGGCCGTTTCGGACTCGCCCAAAAGCAAATCAGCAGCCTTCGTATGAGCAGCTTCGCAAAAGTTGGTGCAGTTTCGAGAAGACACAATCGTCGCAATCAGCTCTCTTTCGCCTTGGGTCAAAGAGGATTCGCCCCGCAACAAAATCTGCGTTAAATCACGAATCGGCATAGCCGTGTCCAAACGATATTCGAGCAAGCCCGTAATACCAGGCAAATGCTCAGGTAGTGGTATGTGTGGCATACAACAAATGGTTGATTTATAAGTATTTCAATAAAAACCCTAGCTACTCTCATAAAATAGAGCAACTACCATAAACACCTAAAAATCAACCTCTTCGGGAGGAGGAGAAAAGAGGGACAAAGCCCTTAAAAGAAGCGTATGAGTAATACTAATTGAGGGTGTGGCATCGGGAAGCCATTCTACCCAAAAAAATACGTGTACCCTACCAAACGATACGTATTCTTTGAGAAGACTTAAAGTTTTATTTTTAGAAGAATCAGGGGTACTACCATTGTAATCTTTGATGTGATTGCGAGCATGGTGGTCAGGCTTACAAGTAATGTAAAGGGTATCGTTAAGCATGATTTGCTCAATCATCTCAAAAAAATCTTCCCCTACTTGAATGCTGCCTTGTACGGGCTGAGGTGCCGTCCAATTTGTCTGATAAGGCAATGCTACCGGCACTTTTACCGTGATATACTCTTCCTTCAAAGTAGAAGCAGACTGAGTTTCGTGCTTATGCAATGCCACATTCCCCCCCAACCAATAGACTATCGAATAGCCTACCATGTTGTAGAGCAATAAACTAAATAGCAATATCGAAACCAGTCTTTTCAAGAATATAGTTTATTTTTTTTCGGGAAAAGCCGAAACATGTTGTTCAATGATAAGCCATTTGCCTGCTCGTTTTTCAAAAACAAACAGATAACGAACGGGCTTTTTTTCGCGTTGCCCATCAAGCCCATTGACATCAAATACCCAAGAGCCTGAACACGTAGCCACATCACCAAAAATCCGAATTCGTTGGTCATTATTTAAGGTCGCTACTGGTTTTTTGGCAATGAGCGTCTGTAAAAAAGTTTTTCGCTCTTCAGCCGTACGAGCTTGATTGATAAAAGTTGGAAAAAAAACGGCATCGCTCGCATATTGAGCCATCACGCCCTCTAAATCTCCCTTTACTAGGCCATTATGCCAGTTGGTAAGTTGTTGAGCAACTTCTTGTTTGGGGCCTTCTTGAGCAAAAACAAAGTGAATACTTCCTATTATTAAAAGTACCGAAAAGAGAAACTTCATGAATAATAAATTTAAATCGATTGTTACGGAAAGCTTGATTGCTCCGTGTTCAGAGTTGAGAAGGTTTTACACCTTCCCAACCTTTTGAACATAGTCAAACAAACACTTATGTTATTAAAAATTATTGTGATTACTTAGCAATACGCTTTAAGCCGTGAGCCATAAGCGTATTGCTAAAAATGGTTTTTTATACACAACGAGTCTTCCTAAAAACATCGCAAAAAATGCCTACTGCTTAAAGCTTATTGCCTAAGCAAATTATTTAGGATAGCATACCCGAAGCTCCAAGTATCTTACAAACCAGAGCCATCTGCCTTACCACGTGCAATGGCGTATTCACCAATGGCTTTTCCATGTTTTAGACCCATTTCACAATCAACCCGATAGTGAATCAATCCATAAATACGTGACATAGAAGCTTCTGTAGCTTGTGCATCAAACTTAGCTGCTTGCTCAGGAAATACATACCCTAGCACAGTAGCCGCCGCCGCCGAAAACGTAGAATGTCCTGATGTATAAGAAGGAAAATTGGGTAAACCCACGGAGGTTTTCAAGCCAAACTGCTGAGGACGAGGTGTATAATAAAAATATTTGGCATCCCAGCAAGCAATTCCCGCATCCATTTCGGCAGTACCAACAAGCGCCAATGTGCGCGCCATACGTACTTCGCTGAAGCGTGCTTCGTGGGCGGCATTTGCAGCTGCTCGGTGCCAATGCCCCGGTGGCGTGTAGCTACCTGCCCCATCCGCCCAATAATTGGCAATACGGGCTTGTTCGCGGGTTTGTTTGTTTTGGATTTGTTTTAGTTCATCCAAGTCCTTTTGCCACTCGGTGGAGCCTACAATATACGGCACAGCTGGGCGGATTTTAGCCAGCGTAGTCTTGTCAAAATTCCAAGTTTGAACAGCGCCAAAGTTGGGCAACATAGGCGGGCGCAAAGGAGATTCTTGACTTATCCAAGGCTCCTTGATACCTCTCGTTTTGGCCGATTCTATCATAGCTGCCACCAATGTTTGGTTGTTGGAAGCACCCATGCCGTCGTTGCGGGCTTTACCCATTACTTTTGCCGCTACGGCATTTCCCAACGACGTTCCCGCCGTCAAATCGCTCGTGACATTCATGCCAGCCCACTGACGGCTCGCCAAATGTTCTTTCATTTTTGCATCCAAATAAGGTACTTCGCCAGGAAACATGGCTTTTAAAATGGTGGCCGATGCCGCCGCAACCACGGCATCTTCTGAAGGATAAGTCGGTAAAGCTGAAACTGCTAACGCCACCGGAATACTCGTATCTACTTTTGAAGGAGCGGAGCGTTTGTACTTATATTTATAATGCCAAGCCGAAACTAGCGCATCATACTGAGCTACCGACAAATACGCCAGAACCCGTGAGGCATAGGGAGGATTGGCAAAAGGAAATTTAGGATCGGCCAAGGGATTGGCTGCATCGGGCAGGGGGTATTTTCCTTCGGCATTCGAAGCAGGAGGGATATTATAACGGGCACAAAGTTCACGGGCGATTTCATTCCAACGATACGCCGCTCCCGCTCCCCAATACACTACTGCTTCTTTTTGCTCTTGACTTAGATTAGAAGCCAATCCTTTCAGGGCAGATAGCTCAGCGGTATATTCTGACGAGGTCACTGCCAGAGGCGCTGCTACTTCGATTTCGTCGCTCGAAGCCAAAACGTATGTTTTCCAAGTTCCAGCTTTTTCATCTACCGCAACAGGCGTATATCCCACTCTTTGGGGTTCTTCAATGTCTTTGTTACAAGCTACTACTATCACAGCAAGGGTGAGTAAAATAGTGCTATATTTTATAATAGTTGAATAGGGTTTCATCGGTTAGTCAAATTAGAAGTTATTTTTTTACACCAAACATATAAAGGACTCCTACTGTATAGCTAGTACTTTGCCCCATATTAAGGCCATTGGTTACATATCCTATGCGCGCATTGACGCCAAGCGCTTTAGGTTGAAACTTACCGTACCATCCCACCATAGTAGCTTGCATATTATTGGTCGGGAAAGGCATATCATTGCGGCGAATATTGTCACCATCAACACACGAATTGCGCTCTGCCCAGATTTCCGTCTGCCACTGTTTTTTCAAAATTCCCACTCTAGCACCCATATCATAGGCATTGGGTACCCGTACTTCGTTGGTATTATACACTTTATCATCGGCCTGATACGCATCTCTATCTACATTGATATTGCTACGCCACATGTAAGTGCCATGAGCCGTAACATAGATACCCGTTTTGGGGTGTGTATAATTAGCCAACACGCGCCCTGAAGCAGTACGACACTGTAACCCTATCGACATCGGTAAAAAATCTGGCACATACTTGCTAACAGGGATTGAAACTCCCACTAAACCATTGATTGAAAAGCCTTTCCAATCCACGGCTTTTACTTTGAGCCAGCCTCCCAAATCTTGAAAGCCTTTCTGACCCATAAGATTCCCCGCGCTAGTTTTAGTCCATACATAAGGCAAACTCAAAATGACATTGAATCGATTGGTAATTCCTATCGCAGGCATTACCATTACGCTTTGGGTGGTATGCGTTCCAATATTTAGATTTTCACGCTTCAGGG
>VFQQ010002809.1_pt1 | contig 18394 bp, 25 predicted proteins | sample 3512341 | NCBI WGS metagenome assembly VFQQ01 (sample SAMN10412373, study PRJNA504923) | tailings metagenome | isolation source: Relicate 2 Philex TSF1 revegetated site | place: Philippines: Tuba, Benguet | collected 2017-08-29 | reverse complement strand
CAAATACGAGCTGGGTGAATGCCCGGCGGCTGACAAACAGCCGGGGGTGCGCGGTGGCTGAGCTCCTCCTCCAGCGGGCGGCAGCTGCGCCTGCCGCCCCACTCAGCGATCCAGTGGCCTGTGTGGGCCGGTGGGGATATAGCCGCGGCGCCGCTGCTGCGCCGCCCAAGTTTGGAGTTCATGCCGCCGCCCCGCTGGCACGGGCGACGCCGCGGCGCCGACAGCCACCGCACGACAAGGCACACTCTGTGTGTTGCGAGGTCCCAACACAGATGGACACTTTTGCTCCATCCGCTGGAGGTGTCAACAATGTGCTCCCAACCCATTCAAAGCGTGCCACTACGAACTGCGCCGCCCTGCCTGCCAATCTTTGCATCTTGCGCAAGCTTGCGCTGCCTCACCTGCTGCCTCCTGCGGCGGCAGCTGCTGATCCCTGCTGTCCTTCAGCTGTTTCAGTTTGCCGTACAGTTCAGCTGGTATACCAGGTGAGGCTGCTCAGCCTCCCGCATGGGATGCAGCTCCTGCGCAGGCACGGAACAGTGGAGACGATGTGTAGGCGCCGTTCTGCCAAACCTGCTGCGCTGGGGCTGCGGCCAATATGCGCCTGCCTGTCCCTCCTGCCAATGACCTGAGCCCTCTCAACTTTGTCGTCAAGCAAGGAGCACGTGCTGGCACACCAGACAGCTGCGCCAGCACGCTGACTGCTTGCATGCCTGAATTGGCGGCCCAGAGGCGTGCCCCTGCCACTTCATATGCCCGCACATGTTGCAGTGCTTCATTCAGACATCCTCAGCTTGATACTGACGAGCGCTTCAAACCTCAAATGTTTCCAGGAAGTGCCCAGCGCATTGCTGAGCCCTGCGTGCACAGTGCATCGGCAGCACCGTGTGGCAGCCACGACCGCTTGCCAGCCCCCGCCACCCTGACGCAACCGCTCATCGCTACCAGTTGCATCCGACAACCAGCCCATATGAGCAGCAACAGGGTGCCATCAAGGCCATCAACTGGCGCCTGCGCACAATGCATGCATGCTCGCGGGCGGCACCTGCTGCAGCGGCGGTCACTCCGCCCCTGCGGCGGCGGTGAGTGCAGCTTTGGGAGGCGTTTTGCGCTGCCCGGCGCATATGAATCCATCTGAACATTCAAATCCACGGTCGCCGAGCAGCAGCAACCCCTGCAGGGTGCACCCAAAGTATCAGAGGAGGGGGCTGGCCCCTGCCGCTGGCCAACCAACGTGCAGGCTGCTAAAAGGGTGCAGGATGTGCCGATGGTTTAGCGAGCAGGCGTAAGGGCCCTTTTGGCGAGTCAGGATCGAAGAGAGCATGGGCGCAGCAGGGCCGAGTGGCAGGGCAAGGCCGGTGGCGGCGCTCCCACGGGCACACGGAGCAGCGCAGCCGCTGCACAAGCACGCAGAGCAGCCATGGCCGCCTGAAGGGAGCCACAGGGGAGCAGGCGGCGGCAAGCTATGTTCGGCCAAGCGCCCCGGCAGGACGCGGGGCCAGGCGGCAACCTCAGCCCCAACTGGTGCGTCTCAGCAGCAGTTTGAGCGCCCTGCAAGCTGCAGCAGGCCACCCCATGACACCATGCCCCCTGCTCGCTGCTGCCCGCTTCCCCAGGCGCGACTTGAACCAGAATGTGGCCGGGCTGCTGGATGAGCTGGACATCCCCCGTGCCATCTCCGCGCCGCCACACCTGGACGACCGCTGGGCAGCGCAGCTGGTGCGCCGCCGCCGCCGTCGCATGCGTTGCGCCGCCGCCGGCGCCGGTGCTGCTGCTGGGGCTGCAGCGAGGGGCTTGGAGCTCAGATTTGTGATGTGTGCAGCGGCGCAAGGCTGTGGCGCAATTGCAGCAGCTGGCAGCAGTCGGAAGCCGCAGCGACCGTTCTGCAGCCGCCATCGCTGGCGGCTCCGCCCAGGGCCAGTTCCACCAGCTGCTGGGGCTGCTTTCGGCGTCCCAGTGCCCTCGCTTGCCGCAAATGCGCTGCAGCCGCTGCCACTACTGCCTTGCTGCACAGCCTGCAGCCGCTGAGTCCCTCGCCGTGCATCGCCCCAACTTCCCCCTGCCGCAGAACCAGCTGCCTGCTGGGGATGCCGCCAAGCTGGGGGCGCTGGGGGACATCCGGCTGGACGAGGATTACGACCGCTTCTACCGCGCCCAGGTGGGTGCTGCAACTCTTTCTGTATGTATGCTTTGACCGTGCAAGCCCTGCTGCTGCCCGGGCCGGCATGACCATGCCGCTGCTGCCTGCCTTGGCGGCGCTGCATGTTAAGCGCGGCGGATTCCTCTGCGCGCATGCATGCATGCATGCATGCATGTGTGGGCAGGCGTTGACCGGTCAAACCTGGCCCCTACCGCCGCTGCAGGTGGCCAGCGGCAAGAAGCTGCCCCCGCCGCTGGACAACGCCACGCTGTACGCTGAGCTGCCAATGCTGGCAGGGCACCCGGGGGCGGGCGGGCCGGGCGGGCTGCCCCCCGGCCTCTCGCCCGAGCTGGCGCAGCAGCTGCTGCGGCAGCAGGGCGCCAGCCCTGCGCCGCCGGGAGCGCTGCTGGGCGATCCACTTGAGCGGCCCGGCAGCACGCCCGCTATGGCACCCAGCGTGCTGCAGGCGCTCAGCCAGCTGTCGGTGGCTGACCGCGCCAGCCCTGCGCCGCACGCAATGCTGGCGGCACAGCATGCGGCGGCGCAGGCGCAGCAGCAGGCCGACGCACTCAGCAACCTGCAGGCGCTGGCACACCACGCCAATGCGCTGGCCGGCGCCACGCCGCCGCCGCACATGCCGTCCCCCAGCCCTCCGCTGCCGGCGCAGTCGCCACAGCTGAGCGCGGCGGCCGCCAACGCCGCTGTGGCGGCGGCGCTGCAGGCGCAGGCGGCGCTGCCGCCGCCCATCCCGCCGCCGCCGCCTCCGGGCGCGCCCGGCGGCATGCAGGCCGCTGAATACCAGGCAGCCTACCAGGCAGCCTACCAGGCAGCCCTGCAGCAGCAGGCGGCGCAGCAGCTGCTGGGCGGCGTGCCAGGCATGCCGCTGGCCCACCTGATGGGTGCAGCCAGCCTGCCCGGCCAGCCTCCCATGAACGGCATGCTTGCAGCCACAGCGGCGCAGCTCATGGGCCCTGCCTTTTTGCAAGGCAACCCGGCGGCAGCGGCGGCCGCCGCCGCGGCTGCAGCCGCCGCAGTGGCCAACTCCAACGGCCGGCGCGACATGCACAGCAGGCACGGCCACCACGGCCACAGCGACGATCGGCATGACGATCGGCGGCATGGGCGGCACCATCACGACCGCCGCGGGTGCGCTCCTAGCAGGGCAGGGGCGGTTTGCAGAGGCTTGCAGGCTGCCGGCTTGCTCTGATGGGGCAGCGAGGCAGCGGCAGTTGCTCCCACTTGTGGCCAAGGAAGAAGGCACCTCGCCTCACAGCTAACTCCTGCTGCTTTTTGCCTGCAGGCGGGGCCGGCATCACCACGAGGAGCGTGGCATGCGCGGCGGGCACGGCCACGCCCACAGCATGCGCAGCCCCCTGGACGACGACGACCACCCCTTTGTCTCCAAGTGCGCCGCCTTAGTGTAGCTGTGCTTGTGTTGTTGTAGTGCTGCCTGCGCTGCCTCTTCCAGCCTGGCTGCCTCTGTCATCCTGCTGGCTGCACGTGGCGCGGCCAGCAGCACCACCTTGCCTAAACCGTGTGCCCATTCTATGTCCTCCTGTTCACTTTCATCCTGCCCCCTCCCAGGTACCAGACGCTGGAGGAGGTGGCGGGCAAGGTGGCCGAGGTGGCGCAGGACCAGAATGGCTGCCGCTTCCTGCAGAAGAAGTTTGACGAGGGCGGCCCCGCGGCCATCTCCATGGTCTTCGCGGTGCGCTTGTGAAGTGCACTGATTGGATACATTGTTTCTGGCATGTGGTTGCTCCTGATTTCCATTGTCTTCTCGGTGAAGGGCTGCTCCTGTGCAGTTGCTAATGGTGGGGTGCTGCATGTTTGCCGCAGCTTGGTATCCAGCGTGCGGTTGTATTTTACGCTGAACATCAACCGAATTTTTTCTGCTGCAGGAGATCCTGGAGAAGATTGTGGAGCTGATGATGGACCCCTTTGGCAACTACCTCATCCAGAAGCTGCTCGACCGCTGCTCGGAGGAGCAGCGCCTGCAGGTGCGCGCGGGTGGGCGGTGCAAGGGGCAGGGCACCCTGGCAACATGCTCACCCCAATGTGTGGGTGTGCAAAACAAGCAGAATGTCCAAATGTGGTTTGCACGTTTGGCAGTGATGCCTATCAACAGTGCACCAGCGTTGGCATTGCATATGCCGCTCTGCCGTACACATAATCTCAAATGCCGTCCTGAATGTTTCCATTGAACCGCAGGTGCTGCGCCAGGTGGCGGGCAACGGCGAGCTGGTCAATGTGGCGCTCAACACGCACGGCACGCGCGCCGTGCAGAAGCTCATCGAGACGCTGACCAGCCGGGAGCAGGCGAGCAGGGGGCGGGGCGGGCAGGGCGGTGGGTAGAGCTACAGCTAAATCGCATGCGCCCCTGCTTGCACTATGCCACGCCCGGCTGCACTGCTTTACTCTCACTGACCGCGCATGCCTTGCCCCCTTGCCTCCATCCCTATGCAGGTCCAGCTGGTGATTGATGCGCTCAAGCCGGGGGTGGTGTCCCTCATCCGCGACCTCAATGGCAACCACGTGGTGCAGCGCTGCCTGCAGGTGGGCGGCGGCGATCTTGGTATGCATGCAAATTTGCAACGTCTGAAGCCGTCTTGCTGCGTGGCATTCTGGTCACGAAACGAGCGCCATACGAGTGCTGGCTTGCCAGCTCAAGCGTTTGCTGCTGCTCACGCGCTGGTGCAATTCGCACACTCTCTATACTCCACCTCCTCCTGCCCACCCCGCAGCGGCTGGGCCCCGAGGACAGCCAGTTCATCTACGACGCGGCCGCCGCCAACTGCCTGGACATTGCCACGCACCGCCACGGCTGCTGCGTGCTGCAGCGCTGCATCGACTACGCCACCAACCCGCAGGTGTGTTGAACCTGGGCTGGGCTGGGGTGCGGTGGGGTGTGGTTCGTGTAGGCTGGGTGGTAATGTGCTGGGCTGGTGGGTCCAGCGCAGCATGGCTTCTGGTGGCTGCAGTCTATGCACGAGAAGAAAAGAAGCTGCCACTCGTTTGACCGCCCCCGCCGCCCCCGCCGCCCCCGCCGCTCCACCACCTCCTGACCGCCTGTGCCGCCCTTCTCTACCGCCCCGCCCCAACCTGCCGCAGAAGCGCGCGCTGATTGAACGCATCGCGGAGCACTCGCTGATGCTGAGCCAAGACCCCTTTGGCAACTATGTGGTGCAATACGTGCTGGAGCTGGGGCACCCCGAGACCAGCGCCATGGTGATGACCAACCTCAAGGGCCACTACGGCGAGCTGGCCACCCAGAAGTTCAGGTGCGGCGGGCGGGTGCGGTGCAGGGCATGTATGTGGTGGGCAGTTAGGCGACAGGGAGCCAGCTGCACGGCCAGCCAGCCAGCCAGCATGCCTTGTGCGCTACGTGCATGCTCGTAAATGTGGGCGAGGCTGCTTGGAACCAGCTGCTGGCGGAGAGCTTGCAGACTGTGATGCAGCTGTATGCAACTAAAGTGCGTCACCTGACCACCCTTCTCCCCCCGCAGCTCCAACGTGGTGGAGAAGTGCCTGAAGCTGGGCGGCGCGGGGCTGAACGAGCAGCGCGACGCGGTGGTGGAGGAGCTAATGCAGAGCCCCAACCTCAACCGCCTGCTGCAGGTGAGGGGAGGGCGGGTGCTTGGTTGCGGTGTGGGGTGGGGTTGTGGGTGCTGGGGCGCATGCAGCCGGCCGCTGGCGCCGTGCGCTGCGGGCCCTTGGCCTGCTTGGCGGGGCGCCCTCCCTGGCAGGTGGCGCGCTTCATGGCGGCGAAAGAGGGCTGTGGCAGTGATGGGAGGTTTCATGAGGGCTGCCGGGCATGGGCGGCGCATTGGGAGACGCCCATGCGGCGCCGCCGCCGCTCATGTTGTTGCTGCTCACGTTTCGCCCTTCCTTCCCACCCTTTCCTCTGCTGCTGGACCCTTATGGCAATTATGTCATCCAAAGCGCGCTGACAGTCTCCTCGGGCCAGCTGCACAGGCGCGCTCGCGTGGGGTTGCGGTCAAGTGCTGCCCGTGCCCGCCTGCCTCCCGCGCCTCCCGCTTGCATCGCTCCATCATTGCTGCCTTGCCCACCCACCTTTGCTTTTTTGCCACCTCCTCAGCGCCCACCCATTCCCACTCCCCCCACCTCATTCCACCCCCTCCTCCCCCCTCCCCCTTCCCTCTCCCTCCCCGCAGCAACCTGGTGGACGCGATCCGGCCGCACCTGCCGGCGCTGCGCGGCACGCCCCACGGCAAGCGCATCCTGGCCAAGGTCTCCATCAAGCTCTGAGGCTGCAGCGGTGGCACCGGCACTGGCACAGCTGCTGCTGCTGCCAAGGGCTGTGGGCTGACTGGCCCCGCTCGCCCCCCGTTCGCCCGCCCCCGCCGACCGCACTGCGATTATGCAACGGACGCTGACTGACGCGCGCTGCTGCTCCCCTCCCTGCTGGCGGCTCCAACCCCCTCTCGCGCTGTTTTTATTCTGCCATGCCTGTCCCAAGTCGTTCCGCAGCTGCCGCTCGCTGGTTTTTGTGTAGCTCCCCCCGGCAGCGCGCTTGGGGGGCGGAGTTGGGTGCCCCAACACCCTGCCCGCCCCCCAGTGCGCTGCACCCTCTCATGCCGTGCACTCTCGGCTCCGCCGCAACAGCTGGCGGCGGTGCTGGCGTGGCGGCCCCCGTCCGGCAAGATATATGCATCGCCTGGCTGGCCCGCCCGTCTGCCCTCCCGCACACCGCCACCTTGCTTGCGCTGCTGCCGCCCCGCACACCCCTCATACCCCTATCCCCTGTCCCTTTGTCCTGCATGCCTGCCCCCGCTCGCCCCAGCGCTACCGCTCTGTTTTCCCGCTGGGGAGGGCAAGGGCGGCAGGCAGGAGCGGGGGGCTGCCGCGCCGCCGGCGCGGCTGCTCTCCGCACCACCCCACCCACTATTTCATTGCGGCCGGCAGGATGGTGGGGCGGCGCATCGCCGCCACCCGCCGCGCCTGCTGGCTCGCCCGTGCCATGTGCTGCCTCCTAGATGTACCACACTCCTTTCGGTGAACGCAAGCGGCGCCGCCCACGTGTGCGCCCGCTCTGTAGTTGTATGCACAGGATCCGACCCGCCCTTCGATTCATTTCCCTGTGGCAGCAGCGGTGTACTTCATCCCCCTCTCCCTCCTTCCTACCTGAGAGCACTGACCTTCCGGTTGCCACCCTGTATCGACGGTGTGTAATTCTTAGCAGCAGAAGAGGCGCAGCAATGATGGGGCCGCGGCATGAGGGGCAACACCAGTGGGAACAACTGCTTGACATAATCTGCAATCACAGCAGCAGCTCTTGCGACGGTGCTGGGGCCAGCGCAAGGGGCGCTGGCGCGCCTGTTGGCGGCACCGCGCTGCTGCCTTGCACGGCCGCTGCTGCGATGCGGCTGAGGTCGGTGTCTGGCCAGGGCCAGGGGACTGTGCAATCAAACCTGCACATGGCGGCAGGGCAGTGGAGCGCTGTCGAGACAATCACCAGCCGCCTTGTCAAGAATTGTGCGCAGTTGCAGTGTGACGGCGTCGCAGCCTGCCAGCAGGAGGAGCTGATGCCTCAAAAAGGTGCTGAACTAAAGCAGGCGTCCCTCAGACCACCACACAAGGCGCCCCCAAAGCCTACCAGGGTATCCACGAGGTGTTGGAGCAGAAGGAGAGGTGGAAGGGCTGGGCCGCCCAGAAAGCACAAGTCATCTGACCGGTGCTGTTGCTGGACACCGGCAGGCAGCCGCCGGTCGTGCGGGTGTTGGGCTTGAACAGCGCATCAAAGCCATAGGCCGCTCCGCCCTGCATGGGAGGGAGGCAGCATGGTTAATATGCTGCTTCCCAGCAGGTGATTGTTGACGGAAAGCAAGTGCCGCTCACATGCATGAAGCAGCGCGGCAATTCTGTCCTCTGTGGAATGGCAGTCTACAGCGCAGCACCAGGCAGCCCATCCGCTGCTGGGCCCCACCCACCTGCACAAACACCGCCGTGCCAAACACCAGCAGCAGGCCTGATACCGGGTGGTTGAAGGCGGCGAAACAGGCCACCGCCCAGCCCAGCGCATAGTGGTGCAGGTGCAGGGAGAAATCTCCCGACAGGGGCAGTGCTGCCAACCAAGCCGCAAAGTATCCCAGCACCAGCAGGCGGGGCAGGAGGTAGAGGGCAAGGGCCCGCCGCCGCTGCCGCCAGCGCCAGGCGGGGGCTGCGCGGCCGCCCGCCTTGCCTCCGCCGCTGCTGTCGTGCGCTGCGCCAGTGCCGCCGCCAGATCCAACCTCAAACTGCAGCACTTGCCTCTGGCTAGCTGCCGGCTGGCTGCCTGGACCAGCATAGATGGCCCACTGCGGCGAGCCCCCCGCTTCGCTGGCCTCTGCTGCTGCATCGGAAGCTAGGGACAAATGCCCGCTGCTGCCGCTGTGCATGCTGCGATGTGGAGGCCGCACGGCCAGCCAGACATGAAATGACAGCACTGCCAGCGCCACCACACCAACTGCAGCCAGTGGTGCAGGCAAAGGGGTGGTGAGGTGCAGAGTGTGAGGGCCACTTGAGGCAGCATTTCATGGCACTCGAGTAGCGCAGTGTCTCCCAGGCTCCCTGCTGCCGTCCCTCACCGGCTATGTTGACCGCCAGGAAGGCAGGCGACACCGACTTGCTCGCCAAGCTGGCCTGCAGCGCCGGTATGTTGCTCAGGGCCGAGTAGGCTGGGAACACAGCGGCGTACACGGCCCAGAGGTAGGCGCGCTGGGGGGCTATCAGCCACGCAAAGCGGGTTGGGTGTGTTGCCCCCACCAGCCAGGCCAGCGCTCCGCCTAACAGCACCAGCAGGGTGACGCAAGTGAAGGCCTCTGCTCCGTCCATACCATCGCAGTCGTAGGGCAGGCCAGCAGCGCACAGCCCGCGCTGGATGCCATATCCCGCGAACAGCAGAGCCAGCCAAGCCGCTAGGCGCAGCAGTGCGCCGACGTCCGGCGGCGGCGGCGGCGGGGGCAGTAGCGCTATCGGGCCGCTTGCGGCTGGCCCCAGCGTCGCATCAGGCGCCCCTTGTGCAGGTGTGGTGCCGTCCATGGCTTGGAACTGGCCCTGGGAAGCAAGAAGGCCGGGCAAGGCCGGGTCGTAACTCCGGCGCCTAGTGCCCCTCTGCGCGGCTTGTTTGGAGGTCAATTGGGCGAGATCGCGCGATTGTGCTGCGCACCAGGCGCCCTGGTACCCGGTCGTGAGTTGGGTCGCGCTGCGGCAGCTCCAGGCTCGCCATGCCGCTTTGCAAACAATCCAACGCGACTAGTCATCCATCAAGAGCCCAGAAGTAGTCGCTGCAGATGCATGCAACAGGCCCCCAGGCCGCCCGCCCGCCGGGCGCCTGCCCAACTGCGGCCATGCCGCCGTCAACCTTACTGCCCTCCTGCTCACATTGACTGCTGCCCTCCTGCTCACATTACTTGCTCCTGGAGTAATGCATCAGCAGCAAACGACCAACCTCCCTGCAGCTGACTGTCCATCCAGCCCTCCCAGCACCAGCAGCCTCCTCCCCTCCCCCTCTGCTTGTTTCTTTTCGTGCTCTCTGGCTCGCCTCGCTGGGCTAGGTGTGCCTTACAAGCTGCCGCCGCGGGGGCGGCCCCAAGCAAGACGGGTGGGCGGGGTGCGGGCGGAGGGGGCACCCGCGCGCTGCATTCACCCCCTCCGCCCCCCGCGCGCTGCTGCTGCGGGGAGGGCGCTCGCCTGCTGGTGTGCAGACAAGCAGCTTACTCCTCGTCCTCCTCCTCCTCAGCCTGGTCCGCAATGTTGAAGTAGCGGAGCTCGTACACTGCAGTGGAGGGTTGAGGGGGCGGGGTGGGGAAAGGGTTTCGTCAGCGTGAGCGAGTGCGCGCAGCTGCTCAGGCTGTCGGGACGCGTCAGCAATCCTTCGATTCCCGCACCATGCCCGCTCTGCCACAATTCCACACAGCTCCTTCCTTAGTTCTCACCGGAGCGGTCCTTGTTGGAGGCGATCACGCGCAGCCAGTCGCGCACGTTGTGCTGCAGACAACCAAAGAAGCGGGAGGGGGGTGAGCGCGCTGTTGTGCAAAGGCAGACTGCCCATGCAGCCCAGACCAGCGTCTGAATCTGGCGGCACGCAGCCCCGCTGCGCAGCGGCTGCATTGGCCAGCTGAGTTGGTTGCCATTGCAGCCGACGGGCGACCAGGTGCTGTGGAGGCCGGCACGTGCCTCGCTGCCACCAGGCCCTGCCGCTCCGCCTGATGCACATTACTCAGCCGCCGCTGAGCCGCTGGCTGCTGGCCACATGGGTGGCTACAGCATCTAGTGTGGCCTCCGTGCTGCAGCTCCCTGCCACGGAGCACAGTCTGGCATGCAAGGGTGCCGTGCACAGTCCGCCCTGCCCAAACTGCCGCCTCTACCCTGCCCAAGCTTGCCCTGCCCAAGCTGCCCGCTTCAGCTGCGGCCATTTACCCAGCCTTGGGCGGCTCAGTCGCTGCCCAGGGCACGGTACCGTCCCGCCCTGCCCCGCACCTTCTTCAGGTACTTCTTGGTGAGGTACTTGAGGTACCGCTTGCTCATGGGGATCTCGCTGGTGACCGTGATCTTGGTCTTGTCGCGGGTCACCTTGACGTTGTCGCCCAGCACGCCTGCGAATCAAAGGACCACACGACGGCAACAAGTCAGAAGAGGCGCTGAGCATCAGCAGCATGAGCAGCAGCGATCGAGGGCCTTCACGTTGTCGCCCAGCACGCCTGCGGGAAAGAAAAGGACAATAGCGGAGGCGCTGAGCTGGCGGAAACTTGCTGTGGGCTGTGAAGCATGAATGGCCAGCATTTGAAGTTCCCCAGGACACCTGTAAGGCACGGATGGGTGGGCGCGAGGGCAGCCAGCAAAGAGCACTGATGACCGTGGCTAGTACCAGCAGCAGCCAGACGAGGCAGCAGCTACATGTGCCGCTCGCTGCCCAGCCTGCCGTGCAGCTGCGGAGCGCCATAGCTGCTGCTGGCTGCCTGGCACGTCACGCCAGCTGCCACCCACGGCTCCGGGAGGGTGCACCAGCTGCTCCCACATGCTGCTGCTATGACAGCCAGCTGCATCCCATATGCGTCAGCGCTGATGCCAGCGCAGCGCCCCCAGCCAGCATCCAGCCGCCCTGGTTCAGCCAGCTGTCTGCCGCCGCACTGCTCAGCTGCCCAACTGCTGGATATGCCACTCCCTCGAGCTTGGCTGCCACAGCGTGCTGTGGCTGTGCGCCAATCCTGATGCTGCTGCGCTGCGGCGCATCTGGATCCGCTGTGCTGTGACAAACCGGCCTGCCGCTCCCTGCCTCCAAAGCTGCCGTGCGCCCCTTCCACAGCTGCCTCGCTCCAACTGCTGCTGAGTTGACTGCTGGCAACGCCTCGCTCCAACGGCTGCCGCCAAGCTGCCACCAGCCAGGCCTCCCGCTCTCCAGCGGCAGCACCGTAGGGGTGCGAGACGAAGCACAAACGGCACAAGATCCAGACAAGAAAAACATAAAATGCAGCAGCCAGCACATCATGCCGCGAAGGGCAGCAGCAGCACAACAAAACAGAAGGAAGGCAGCAAGAAACAAAGGCAGCAGCAGCAGCAGCGGCGGCGGCGGCTCACCGGTCTTGCCCTGCACCTTGATCTTGTCAACCAGGAACTTCTCAAAGGAGGCGATCTCCATGATCTGTAGCATGAGAGCATCAGGGGCAGCACAGCAGCAGTGGGCAGGCCGGCAGCAGGAAGGCAGCGCAGGCCAGGCGATGCGGCTTGACAGCAGGCCGCGGCGTGCGGTGCCACGGCCGGGGGATGTCGTACGGCAAGCAACAGCAGCACCCCTGCATTGATGCCATGTCCATCTACGATGGCCACGTCCAGCTGTCCTCCAAGCTTGCCAGCGGCTGCCTAGCGCTCGCTGCTGCCACTAGCGGGCGCCGCTCGGCCGCATGTGCCGCCGCCGCCGGCTTGCACGGCGCATTGGCGGCGCCCCTCGAGCGCTGCTCACCTTGTCCTCCACGGGCTTGGAGCAGTCGATGGTGAAGGTCAGGGCCTTCTTGCCCTTCTTGGGGCCGGCGGCCGCCTTCTTGCCGATTTGCACCATTGCGACGCTCCTGCAGGTTCAGCGGGATCCGAGGACCGCCAGAGTCAACCGCCCGCCGCGCCAGGTGCGCTCGAGCGCACCCCAAGTGCCACCGCCGCTCGCGCGGGCTGCCCAGGCCCTGCCGCCGAGCCCAGCCGCATCCGGGCGACATGCTGGGCCGTCTGGAAGGCCGTGGCGCCCCTGCCAGCCTCCAAGCCCGCCGCAGAGCCATGGTGCATGGCGCCGCTCCCCCCGCGGCGCTCCAGACGGTCCAGCGCACCTGTGTCCCGGTGCTCCTCGACAAAGAGGCCGAGGCAGACGCGCCCAGGGCCCCATGTACCCCGGGGTGCAACATGGCGGCGCATGCAAGGCGTCCTGCATCGCTTTGGCGGTCCCCCCGCTGCTTGCAGTGACCAACCCATATCGGTGAACTCGTCTGCAGCTCCATCGCCGCGGTCGCTGACCCACATGTGCGTTCGGCAACGTGGTGCTTGTGAGGCCTCCAGCAGTCCCGTTGGCCTCCTAGCAGCACCACAGTGCACACAGCAGCTTCAGGCTGCGATCGGTGATGCCCCAAGCAGCGTCGCGCCACTGTCTGGCGGGCAAACCTTTGCCGCCGCTCGCCGCCCGCCGGAGCGCCGGCTGCTGGGTCGTTGGCAGCGCTCTCCCACTCAAAGGCTGAAGTTGGTCCGTTCTGGTCATTGACATATGATAGTGGCAGCTGTCTGCAATCACTGCGCTCGAACCGCAGCGGTGCTCATTTAACGGCAGCCCGAGCTGAACGATGTGGCACCGCAGCTGCACCCACATGGACGCAACATTGAGGCTGTTGCAAACAGCGCCATGGAGCGCCGTGGCATGTCGGTGAATAAGAAAGCCATGGCACTGCACAGCAAGGATGCAGGCTGAGCAACAAAGAGGCCAGAGGGGGCGGCACGGCCATTAGGCGTCCAGCTGCCGGCACACTGCCTTGCCAGACGGAAGTACTCACTGCATACAGGCACTATCCTGTACAGCGCAGCACTGCAGACGACACTGAGCGTCGGAGCTGGTTATCCAGGGCCACCGCTGGCGGCTGCCGTAATGCGCCGCAGCCAGCGCGCCGGCGCCAGCGCAGCCAGGCCCGTTTCGCCGCAGAGCAGCGCGCAGAGGGTTAGCGAGCTTTAATTGGACTTTGCAGTGACCTGCAAGTATGCCTGATGGGCGCCTGGGCCAGGGGGAGGGCCCCCTTGGCCGCGGCCTGGCCCCCCCGGCGCTGCGGCGAGCGTGCGGCCCCTTGCTGCTGTCTCTGGCGCTCTTAGTAGGATGCAGTTACCGGGTAAGGCGCCGATCGCCTTGGGGGCTGGAGGGGGAAGACCTGCGCCCCGCTCGCCGCCGCCGCACCTGCCCCCGCACAACGGCCGGGTGCCCCTTCCTGGCTGTACCATTGCTGGGAAAGGGCAAACTTCTTATTTGTGAATACGATTGTGTCTGTAAATCGCTTGCAGGTGGCCTTGCTGTCTCAGCCAGACACAGCGCACGCTGCTGTTCTGCGCAGCGGCCAGGAAGCGCCGTCCAGGCGGCAGCTGAGCGATGCGGTGCAGGATCGCATCGCCGCAGCCCAGCAAGTGGCGCAGGCCGCAGCCGTGGTGGCCGCGGCTGCGCAGGGCAACTTGCCACCGCAGCCCCCCACTCTGCCACCGCCACCGCTACCGGCCCCCGCTCTTTCACCGCCGCCGCCGCCGCCGCCATCGCCCAGGCCCTCACCGGCACAGCAGGCATCGCCACCCCAGCCAGGTCTGCCACTGCAACAGCCGGCTCAGCCACCCCCACTGCCACTGCCAAGCCCCAGCCGCTCCCCACCTCCGCCTCAGCCCTTGCCCTTGCCACCCAAGCCCCCTGCTGGCCCATTTCCGCCGCCGCCACAACCACTTGCAAACCCGCCAACGGTGCCGCCAGAACCCAGCCCCTCCCCGCCGCCGCGGGAGCCAAGCCCTGCTCCCCCCGCACCCGAATCCTCTGCCAGTCCCTCCCCACCGCCACCACACCCCTAAATGGAGCTCCCTCCCACCACTCCCCTGCTGCCTCCAGAACCGCCACAGCCCCAACCCACACCTCCGAAGCAGGCGTCACCACCGCCACCAAACCAAGCGGGCCCCCCTCCCACCGCCCTCCCACCACTCTTGCCGCCACCGCAAGCTCAGCCTCCCCCGACCGCAGTCAACCCAGCGGTAAGAGTGTGCATGCATGGCGGCACCACAGCCCACCACATCTACATGCACTGCTGGCATGTGTAAGCCAGGGTGCACAGCGCAGCAGCCAGCCACTGCTGCTGCCAGCCACACGAACCATACCGCACCCTCCCTGCCCCCGCAGCTGCCACCCGTGCCCACCTCGGTTCAGCCACCACCAGCCCCGCCGCCGCGCCCACCGCCGCCCCGGCCGCCGGCACCGCCCTACAGCTTTGTGCCGCTGAGCGCTGACCAGCGGCGGCGGGCTGACGAGCTCGTCACTGTGTTTGAAAATTCCAGTACAGAACCCAAATGTGAGTGGGCAGTTGCTGCCCATTGCACAGTTGCACTGTTTAGACATTGTGCGCCGCCAGACCCTGCCCATGCACGTTAACTGAGCAGCTTGAGCAGGGCTGCTGTGTACTGGCCAGCTGACCTGGTGACTCTCCTTTGCTTCTGGTGTGCAGACAACTTTGCGGCAGACCTGGGCGACGGGCGAGGCATCACTTTTGGAAGGTGCAGCACGTGCTGAACGCCTGCCCCTTCTGTGGTTGTGCAGCTATGCTGCGGACATTTGTACACCTGCTGGCGCTCTGCCGTCAAAGACGGGTCAAAGCATGCTTCCCTGCATCAAACTGTGCCTCTGCCTCCTGCCATATTTGCCTTCCTCTGTACCGCAGGGCGGGCTTCACGACCGGCACTGGAGACGGGCTGTGGGTTGTCAACCGCTATGTGCAAGCCAAACCTGTGAACAACACACTGGCACCCTATGTGCCAGCGCTGGCGCGCATACTGGCGGAGCGCACAGGCAATGCCAGCGCTCTGAGCGAGGTGAGCTGGGGTTGGCAGGAGCAGTTAGCACGTGGAGCAGCAGTAGGCACGCTGGGCTGTGCCTGCTTTGATACAAGGTGGGGCACAGTTCTGCCAACGCAGACGAGGCCATTCTGTCCATTCCGTGTGCCGCAGCAAGCTCTGCTGGAGTTGGCCGCCAATGTGACGGCCCACGAAATCACCGGGACTGTCGACTGGGGGGTAAGCAAGCTCTTGCATTGGGTGTGCAGGTGGCCAGTCCAGCGCAAGCACGTCCAGCGAGGAGCTTGGAGGGAGGCACACACAGGTTTGGCATTGTTGATGACACCGGTTGATGACCCCATCAAAAGCTCAAGTGGTGTGCTCGCTGATATTAAGGAGTTCCCATTGCTGTATTGTGCAGGCTGAGGAGTATGGTGTGCCAATCAATGACACCACTGGGCTGGATGGATTCGCCGAGGTGCGCTGGGGCCGCAGACGGCTGATCGCGTGCTTGGAGACGCTACAACTGCTGCCCAGCACCGCTGCCACTGCCAGCCTCGCCCTCAAGCACGTGTCTTCCTTGTTGCTGGTGCTACAACATGGGACACTTTCATGTGACATGGACATATTACATGACGAGCCGCGCCTTCACCTGACTCCTGCCGCAGGCTGTGCAGGCGCTGGGTGGCGACCCGCTGTTCCGCCAGGTGCAGGACAGCGCCATGGACTCGCTCTATTACAACCCCTCGCAGCGGGCCTCCGCTGCGCTGGGCCTCAGGTGAGTGGGTGGTAGGGTGTGCTGGACATGCGGCTTGGGGGTTGCAACAGGTACACCAGATGCAGACCCAATGAAGCAGCTCCTGTGTGCAGCCTAGCTGAAGCGTAGCTGCCGCAAACTCGACCCAATTCCCTGCAGGCTGCCGCTCTCAAAGGCGCAGCTGTACGACACGTGGGTGCAGCACGGCAGCGCTGACCCCCAGTCCCCCGTCTTTGCCCGCTCGGCCAATGGCATCATTTCATGTGCGCATTGGATGCTGTGATCTGGCTGCTGTGGTGGTGTGCTGCTGTGCAGCGCGCAGATCGTGCCGTCAGGTCTGCACCACTGGCTTCCTGCCCAAGCTGACCTTCAGCCGGTGTGCCACTTGAAATGCAGATGTGGACAAAAAGCTGGGCGGCTACCCGCTGCAGGGCGTGAACGAGAAGCTCTGGCTGGAGGTGGGCCGGGGGAGTGGCTGAGATCGGGCAATGCTTCAAAGCTGAATTCTCGGCCAAGCCACACATGCAAAGCGCCCATGCGTTCCCCTGCCTGCCTGCCCGCACACGTCCCTTCTCCCACCCGCCCACTGGCGGCCCGCCCACCCACCCACATACCCACCCTCGCAGACGTTCCTGCAGCGGCGGCGGTACGTGCTGTCTGTGACGGACGACGTATGGGCTGCCAGCACGCCTCGAGTGGACCTGTACAAGTGGCTGGTCGAGGTGCGCTCTTTGCGCTGTGGCTGTCTGCGGTGTGTCCTACGTGTGAAGCAAAGCTTGGCACGAGCAGCAGCTGGCAAACTGTCTGCAGTGTTAGGGCGACCTGCTGGGCGTCGTTTTCTGAAGCATGCCTCTGCTGCGCCTGCCACCCACCCCCGACCGCAGGCGGGCGCCTTTCAGCTCGACAGGCCGCTGCGCCTGCTGTGGGATCGCTGCACTGCGCTGGACCCTCAGGTGGGGTACCACCCCCGGGGGCCATGCACCAACCAGAGCGCCGGCGTCTTGAGCGTGGGCGGCGTTGACTATGGCAGCTTCGACATTCCATGACTGGAACCTGCAAAATCCCCCTGACCACTCCACCGCCGCGTGAATTGCCAGCCAGGCGCTCGGCAGCGCGAGCTGCCGGCGGCCGTTGCTGGCTGCCCCTCGCCCCGTGCTGGGTGTCTTCCGGCGCCTCCCGGGCCGATGTATTTGCTTGTTGATGTTCTTCCCAATTTCATTTTGCCCATCGCTTAGTGTCCCAACCTGCTCTGAGTTTCCCTCTCGCCCATTCCTCCTTAATCACTCTTGGTGCACCATGCATGTGCTGCCACCCCGCCGTCACTGCTTCTGCTGCTCTCCTTTGCCTGTATGTGTACACGGCCCGGCATTGCGGGCCATAGAAAACTGCGTAGCCTGAATCAAATGCACTTCCGCAGTGGCCCACGGTGAGCAGCGGGGATCCGGGGCGACGGGCCTGCGGCGCGTCATCATGCCAGGTCTGCTTGGTCAGTCAAGTACGGCGCAGAGCACCTCCCGATCTAGATCCTCACACTTCCGGCGCTTTGTTTGTAGCGCAGAGGCTGGACTGGGACGGCCCGTGCAAACCCCGCCACTCGTAGGTCACCCACGCAAGCTGCACGATGCTAGCGGCATGAACATGAGGATGTCAGTCGTTGGAGTCGTGCAAGCGCTGCTCTGGCTCGCGCTGTTCGGGACGTCACTCGTGGGGCCCAGCGCGGCTGCAGCGCTGCCCTCCGTGCGCCTGCGGACCAGGACACTGCGACTAGATGCTGAAAGGTGCGCGCCGCATCGGCACAGGCCGCGGGCTGTCCCCGCCGCCACCTTCGACTTGTGACCGTCCCCTGCCGCTGCTCAACCCTAGTGAAGTGAGCATGCCACCCACCACCGCTCCCTACAGGCTTGAGCAGCAGCGGCGGCTGCTGGCAAAAGATGCAGTCCAGCCATTGGAGCACCACACGACCGACGAGTGGTGGGGTGCACTGCCGGGCCGGCAGCAGTTCCTGCTGACCCACCGCCCCGGCCTGGCTGCGGAGCAGCAGGCAGAGCTGCAGCGGCAGGTTGCACAGGCTGGCTGCCATGCAGCAGGGCTGGTGCCTGAGCACACACTGCTGCTGGTGGGACCGCCTGGGGCAGCAGCGGCCTTGGCACGCAGCACCCACGTGCTGCACTTGGTGCGTGTGGGGTGTTGCAGTGTGTTGGCTGGACGTGGCAGGCTGCAGTCTATGCTGACAACTTGCCATGATACTATGGAGCCGATCTCGGCTTGCGCCTGTTCGATTGCGTCGCATCATAAATCCATGTGCAGTCCTTACCCGTTGCAGCACCCGCCCCTCCCTGTGCTCAGGCGCCCCTTGAAGCTGACGACAAGGTTGCACCTGAGTGGCAGGCTGTGCTGCAGCAGGTGGAGCAGCTGCTGCCCCGGCTGGAACAAACAAGGCAGCAGGGGCGCGGCAGCGC
>VFQQ010002808.1_pt1 | contig 18406 bp, 9 predicted proteins | sample 3512341 | NCBI WGS metagenome assembly VFQQ01 (sample SAMN10412373, study PRJNA504923) | tailings metagenome | isolation source: Relicate 2 Philex TSF1 revegetated site | place: Philippines: Tuba, Benguet | collected 2017-08-29 | reverse complement strand
CTTCGATTATGTTGACCCGACCAAAGGTGAAGAAAACCGCGAATGCGGTCTGCATTTAGCTCACTAATAGCATACCCATCCCATACTTAGATGGATGGAGTTATGCTGGCAATTGCTCAACGCTCACGTCCCGCCTCATGGAATGCCTTCCGGACAGGTGATAGCAGATACTCCATGATAGTCTGGTCAATGAGCTTGATTTCGGCTGCGACTTGCATCCCTGGGGTGAGTGCGAGTTGATTTCGATCAAATGTGAGGTGCTGGGTGTTGAGTTGGACGAGAGCTCTATACGAGTATTGAGCACTTGCTGGTTGTGAGGCTTCTGCACCGGTCTGCTGGTTATTGTTGGCCGGTGTTTTATCGGTGGAGTCGGCGCTAATGTGTGAGACCTCACCAGTGATCATGCCGTACTTTTGGAATGGATAAGCCAGCAGCTTGAGTTGGACTTCTTGGCCGGTTCTCACAAAACCTGCGTCAGTGTTTTTGACCCAGACTTCGGCAAGGAGGTGTTCATGATTGGGAACGAGGGTCATAAGCACGGTACCAGGTGAAACAACGGTGCCTGGGGTGTGGGTAGCAAGGTCTTTGATGATGCCGGATTGTGGAGCACGCAATTCCAGCAGGCTATTGCGGTGGGCTTGTTTTGCCCATTCTTGATCTAGACGCTGGACTTCAGCATAGGTAGTCACCCGTTCAGCCTCAAGTTTACGCTTGTAATCAGAGATGATCTGGGCAATGCGCCGTTCGGATTGCAAGATATTGGCTCTGAGACTGTCAGCATTGTATTGCTGGGCGTAGAGATCTTGTTCTTTTTCGATGCGCTCGCGTTGTTTGTCCAACACCATAAGGCTACCAGCGAATCCGACCTTGCCTAGCTTTTCATAGGCCGCTTCCTGGGCCTTGTAGCTGGGCAGAGTTTCCTCAAGCTTACGCTGTAGTTCCAATGTGGCTGCCAGATCATGTTTGGATTTCTGCAGCGCGGCCTTTTCGGTTTGGATGCTGTCTTCCAGCGCGAGGCGGTTGGAGTGATATTCCGATAGGATACGAGTAAAGAGTTCTAGGGAGTCCTCCGATTGCTGCTGGAAAGGCCGGTTGTGGATTTCAGCTTCTATTCGACGCAACTCCAGGGATTTGTGCTCTCTTGCCTGTTTGATGGATTTACTATCAGCTTCGGAGAGGTTGGCATCCATGCGGACCAATATCTGACCGGCCTCAACCTGTTGACCATCATGCACGGCAATATCACGTACGATACCCGCTTCGGCGGGTTGGACGATCTTGAGGTAGGTGGAAGGCACTAATTTGCCTTCTGCGACGGCAACAACATCAAGTCGACCAAATATGGCCCAGATGAATAAGGCAAGTAATAGGAGCAACAATCCTCTCAATACCATTCTTGGCAAAGGTGAAGGGTGTTGCTCCTGGATTTGCAGCAGGCCTGGTGCGAAGTCCAGCGCCTGCTGAGAAACAGGCCTCTCTGCGGAGGTCTTGGTTTTCTGGGATGGCAACATCATTTATCCAAGTTTGACGGTTTCAGCCTGCCAGCTATTGGTTGCATTAAGCGTTTGCGCACTTTGACCGAACTGGGTGGAGCTGATGACGTTTTGCGCGGCCAGCAAGCCAATACCGCTCAAGTTGCCATTCAGGCCATATTGGTAAGCGAGGTCTCCGCCAAAGGCAGCGGTATCACTACCGCCTAGATGGAAGTCCAGCAAGGCATTACTGAGTTGCCAAGTGGTCAAGTTGCTGTCAGCCGCACGCGCCGCGTCAAACTGGCTCACCAATCCCGCAAAGTTGAAACGCTCTATCTTATTGTCCAGTAGAGTATTGCTGCCACTGGCATCAAAATCCTCTATCGCCTCGGCAATCACTTGCAGATTGGTCACGGAACGGTTATTGGTCGAAGCGTACCAGTCTTTGAAGGTAATGCTGTCTGCACCACTCACGTTGAGGATAAGGTTGTTGCCTGACTTGCTGAAACTCAGGCTAGCATAGGAAATATCACCGCCCAGACTCAGCGTGTTATCCAAACCTGTGGAAGCATTCACAATGTCCTGACCATCACCCAGATTGAAGGAGATGACATCTCGACCCAAACCAGTAGTCAGTAGATCATTACCCTCTCCACCGATTAATAGACCATTTTGTGTGCCATCGGTAATAGTGTCCTCACCTGAGCCTCCAAAAAATACCTTTCTCCCACTCGTTCCATATACAGTACGCAACCTATCATTACCTTCGTCGCCATATAAAATATCATGTCCATCTAAAGTTTCGATAATGTCATCACCCGATAATCCACGAAGATAATCATTCGAAGTAGGAAAGCCAAAGCGAATATTATCTGCCAGCCAGTCTGCCTCCATTGTAGGCATATTAGCCTTACTCCATATTTCCTGTGCTGTCCAAACAGTACCATCGGCAAACTTGACTAACTCTATTTGATAATTTCCTCCAGCAAATACCCATGCACCACCAACTATTTGAGTAAAATTTGCATTCGACATCTCTAAAAGCGCTGATACTGAATTCACATCTTCTTGCGTCAAATAAATATGTTGCTCATCACGAAAAACTTTTGTTCTCTGCGGTAAAATTCCATCTCCAAACTGAAGAACATCATTCCCAGAATTATCTGAAATAAGAGTATTCCCATACCCTTTAGACACTATGTAGATATCATTTCCAGCACCACCATCTAACATATCAAGCCCTCCACGCCCATCAATCACATTATTTCCACTATTACCTGTAATAGTATGAAACTCTTTGTTTCCAGCAACGCCTGTTGCGTTGATATTAGCAGTGCCAATTAATGTGAGATTTTCTATATTAGGATTATCCAATATATAGCTGATGGAAGTTTGTATTGTATCTTCACCTTGATCGCTATACTCTTCGACAACATCGCCTACAGAGTCAACAATATAAATATCATCTCCTGCACCGCCTACCATCGCGTCATCACCGACACCTCCATCCAAGGTATCATTGCCAGTACTACCCAATAGCAAGTCATCCCCAACCGAACCTGTGATTTGCCTACCTTCAGCTATACTCAAGTTAAAAGTGGTACTAACAGACTCACCTGAGTCATCAGTTGCAACAATTAGCAATGAAATTTCACCTACATCATCAATTGTAGGAGTGCCTATCAGTGTTAAGTCTTGAATATTGAATGTTAACCAGCTTTGCAGTGGAGAGCCATCAGATTGAGTTACAATATATGCTAAACTATCATCGAGGTCTTCGTCATAGAATAGATTGTTTGGTACTGACCAAGTAAAGCTGGAGCCAATAATTAGTTCTTGAGTAGCAATTGAACCAATAACAACAGGTTTGTCATTTGAATTTTCAACCTGCAAGCTAAATTGTTGTGATGCCGATGCCCCTAATAAATCAGTTGCAGTAACTTTAATTTTAATGTCTGCAACATCCTGATTAAGCGGAGTTCCACTTAATGTCAAAGTCTCAGCATTGAAACTTAACCAAGATGGTAATGTTGCTCCGCTGACTAATTTAACATCGTAATTTAGAACATCACCTACATCCATATCATTAAATGCATCATTAGGTATTGTATAGGTAAAATAGCTATCCTCTACTGTAACTTGATTTGTTATCTCAAAACCAATTGTAGGAGAATGATTATTAGCATATTGCCCTATAGTCGAGCCTTCCCAAAAGGTTTCATCAGCAAACTCTATCTTATGAATTGCCCAGTTTTCGTTAACATATACACTCCCTGGCTGGCTAAAATGATTAACAATCGTTAATTTATCATTTAACCCAATAACTTCAATAACCAGATCGTTCCCAACTCGATTTATATCAATATCATCTTGATTAAGATCCCTCAACTTAATCACATCTTGACTTGGAGTATAAGAATGGGTGCTAATCCTATCAATGCCATATCCTCTACCAAATATAAATATATCATCCCCATCTTCATCAAAAATCTGATCGTTACCTATCCCCGGATCAAATATATCATTCCCTTTACCACCTTTAAGTAAATCAGCGCCAGAACCCCCACTCATAAAATTGTTTCCAAGCCCCCCTTCAAGAGTATCATCTCCATTGCCACCGAACAAAGAATCATCACCTCCGCCACCCATTATTACATCATCACCATCTTGACCATCTATATGGTCATTTTTACTAAATCCAAACAAATTATTATCATTTTCATCGCCTTCCTTTACTTTTGAAAGAATAGTATTACTACCCCAAACAATCCCGTCTGAAAAAATTAGCTTATTAATCTGTAGAAGACCAACATTCTCATGAGAAAACTGATTATTAACTGTTAACAAGTCATGACTAATTTTACTTTTAATTATAAGGTTTTTACCGTTACTACTTAGAACAACATCATTTGAATTAATATTAATAAACTGAATAGAATCGATTTTATCAATATCGGAATCAGTTCCAACGATAGTGTCATTTCCATCACCTAAGGCAAAAACATAAATATCATTACCCTGCCCTCCATTAAGAACATCATCTCCTTTTCCACCATGTAATATATCGTCGCCATCTCCACCTTCTAAATGATCATTCCCAGACCCACCAAATAGTTGATCATTTCCACCTTCCCCAATTAAAGTATCCGACTCATCTTCTCCATATAAAATATCATCGCCATTACGCCCCTCAATCCGATCATTTCCTCGCCCACCGTATAGAGTATCATTGCCTTGATAGCCATATATATATTCACTATATTGAGAGGATATTTGAACTTTATTTTTTATAATTTCTTGAGTCCAAATTACCCCATTATCAAATTCAATCTGATCAATCTGCCAACCCGCTTCAGTATCGTTAAGAAAATGCTTAGTAACCTTCAGTGTATCTGGACTAGATTGATTTATAATCCACAAATCTTCATCATATCTCTTAAGAAGAATATCAGACTCATTGAATCCTACTACTTTAACCTTATCTAATTTATTAGCTGTAATATCTAAATCAGAAATTATGTCCTGACCAGAACCATATTCAAAAATATAAGTATCATTACCACTACCGCCATGGAAGGTTTCATTTATGATAGTCCCAGCGAGCGTATCATCTCCAGTAGTCCCATTGATATATGATGCATTATTTTGACGTATCACTGCATTCGCAACTATGTCTGAGTGTAACCAACCACTACCATTCTCAAACATAATTTTGTAGATTCTAAAGCTTTCATTTCCAAAATAACCTGAGACAGTTAAATAATCGTTACTATTATTAATATAAATAATTAGATCTGAATTATCTCTCACCAATTTTATATCTGCTGGGTTTAAATTATTTAATTGAACAATATCCTGTTGGTTAGGAGCCCAATCAGCAATAATATCCTTTCCATGCCCCTTACCAAAAATATAAACATCATTACCATTCCCACCCACTAGAGTATCGTCTCCAGCACCTCCATCTAAAACATCATTTCCGTCTCCACCATTTAAACTATCATTACCTTCATTTCCATAAAGAATATCATTACCATTTTCCCCAAAAATAACATCATTTCCAAAATTTCCATTTAGAGTATCATTACCACCTTGACCATATAATCTATCTTCACCATCTCCTCCCGAGATAACATCATTTGTTGCATATCCATATAAAGTATCATTCCCTATTGTTGGAATTAATACTTTTTCCTTAATACCTTCTATACTAATAACTCCCCCATTGGCGAGTTGAATATTATTTATCGCATATCCTTGAAGGCTATATCCATCCTGAGTAAAATAATTGACAACTCTTAAATAATCATTTGTATCTTTTATTTTTATCCACAACTCACTACCACTTCTAGTAAAAATCAAATCATCCAAATTCAATCCTACCATTTGAATAGTATCTTGCTGCGCAACTCCATATACCCCTTCGTTGGATATAATATCTTGGCCATAGCCTCTACCAAATAAATAGAGATCATTTCCTGCCCCACCTCTTAATGCATCATTTCCCGTTCCCCCATCCAGAACATCATCCCCCTCACCTCCCACTAAACTATCATTTCCGCCATTTCCAATTAATGTATCATTACCATCATCACCATTAAGAGTATCTTTACCTAATCCACCATAAAGTAAATCATTACCTATACCTCCAAACAGCACATCACTATCTGCTCCACCAACGAGTACGTCATCACCAGCCCCTCCATTCAAGGTATCGCTACCAAAGCCACCATCAATATGGTTATCGGTTGAATCACCAAATAATGAATCATTCTTATCAGTGCCATATAATTGGGATGCCAAGCCACTTCCACTTAATAATTCATCATGAGTAATAATTGTCCCATCAGAAAATATATATTGACTAATCATTCCTGAAAGACCATTTTTTATTAAAATCTCATCGTTAGAATCCCCATATGATACTTTTAAGTAATATTCATTACTCGAAGTGAGAATTTGACTAACCACTAATGACTCATAAGTTATTCCTTCCCCAAAAATTATTTTATTATAATTAGGGATTTCATCAATCGTATCTGTACCATCGCCCAAAAAGAAATAGTAAGTATTATTCCCCCCTCCCCCCATTAAAAAATCATTACCTTTTCCTCCAGAAATAATAGAACTCCCTCCAAAACTTCTTATGCCGTCATTACTTAGTCCTCCCATTACGTTGGCACCAGCTTCATATATTGTTGTATTTACTACAGTGCCAAGTTTCCCCCCAACCACCTCGCGCCAGCTCAACACGCTGCCATCGGCAAAGCTAGCCTGGCTAATAGCACCATCAGCAATCGCGATATGATCATTCTCAGAATATGAAAGCAGGTGGTATCCTCCACCTACATTCTGCAATACCAATGCATCCTTACTGATACCAGCCCCAAATTTCAGGTTATTGCTGCCGCTCGTGTCATCAATGCCCTCAAACAAAAAGTCGGGGCCTGCCGGGCTGTCGCCCAAATTGAATACATACGTATCGTTGCCTGCACCGCCATCGAGGTAATCGATGCCAGCCCCGCCAGTCAATTCGTCATCCCCCTCATCGCCATAGAGGATGTCATCGCCATCACCACCGTTCAGGATGTCATTGCCATCACCCCCTTGTAACTGGTCGTCACCCGCGCCTCCGATCAAGGTATCCCGGCCAGCGCCACCCAGCAGATAGTCCTCCCCTGTACCACCATCGAGGTAATCATCTCCCGTGCCACCAATCAGCGTATCGCTGCCGGTTTCACCGTAAAGATAGTCATTTCCGCCATTGCCAGACAAGTAATCATCGCCATTGCCGCCATAGAGCCAATCATCGCCTTCATCCGCACCGCTAGTGTTCGCAGGGTTATCGCCGATGAGTACATCATCCCCATCTCCGCCATAAAGCACATCGCTGCCAGCCTCGCCAAACAACACGTCGTTGCCTGTGCCGCCGTCCAGGTAATCGTTACCCACGCCGCCAAACATCCAATCGTCACCGGCCCCGCCATACATGAGATCGTTGCCGCCTTCCTGCGAACTCTGGAAACCGAAGTTTGCAAACTGATGCTCGTAATGGTTGCCATCCTGATCAGTCGTCATCCACCTACCCACCGACCACCCCGTCTGCACATTAGTAGCGAGCCCGTCCCCATACATATTGTCATCGCCACCACCGCCGATCAGCACGTCATGCCCATGGGAGCCGTTCAGGAAATCATTGCCTGCATCGCCGATCACGACATCATCACCCAGGCCACCATCCAGAAAGTCTCCTTTCAGCCCGCTGGCCTGTTGGCTCTGATTCAATATCAAGGCATCTTCCAAGGAGATTTCCTGCTGCGCGTAGAGGTAATCATCCCCGGAATGCCCAAACAGGCGGTCTTGTCCATCGCCACCAATCAAGATGTCATCGCCCTCGCCGGCCAGAATCTGATCATTGCCCGCGCCTCCATCCAGCTTATCATCGCCGCCGCGGAAATCCTCAATGTGGTCGTCGCCTGCCAAGCCAAGGATATGGTCGTTCTGAGCGCTACCATACAACACGTCCGCACGGCCTGGTTCATCAGTGGCAGTGACAATGAGATTGCCTAGTTCATCGGTGGATGTCGTGTTCAAGGGAGTCAGGTCGCCGCGAATCTCACGGTCATAAGTAGCTTGCGCCGCATTGTCGTCAAACAGCCGGATGCCGAAATCGCCATCTTCGAAATCTTCACCGAGCTCAAGGATGCTGCCATCGGGCATGGTGATCCGCCAAGGGGAGTTGTGGCTTAAAGTGGCAACACCACCACCCGGCAACGTAAACTGCCATTGATTACCTTGCTGTGTGGCTGCAATAAATGCGCCTGCAAGTGTTACCTGTTGTATAGCACCATCAGCGTCACGATATTTGATCCAGCCCTTGCCATCGCTATCAATGATTGTGTCATGGTCGCCACTGTTGAAAATATAGGTATCAACCCCTTCACCGCCAATCAGTGTATCGTTGCCTAGCCCACCATTGAGCACATCATTTCCAGCGCCGCCATAGAGAACGTCATTACCACCCGCACCCACCAAAACATCGGCTGAACTACTTCCCAGCATAAAGACGGCCTGATTATTGATGACATTAGCCTCGATAACACCATCGCTGGTTTTGACATACCACTTATAGTCAAGCACACCAGAGATATTCACCTTGGCATAGTCGCTTCCCATCACGCTTTGCAAGCCTGCCAGCAGCAAAGCATCGCTCAGACGATTCGAACTATTGATATGATTGAAATCAAATCCAATACCGCCACCCGAAACTTCATAGAAGGATTGGGTAAAGCCGTTATCCATGAAGTAATAATCTTCAATCAATGCAGTAATCAATGCCTGATTGAATGCGGAGTTATTAAGCGCCACTTCTCCATTGATTTTTAGTGCATCAAGCGCAAACTGATGCAACATGCCATTATTATGATTTACCCCAAGGTTGACTTGATCTTTCAACAAGTGCGTCAGGAAGTCTTGATCATTTAACGCAAGATTTCTGGCATATAAATTGGTGTCAAAGACATGACTTAGTAGTGTTGGCAACTGAACCGTGCTCAACCTGAAGTTTTCTTCCAAAGTTAGCGCAGCGTGCAAAACAATTGAGTGCAAATCAATCGCACCTGCTTCATGATTGCCAACCTGGATTGGCGTATTGCTGCCATTAACAAATAAAGTATCAGCAAAATACTTGTTCAATACCTCCCCACTCACATAATGGCTGGCAACATTTGCTTCTCTTGCATTAAATACAACATCATTTCTGAATAAGGTTTGAGTAGGTTGCCCGGGAATGCCAGTAGGCGGATTATCTTGGCGGATGAGTAATTGATCCAGCGTGTTTCTTATGCCTGGATCCGTGATCAATGGGTTATCAATCAACCCTTGGATAACACCTAGATTGGCAATTGAGGCAGCGAATGGCGCATTGGCAAATACTACGGCAGGTTCATTAACCAATACTGATACTAAGGAGGCCAAGCCGGCACCTAATGAATGTCCTGTGAAAGAAATTTCAATATTGGGATTTTCCGTGTTGAGATAGGTAGCCTTTATTTTCTGATAAAACAGGACGGCGGCAGTTAATTGCGCAGAGCCAAACCCCAAGCCAAGCCTGATATCCGTGGATATATCCGATATGGTTTGACCATCATTAACACCAATCAGAAAGTCCGTACCCTTAAATGCGATGACGATTTGATCGCCTTTTTGGTATGCGCTGGCTGAAAATCCATTACTTAACGGATCGCTTTCCATATTCGATACTGATTCAGGTAGTTTTACCCAGCCTAATCCACCTAAATCAAGTAGGTTAAGAGGCCCGCGAGCATCATTGTAAACATGGGCCGCCAGAATGGCATAAACTTCATCATTTATACGATTACTCATTACCTTTTCCCTTCCCTATTTAATCAATATCGATTTAATTTTCTCTGTGGATCAATTCGCCTCACCCAAGGTCTATAGGTAGGCTTACCATTTACTTCTTTACTGGCCTTCTTTTCTAACGATAAATACTTGATGCCTGGTGGAGGTATTCCTTCAAACAACATATTGACGTCATAGATAGACTCTGGGACTTGCTCAAAGGGAATTCTTACCCATGCATGGTTTTCCCAACGATAGGCAACAAATGGAGGATCCGGTTTCTCGTATAACTCATATTCACGCCCAGTAGGTGGAAATCCCACGATATATAAATTTCCTTGATCTACATTGATTACCCACGCTATTAAATGCTCATGCCAGGTAATAGGCTGATCACTGAAGTCCGGCAGGTTCATCGTGAGCCAGGTTTCCCTTGCAATACACGCCACTTGTTCCTTGCCGGTGTAGCCGCTACTGCATTTTTTCTTTTGCGTCACGACGATGACACGACCATCATTGAGCTGTACTTCTTCCTGCCATTCTCGATAGCCTTCATGAAGCAATCCTAAGCATCCAGATAACGTAAATAACAAGGTCAATATCCCAATATTTTTTAAAGTTTTTTCTTTCACAGTTGATAACCTTTTATTGTTGAGACTCTGTCATAGCTACTTCATTTTCAGTTACTACATTTTCCTTACCCAGCAATATCGCCTCATCCACCTGCAGTGCCTTTGGCAGTTGATGGGTGATAAAGATAGTGGTGACCTTGCCCTTGAGGCGGTTAATGGTCTGCGCGAATTGCTCCGCAGTGTGCGGGTCGAGGTTGGAGACGGCTTCGTCGAAGACGAGGATACGGGGTTGCCTGAGCAGAGCCCTCGCAATGGCGATGCGTTGTTTCTGGCCGCCCGAGAGGCCGGTGCCATGCTCGCCGATCTGGGTGTTGTAGGCTTCGGGGAGCTTTTCTATGGTGTCGTGAATACCTGCGAGCTGGCATGCCTGGATGATCTGCTCGAAGCTGGCATGCGGATTGGCCAAGGTGAAGTTTTCGTAGAGGGTACCGGAGAACAAGGTGGTTTCTTGCGGCACGACGCCGAAATGGTGACGCAGTTCGTTGGCGCTTAGATGGCGGATGTCTTTGCCATCCAGGGTGATGTTGCCTTCCTGGGGTTGCTGAAAGCCGAGCATGAGTTTGGCAAGGGTGCTTTTTCCGCAACCTGAGGGCCCCATGATGACGGTGCACTTGTTGGGCTTGATGATGAGGTTGAGGTTACGGTAGAGCCAGGGGTGATGTTCGCTGTAACGGAAGCCGAGATCGTTGAACTGAATCAGGCCGGACTGGCTGCCCAGACGATTGGGGATAAGGGAGTAAGGTTCGGTGGGGGCATCCATGAGGTCGCCCAGACGCTTGACGGCAATGTCCGCCTGCTGGAATTCCTGCCACATGCCGACCATTCTCAGCACTGGGCCGGAAAGCCTGCCGGAGAACATCTGGAAGGCGACAAGCATGCCGATGGTGAATTCGGGGTTGTGCATGACGATCCAGGCTCCAGCGCAAAGAATGCTCAGGGTCTGCACTTGGTCCAGGGTGTTGGCGGCGGTGTTGTAGGTGTTGGAGAGTTGTTTTGAATCGAAGGTGCTGGCGAGATAGCCTGCAAGGTAGTCACCGTATTGCTTTTCAAGTTGGGGTTCGAGCTGCAGGGACTTGACGGTTTCCATGCCGGATACATATTCGGTCAGGAACGCCTGGTTACGCGCGCCGAGGAGGAATTGCTGGTTGAGTTTTTTGCGCAGCAAGGGGGTTATCGCCAGGCTCAGGATGGTGATCAGGGTGAGGATGGCCAGGGCGATGAGGGTGAGCTGCCAGCTATACCAAAACATGATGGCGAGAAAGACGAACAGGAAGGGGAAATCCAGCAGCAAGGTGATAAGGCTGCCTGCGAGGAAATCGCGGATGGTTTCGATACCATGCAGCCGTGCCACCAGGGTGCCGGTGGGGCGATGGTCGAAGTAGCGCATGGGCAGGTGCAGCAGATGGCCGAAGACTTTGTGCCCGAGCACGGCATCGATGCGGTTGCCGGTGTGCAGCACCAGATATTGCCTGACCCAGCCCATGGCAGCATTGAAGACAAGGAAGATACCCAGTGCCACGGCAATGACGATGAGGGTGCTGACGGTGTGATGAACGACAACCTTGTCGATGATGACCTGGGTGCAAAGAGGAGTTGCCAACGCCACGACCTGGATAGCAAACGAGGCGAGCAGAATTTCACGCCAGATCTTTTTATGCTTGAGCAATTCCGGGATAAACCATTTGAAGCCGAATTTGGCCGGTTGATGGTTGTCATCCATCAAAAGCTTTTTCTCAGGTGTTGCTAATATCACTTCACCGGTAAAGCTTTGGTTAAAGTCAGCAATGGAGAGTGTAACGGGAGTACCAGATTCAGGTAGAAGCAACAGCACACGTTGCAGGTCTATTTTGAGAACTAGCCCTAGTGCATGGAAAACTTCAGTTGCCTCTAAAGTGGGGGTGTCTGGGGTAGCGTTGACTGCTTGATCGACGGATCTGAGAATAACTAGTAAAGGAAATGCTGCGGGATGTAATTCAGTCAGGGGTTTGCTACTGGTATTGGTCTTGAAACCTAACTCCTGCAACGTATGTTGTAAAACCGCACTATCGTAAGGAGGCGAAACCCGCTTTAACAGTAGCTCCGCATCAAAAGGAAGCCGATGCAATTGGCACACTGTGCCAACGCCCCAAATGAATGCCCCCTTCTCAAGCGCAATGCTCATTCGAGTTCCCTGTTTTTGTTATTTTTTCTTGCTTATTTTTGTAGGATTACATTACCAATTACTCTTTTTCTCAGCCTACACTTAACCATTCTTATTTACAATGGGATTCTATCCTATCAATTTGATTGTAAAGTGTGTTTAAGGCAAGGCATGAAATTCCTCGACCAACTCCTTTTGCTCGCCCTCGATGAGTTTGCGCGAGTTCTTGTCATTACGGAAGAAAATAGGCTGCGCTTGCAAGTAAGGCTTTTGCGCATTGGCAATGGCTTCATCGATGAAGTGACGGTGCGGTGACTTGGTGCAGACCGGGTCGGCAGCCTCGGCGTCGCCCGACAGCAGGAAGGCCTGACAACGGCATCCGCCCAAGTCTTTCTCTTTCTCTGGGCAACTGCGGCATGGCTCCTTCATCCAGGCATCACCACGGTATTTATTGAAAGCTGGTGACTCTTCCCATACCCACTTGAGACCATTCGCCTTGACATTGGGGAAAGCTATGTTGGGCAGCACACGCGCAGAATGACAAGGCAGCACATCGCCATTGGCAGTGACGATCATGAAGACTTCGCCCCAGCCATTCATGCACTTCTTGGGGCGATCAGAGAAATAATCGGGCACAACGAAATACACTTTCATCTTGTTGCCCACTCGCTTGCGGAATTCGTTGGTCACTGCTTCGGCTTCGTCGATCTGCTCCTTGGTTGGCATGAGCTGGTTACGGTTGACCAATGACCAGCCGTAATACTGGGTATTGGCCAACTCGACAAAATCAGCGCCCAACGCCTCGGCCATTTCGAGAATTTCCTTGACGTGCTTGATGTTGTAGCGATGAATCACGACGTTGAGCACCATGGGATAGCCATGATCCTTGATCATCGCCGCGACCTTCTTTTTCAGCTCGAAGGTACGAGTGTTGGTGATGAAGTTATTGATCTCTTCAGTGATGTCATGCATGGAGAGCTGGATGTGGTCCAGCCCACCCGCCTTGAAGGCACTGATGCGCTTTTCCGTCAGGCCAACGCCCGAGGTGATGAGGTTGCTGTAATAGCCCAAGCGACCTGCCTCAGCGACGATTTCCTCAATATCGTCACGCAACAAAGGCTCTCCACCGGAAATACCGAGTTGCAAGGCCCCCAGCTTGCGCGCATCGCGCAAGACTTGTATCCACTGCTCGGTGGTGAGCTCGTTCTTGGTGTGCTTGTCGTAATCGGTAGGGTTGTAGCAAAAAGCGCAATGCAGAGGGCAGCGATACGTCACCTCCGCCAGCAGCCACAAAGGCTGGGTGTTGGTCTTGGAAGCGGCTACGCCGTTATTTTGTTGTACTGTTGTACTCATTATTTGCTCCTCCGCGTAATGCGCCTGCCACAGGCCACTTGATTACGCATGCATCATGCACGCTTTTCCAGCCATGCTTTTTCTACAGCCAGGTTTAGCATGGCGATCACATCGGCCTCAATATCGCCAACGTCAGGAAAACTGGATTGTACGTCGGACACGATATCAGCGACGCGACGCTGCCCATCGACGCGCTTAATCACTTCGCCCGCTCCGCCATTGAGCTTGATCATGCCTTCAGGAAACAACAGCACATAGCAACCCTGTGCCTCTTCCCATTGAAAGCGGTAATGGCGGGCAATCGCGTAAACGTCATCAATAGCAACACCAGGATTAGCTTGGTTAGCGTTATCTTGGCTGTCTGAGATAGTCGACATTGTTTTCAACCTTTATATCTGTAGAAGCCAACATAATGGCGTCGGCAATCACCCAAAGTACATCCAGCTTGAATTGCAGGATATCCAATGCTTTTTCCTGTAATTCCCGTGTCTGACTAAAGTAATCCAGCGTCACAGCCAGGCCCTGCTCAACATCACGACGCGCTTCGGTCAGGCGCTTCTTGAAATAGATCAGGCCTTCTTCCTTCACCCATGGATACATGCTGGGCCAGGAGCTTATGCGCTGTTGGTGGATATGCGGCGCAAACAGTTCGGTCAAGGACGAACAAACGGCCTCCTGCCATGGGCGCTGCTTGGCAAAATTCACATAGGCATCAACGGCAAAGCGCACGCCAGGTGTCACAAACTTGAGGGAAGTCACATCTTCACGACTAAGGCCAACGGCTTGGCCAAGCTGTATCCACGCCTCAATACCACCAACATTATTGGCATCGCCATCATGGTCGATAATGCGCTGTATCCAGCCTTTACGGATTTCCTTGTCCGGGCAATTAGACATGATGGCTGCATCTTTTTGCGGGATGCTGATCTGGTAATAAAAACGGTTGGCCACCCAGCATTGCAATTGCTCACGGCTGAGCTTGCCTTCATACATCATCACGTGGAAGGGATGATAGATATGGTAGCCCCTGCCCTTATCACGCAGTTGTTGCTCGAACTCTTCACGAGTCCAGGGAGTATGTCCAATCACAGGTGCATTCATGCTTAACTCCTAGAGAATGATATCCATGCCGTCATAGGCGACCTCGATACCGTGGCTATTCAACTCTGCCCGCTCGGCAGAATCTTCGCGCAGTATGGGGTTGGTGTTATTGATATGAATCAGCACACGGCGTGCCTGGGGATAGCCATCCAGCACCTCCATCATGCCACCGGGGCCTGATTGCGGGTTATGGCCGATGTCGCGCGCCTTCTTGGTCATGAGGCCCATGTCGATCATCTCGGTATTGGTCCAGAACGTGCCATCCACCATGATGCAATCTGCCTGCTGCATGAGCGCTGGCAAATGTGGCTCGATTTCACCCAGGCCAGGAGCATAAAATGCTTTCTTGCCATTATTGGTGTCCTCAATCAGCACACCAATGGTATCGCCGGGATGGGGATCATTGCGATGCGGGGAATATGGTGGTGCAGCACTCTTGAGGGCAACCGCGGTAAACCGCAAGCCAGGGGCACCTTCAACAGTGAAGCTATTGTTGCCGTCAATAGGTACATCATGGCGATTTACGCCACAGTAATGGCCGAGGATATTGAGCAATGGATTACCGCTCGTGAGATCCTGGTACACCATATCGGTACAGTAAATCTCGCGCCTGACTTGGCCTTCGCGCAGCATCAAGAGGCCGGTGGTGTGGTCAATCTGCGCATCGATCAGTACGATGCCAACTATGCCGCTATCGCGGATGGCAAGCCCTGGTTGCAAAGGAGCGAAATCCTGAATTTGCTGCAGAATATCGGGAGAAGTATTGAACAGCACCCAGTTGATGCCATCGGCGCTGACACAGATAGACGACTGTGTGCGCTTTGTTGCCTTGATTGCCCCTTTACGCAGGCCGTCGCAATTCGGGCAGTTGCAGTTCCATTGTGGAAAACCACCACCTGCTGCCGATCCTAGAACATGAATATGCATATCAGCCCTTACTAAAACTCAATTTACTACTGGCAATCAGCCGGGAAAACTCCCGGCTGTTACCGTCACTTAGCGGTTACAAACGTACATAGTGACTTCAAATCCGAAACGCATTTCAGTAACTTCTGGCTTTGTCCACATGATACTCTCCTTAAATTGAGTTGATTTATATCGCTGCCACCGAGAAAACACTTAGTCACAACGTGGGTACATTGTGCAGTGCAGACGGCAGGCGAAACAGGGCAAAAACACCGAAACTCATCTCATGATTATCATGAGTCAACGCAAGACAGCTGAGCAGAACAAGGGCCAGAAAAGCGTCAGGCCTCTTGCGAGGCCTGATCGATAAAGGTAGAAACAATAAATTAACTGCGTGCTTGCAATATCTGCTCCAGCACTTCGAGGAAACGGGCATTTTCCATATGCAAGCCGATACTGACTCGCAAGTAATCCGGCATTTCATAGGCTGCTACAGGCCGTACAATCACGCCGCTCTGGAGCAACTGCTGATATACATCTCCTGCGTTGCTCACATGAAAACTGACAAAATTACCGTATGAAGGGATATAGCCCAGCCCAAGTTTGGCCAGACCTTGGGTAATTTGCAGCATCCCTGCCTGGTTCAGCGCGTAACTACGCTCAACAAATTCGTCATCCTGTAAAGCAGCCACTGCAGCGGCCTGGGCAACACTGTTGACGTTGAATGGTTGGCGTACACGATTCATCAAGTCTGCAATCGCAGGCGAAGTCACACCGAAACCGACGCGCAACCCTGCCAAACCATAGGCCTTGGACAGTGTCCTGGAAATCAGCAAATTGTCGAATTCGCCCAGCCATGACAATGCCTCGGACTTGATATCCGCAGCCAAATATTCGTCATACGCTTCATCAAGCACAACCAGCACATGCTTCGGTACACTTGCAAGAAAATCCCTCAAGGCCTGCTTACCTATTAATGTGCCAGTGGGATTATTCGGGTTGGCAATGAAGACAATACGGGCCTTATCTGTAATAGCAGCCAGCATGGCATCCAGATCATGTCCAAAATCCTTGGCAGGCACACTAATGCCTGTTGCACCAGTGGCTTGCGTCACAAGCGCATATACAGCAAAAGCATGCTGCGCATAGACCGCTTCAGTGCCGGGTCTCAGGAATGCACGCGCGGCAAGCTCTAGGATATCGTTGGAGCCATTACCAAATACCAGTTGATCAGGTTGCAGCTTGAATTTGCGGCACACACAGTCGCGCAATGCAAAACTGTTGCCATCGGGATAACGGGCAATGTCTTCCAAGGCATGTTGCATGGCTTCATATGCCTTGGGACTTACACCCAAGGGATTTTCATTGGATGCAAGCTTGACGATGGATTCAGGCTTGAGGCCCATTTCCCGGGCAAGCTCGGTAATCGGCTTGCCTGGCTGGTAAGGTGCAATCGCACGGATGTTGGACGGCGCGAGGTCGCACAGCCTAGTCACGATAGGGTTCCTTTACAGATAAAGTATGAAGATTGATTGAGACTTAAGCTGGCTCACGCCTGCTTTCACGCTTGGCATCATACATGGCATGATCGGCGCGCCTAATCACATCCACGGCTGATACATCCCGGTACGGGAAGACACAAATGCCTATACTGGCAGATAAATCGCGGATCGGCGGCAGGCCATCCAGAATGATAGGTGCAAGGAATTGCCGCTTGAGTTTTTCAGCCAATATTCCCGCAGCCTCCGGGCTGCCGATATCGCGTGCTAGCACAAAGAACTCGTCACCACCCAGCCGGGCCAGAGTATCTGCCTCACGCACGGTATATTTAAGCCGGGTTGCCACTTCCTTCAACACGATGTCGCCAATCAGGTGACCATAGGTATCATTGATGGGTTTGAACTTATCAAGATCAATAAATAAGCCAGCACATAATTGATCGTTACGAGCAGAGAAGTTAATGGCCTGTTCTATGCGATCCAGTAACAATTCACGGTTGGGCAAGCCTGTCAGGCGATCATGCAAGGCACGCTCCTGCTGGCGCTGGCGTTCGTTATCCAGGTCTTTCTCCCGCAAGAACAACTCACGGCTCTGCTTTTCTGCCACATAGCTTGCAAAGCCACCAACAATATTGGCCGAAAGCAGAAACACGTCATAGATCAATACTTGCAAGGTCGGCAACGCACTGAATAGCAAGAACATGGCATTGAACACAATCAACAACACGATGCCGACCAAGGTCGAATTAAAAAAGCGCAAGCCAGAGAATGTATACGTCCAGAACACCATGACCACCAAGCCGGTGTAATAGAAGTTGATCGCTGCCACAGGCATATAACTGACCTGGGCCAATAGTCCTATGCCACCGAACAGGGATACAACTGCGAGGAACAGCTGGTTGTATTTCAGGAAGTGCCGATAGAAGGAAAGCCAGAACA
>VFQQ010002807.1_pt1 | contig 18408 bp, 31 predicted proteins | sample 3512341 | NCBI WGS metagenome assembly VFQQ01 (sample SAMN10412373, study PRJNA504923) | tailings metagenome | isolation source: Relicate 2 Philex TSF1 revegetated site | place: Philippines: Tuba, Benguet | collected 2017-08-29 | reverse complement strand
CCCTGCCCAACCTGGCATGGCTGGATCTGGAGGGCAACTTGCTGCGTGGTCCCATCCCAGGTGTGCCGGCGGGAACAGGCACTGTGGGAGCGGAGCGACCCTCGGAGCCAGCTGTGCAGGCTGCTGCAGCGTGCTCCGAAATGGGTGGGGCAAGGCACCAACTCACAGAGGGTTGCCAGACGAGCTGCTGCGTGCACTGCCTGTTCATCGCCTGTCCCGGCTGTGCATCCGACAAGCTTACATTCTGGCATGCCCGCCTCCTTCCTCCCCTGTATTGCAGACCCGGCCTGGACATCTGTAGGTGAGCGTGCGCATGAGTGGCTATGTTGGCGTATCTCCCAAAGCACATGCATAGCACCGGAAGCATCAAAGAGCTTAGCCACGCTGTAACGTTGCCCGAGCAGCAAAATGGCGCCCATGCCTGCGAACACCCACCCTCAGCTTCGCGTCCCTGCAGGCTTCAAGTCGCCCTGCATCCTCGTGGCGCGGCCGGGGAATGACGGCAATAACGATGAACCGGGGCTCTGCGGTGCGCACCGCTGCCCTTTTAAATGCTGAGCGGGGCGGCGCAGCGCAGCACTTGTTCAACAGCTGAGCGGGCCGTGTTAGGGCCGCCGGTGCCCCAGGCTGTGACTACCATGCCCAACCAATCTGGTTCTGTCATGCTGTGCTGCCCTGCAGGCCAGGTGCTTGGGCTCAATCCCCGGCTGTATGATGTTGACTTGATCGTGGACCCAAGCCGGGTGAGCACCTGCCTGCCAGGCTCGCCTGGCACCTATTAGTGGGCTCCAGCACCTATTAGTGGGTTCAAGCACCAGACTTTGCTTGTAGGCGCCACCAAGCGCGTATTGGGTGGCAGGGCAGCCTGCTTGACACTCCACTGCATTCTGACGGCTTGCTTAGCCCGCTTGCGCATGCCTGCTCCCCCCTTGTCCTGTGCAGGAGGTGGTGGTTGACAAGCCGCAGACCGGCAGCCTGAGCAACAGCAGCACACTGATCCTCAGCCAGCCCAACCTGTTCTCACCTGGAAGCTTTGTGACAATCACCAACACGTGAGCCCGCGGCTGCCCGGTTGGCAGCAACTCCCAATGCCTGCAGCGGCTTGGTGTTGATATGCTGTGGTGCAGCGCTTGGGGCTCGGCATCTCGGTGACTGACTGCTTTGCACACTGTGCTGTCCCCCCTGGCAGCCTGGGCACCTGCATGCTGCCCTGCTCAAGCCTGGCAGGCACAGGGCTGGGCAGCCTGCCGGACACCGCAGCGGTGGAGACAAATTTTTATGACATGACGTGGTTCTACAACGTCAGGCAAGGAGGAGGAGGGAGGAAGAGGGGCACAGGGAGGAATTTCACCCTGCCGCTTGCCAGCCAGCCCAAGCTCCTGGCTTCCGTGCAGCCCTGGACCTGCCACCCTCCGCCCCCGCTCTCGTCCCATGCAGTGCCAGCGACCTGCTGCTCCTCAACCCGGGCGGCGCGGCAGCCAAGCCGGGAGACTCCCTCCGGCTGCCCTGCTACCCGCCAGGCGGCCAGGGCCTGACACCCCAGGTAAGTTCCATAAACCTTGGCTGGCTCTGCCACACGTGCGGCACTACACAGCATGATGCATGGTGTAATGTCGTGCAGCCCTGCACAACAAGCGTCACAGCATGTGCGCCAGCTCAAGCCCTGCCAGGACAGCCGCCCAAAGCATGTGCACCAGCACCTGCGCCCTGCCCGTCCCTGCAGTACTTTGGCGGCAGCGTGGCCTACCTGCAGTTCACGGGCGGCAACCAGGTGGAAGGGCTTGCAGGGCTCGAAGGAGCACAAGCAGCCAGCGGAACAAACGACCACATCCCCAACCGGGTAATTTGCTGCAGCCGCGCGCAGCTCCCTACTGACAAGCGTGGGGCCGCGGCCCGACTATTGACCCAGCGTGCCAGTGCAACAATCGCCTCTACGTTGATTGCAGCGCACTGGTACCTCCTCGGCACAGCTGTGCCCCATGTTGCTCTACACCTGCACCGCATCCTTCACTGGCCCTCTCACTCACCCTCCCGTTCACCATGCAGAACGATTTTGACAGACCTTATGAGGGCAGCACATTTGTCACGGCAGCCGGCGACCTGGAAACGAGCTTCCCCCTGTATCAGTTTGTTGACTTCGAGGCCGAGTTCAGCGTGAGTGTGCATGCTCCTAATATCTGCTGCTTGCACCGGTTCAAGCTGCCACTTGGGGGCAGTGCGGATGTACAGGGGTGCCATCCTGCATGCAGGCAGCCTTCAGCAAGGAGCAAGTGCGGCTTGTGTGGCCGGGTGCCTTTGCAAGGCTCCACGCAACAGTGCATCATTGGCTTGCATCACCGCTCGTCTGCCGACATGCCGCTTGTGTGCAGGTCACGGCTGTGGTTGTCACTTCGGGAGGTGGCATGACCAACATGAGCGTGTACATTGGCAGCAACAGCACCTCAGTGCAGGCCAACACGCTGGTGGCGGTGAGTGGCACCAGCTGGCGTGACAGTGTCTGCACCCGGCTTGCGGTGTGGGGGTGTGAGTGAATGGGGACTTGCGGTGACTCCAATGCAGCACCCGCTCCCCTGCACACATGTGCTGCTTCCTGTTCTCCAATGCAGGAGGGCATCGACATCCCGCCCCGCAGCACTGTGGCCGTGCCTGGGGCGGCCACACTTGGCCGCTACGTGATCCTATGGACAGGCATGGCGAATGAGGTGAGAGGCGCGGCCCGTGGTGGTGTTTCTAGTGCGCAAAGGGCCGCCTCCTGCGATGCCCGCACGCATGACGTTGCCCACCCGATACTGTTGCTCTCTATCTCACCTTTCTGCCCCCACCTGCCTATGCTCCCGGCCCAGGGCAACATGAGCGTGAGCGACCTGCAGGTGTATGCGGCTGAGACCAACGCCGCGCTGTACAAGCCGGTGGCAGCCACCGCCAGCAGCGGTGGCAGCAGCCTGGAGGCTCTGTCAGGTGCGGGCCGGACAGTGAGGCTGTCCGTGTTCTCATCGTATCTGTTGTGGTGCTTTGGCACTCCTGCGCAAGCACTCGGTGTGATGGTCAACCACGGCGCCTCAAACTACTGCCGCCTTGAGTTGTTATTCCACGCCACCCTGCCCATGCCGCAGATGCCAGCCCAACCACGTGCGCCTTTGTGCAAGGCGATCCCACACTTGAGGATGGCAGCGCGCCGTACGGCACAGGTGCGCGGCGCCTGCGCCCTGCCCATGGCTGGGCACCCCCGTCTGCATGCAGCAGGCCGCGTCGGGCACAGCCGCTTGCCAGCAAACATTGCCAACCCACCGTTCACAAGCACAGTGCCTCCTCCCTGCCCATTGCCAGCCTTGGTGAGCGTGGATCTGGGTTACACCGCCACAGTGGGTGCCATCACGGTGCTTGCCGGGCCCAGCGTGGCCCCCAACACGTTTGCACGCGCACTGGTCAAGTCCAGCGCCCAGCAAGACGTGCGCAACGCAGCCGTGTGCGACGATGACGGCCTTCAGCTGCAGCCGGGGCGGCCCGCCGTGGTTGCCTGCAACGTGACGGGGCGGTGAGACCGAGGAGATGGGAGGGGAGTAAAGGGGCGGAAGGGACTGCATTCAACTGGCCCACCATCTTTAGCTGTGCTCTCCCACCCTTCCGCATATGAGTGCCCCACCCACTTGCAGCCACCTGACACTCCCGCCCCCTCCTCCTGCTCCCCTTCAAAGTTATGTCGTGGTGTCCGTGCCGCTGGTGAGCAGCAACGGCAGCGTTGAGCTGTGCGACATCCAAGTGGGCCTGACCATGCAACCCATGGCAGCTGGTAGCGACTCCAGCACAAGCGGCGGCGGCAGCACGCTCAGCGGCGGCGCCATTGCCGGCATCGTGGTGGGCTCAGTTGCTGGAGTGGCCATCCTTGCAGCAGCAGGTGTGCATGTGGCGCGGCGGCGCAGCCTGGCGGCAGCTGCAGCAGGCAAGGCAGCGGCAGCCAAGGGTCCAGACAATGGCCTGGATGGGGTGGCAGTGCAGGCGCCGCCGGGCGATGGCATGCCATCCACTGGCCTGTCCTGGGGCAGTGGCTCCGCTGGCGAAGCAGGAGCAGCGGGGACAGCAGCAGCAGGCGCAGCAGCAGCAGGGATAGTTGCAGCTGGATCGGGCGCAGTGCCGCTCTCTTTTGTGGATGCGACATCCCGCTCCGGAGGCAGCAGCAGCGGCCCTCTGCATGGCTCGCCCGCAAGCGCCAGCCTGGCCACACCCGGCGGGCTGGCGGAGGGTCTGGTGTCTGCAAGGGCCAGTGGTGGCAGCTCTGGCACGCTGCTGGAAGCTACAGACCTGTCCAAGCTGCCCCCCGGCTTCAATGATGTGGCTTCGTCCGACTTCACGCTGGTCCGCCAGATCGGCGACGGCAGTTTCGGCAAGTAGTGCAGGGGTGCTCATGGAGGGGTTTGTTTCAAGAACAAGTGCAGGGAGTGCCTGCTGTGTGCATCTCGCCAGCCGGCCTCTCACTTCCATCCTGTCTGCCCTCTCCCATCTTTGTGTTCAGGCACTGTGTACCTCGGCAAGGTACGCTGTGCATGCTGTGCTGCACGCTCATGCCGGCACAACTTAGTGGCAGCCACGCATGCGGGCCACCGCTTGTCACATGCGTTCCTGCACATTCCCTCCTTTTCCTGTCCCTCCTGCTCATGCAGTACTGCGAGACCACAGTCGCCATTAAAATGCTCACCCAGCCCAACGCGCCCTCCGCCACAGCCAGCCTGCAGCAGCGCACCGCGCTGGCCAACCTGCAGAAGGAGGCGGGGCTCATGGCCAAGCTGCGCCACCCCAACGGTGCGCACGCTCCGGCATGCTGAAACTGTTGGTGGTTGAGAGAAGGGTGCTGCAGAGTGGTTGGCCATGCACGCTGCTGTCCTTTGGCCAGTGTAATGGAAGCTGCCATCCCCACCTGCTTTGACACCATGCTCCTGCCCCACGCCCCACCATGCTCCTGCCCCACGCCCCACCACTTGGCCGGCCGCAGTGTGCCAGTACCTGGGAGCCTGCCGCGACCCTCCCTGCCTCATCATGGAGTACTGCAGTAAGCGCAGCCTGGACCAGCTGCTGTCGGCAGGGCTGGCCAACCCCAAGGGCGCCACCGCCAAACAGCTGACGTGGGGCCGCCTGCTCAACATGGCTCTGGATGCAGCCAAGGGTAAGCAGTGCTGCTGACTGCTGGCTAATGCTTGCTGCTCCTGCGTCTTGAGGAGCTGTTGATGTCGAAGGACTGACCTTCTTGAGGTTGTGACGCTTGGTGGCAGCTGGAGGGGCACACTTGGCCAGGGTGGCCTCCCACCTCCCGAGCACCGCTCTGCTCAATCACTATCTCGTGCCATTCCCTCTCCCCCTCTGTGCAGGCATGCTGTACCTGCATACCAGGAGCCCGCCAATAGCGCACCGTGATCTTAAGAGTGCCAACCTGTTGGTGACGTCACAGTGGAACGTCAAGGTGGGACGAATGTGCCGCCCGCCGCCGGTGGCAGCTGGGCATGGGCAAATTTCCATATCTCCTCACCATTCTCCCCCCTTCTATCCCAACCGCTAGCAGGTGTGCGATTTCAACCTGTCTCGTGCACAAGACACGAGCAACCAGCAGGCGACCACGCACTTCATCACCAACCCACGGTGAGAGTGGGGCTGGGGTTTATATTTGCTGAAACGCTCTGGTGCCATTGTGCACAGAGTTGCCGACCCTCGTGTCCTCAGCATATGCTGCAGCATGTGTTGCATGCCTCTCAAGGCTGGCTGGGCACACCCTCCCACCGCCCTCTGCATCCTAAACCTACCTTTCTTCCCCCTGCAGGTGGCTGGCACCCGAGGTGCTGTCTGGCCACCCGGGGCAGCTGCCGGCCGATGTGTGGGCCTTTGGCAGCGTCCTGTGGGAGACGTGCACGTGGCGGCTGCCCTACGAGGGAATGAATGTGAGAGCGGGGCATGCCAAGGGGGGTCGGACAGGCCGAGCATATCTGGGCACTTGCAGAAGCCACTGCACCCGCTGCCCTCCTGCCAACCTCCCTCTGCTGGACTCCTAACCCTCCTCCTCCTTGCCCTGCCCCAACCGCTGCCCACCTGCAGGCCTTCCAGATCATCACCCACGTGCAGTCTCACGTGCAGGCGCACGGCAGCGGCAGCGGGCTGGTGGTCCCCGCTCCTCAGGAGCTGCCTGCGGGTCTGTTTCCCTCGTACCGCGAGCTGTGCGAGCTGATGCAGGACTGCTGGGCCAAGGACCCGACGCAGCGGCCCACCTTCTCCGACATTGTGCAGCGGCTCAGGTGGGTGCGGGTTGTTGGACGAGGTGTCGGCTGGCCTGGCATGCACGGCATGCATGCCTGCCTGCCCCGCTCCCCGCACATGTGCGCATGCACCACCACCTGCTGAACAGCTGTGTCACCTTCCTGGCCAACCTCGCAGGTCCATGCTGGCTGTGGAGCTGCGCATGCAGCAGCGGCAGCGCGAGGGCTCCCTCCATGCACACGGCCGCCTGCAGGACGTGGCCATGGCACCTGCTGCTTCAGCTGACCGCACCAGCGCGCCTGCACGCATCAGCGCGGAGCAGGCGGCGGCGGCGGCAGCGGCGAGGGAGCAGGCAGAGGGCATGCAGCCGCCAGCGGCAGACACTCCCTTTGCGGGGGCGGCAGCAGGGGAGGAGGGTAGGGGGCTGGACCTCCAGCCTGGCGCAGTGCGGCAGCCTTCGCGCAGCCTACCAGACACGCCCTTTGCTGCGCTGGCCAGCTTTGCGCGCGAGCCGTCCTCCACGCTGGCCTCCCCTCCCCAAGAACCAGCGGAGGGCGGGAGCAGCGGCAGCAAGTCGCGCAAGGCCAGCACGTAGGCCCGCCTGCCCAGATTCTTTCCTGCATTTCCAAATCCGTGTGAGAGTGAGATGTGTTGTGCCCATGAGTGCTGCGAGCCAAGCAAACGCAATCTGCCTGACCATGAACCCCTGTTGACCTCCATGCATGAAGTCTTTGCCTGATTTGATGAGGCATGCAACCAGCAACTGAGCAAAAGCAATGAGAGGAGAGGCCACAGTACAGGCAATGCTGGACAGTGTAACAAAATGAAACATGCAACACAGGTGCTGAGAACAGGTATTTTGCTGTACAAGAGGTTGATAAGGGCACAGACTATACAAGAGGGCATAGGGACAGCAAGAGCGCTCAGCCCTGCTACACCCATTGGCACAGCTTCAAGGCTACCCCCCCTGCTGCTGCCGCTGCTGCTGCTGTGTTGCTGCTGCTGCCACATCAGCTGGCGTAAGCCCGCCAGCCAGGCTGGCACCTACCGCATCCTCAGACTCTGGCAGTGCCTGCAGCTCCAGCGGCTGAAGCTCGCCCCAGGAGGGCCCCGCCCGCAGCTGCACCCGCAGCGGCACGGTCAGCTCGGGGGCAGCGCCCTCCATGGCATCACACAACAGGGCGGCCACCTGTGCAAGAGGTGGCGGTTTCGTGGGCAGGGAAGGCTGACGGTGCGCATATTTTGGCAGTTTGCATGTCTGCAGATGGTGTGTGGCACTGACGCCACAACACCCAGCTTCGCTGCCCTCTGGTCCCTAATTGATCGCACCCGCTGCAGGCGGTCGGCGCGCACTTCCACCAGCAGCTCGTCATGCACCATGTTCACGAGCTGCGCGTCCTCGCTGGGCAGCCGGGCATGCAGGGCCAGCATCGCCCGCTTGGCAACGTCGGCGGCCGAGCCCTGCACAGCCAAGGCGCAAAAGGTTGCCAGCAATGCGATGGGTGGCACCTGGCAAGCCCAGGCATACAATATGGGCAGCTGTCACAACATCGCCAGGCTTCTGTACAAGTTTGCTTGTGACGCTCAAACGCTGCCATCACTTGGCCCAGCGTTTGGCCCACCTGGACCACTGTGTTGACCGCTGCTCGCTCCGCCTTGCCCCGCATCTGCCACTGCGGGCTGTTGATGCCGGGCAGCCAGCGCCGACGACCCGACAGCATTTCAACATACCCTGGGAAAGGGGGTGGTGGGAAGCGGGCAAGGAGGGATTGAGCTGGATGCTCAAGTGTGATGCAACTTCCGAGTGCACCGCATGCGCCCAGCAGCGGGCGTGGCCTCTGCCCCTGCCCCCTGCCGTGGGCCGCCTCACCAGTGCTGCGGCAATCCTGCACTACTTGGTCCAAGAAGGCTCGCAGCTTGGGCAGGGAGGCCAGGAACCGCTCTTTTTCGGCAGCCGCCTCCTGCAAGCGGCACACATCGTCCAGTGGGAATCAGCAAGGGATCACTCCGCTTGCTCACTCTCGAACCTGTCTATTGTCGCGCATCCGGTGTTAATTGCTCCAACAATTGCCCTCGCCTCACCTTGGCCGTCATGTTGAGGTCCTCCCCCAGCCTGCCATTGCCCAGGCCGTAGATGAGCGCATAGGTCACCGCCTTGGCGCGGTCCCGCTCGGCGCGGGTGACCTGCACGCATGCATGAATCAGGGCACAGGAGGGGCGCTCTGGTGCAGCTGCAGGTGGGTTGTCTTGCGGCAAAAGCAGCCATATACACGGGTTCTCAAGAGCGCAATGTCACCGTGCCAAACAGGGGTGCCAAACAGCACCCCTCCCCCAGCCGGCCCAAGCCAAGGGTCAGCACAGCCCCACCTGGCTGCTGTCGCCGTGCTTGAGCCAGCGTGCTGCCAGAAGCTCAAACACGTCCTGTTGCCCGTCCTCGCACATGCGGCGCAGCTCCTCGTCCCCACTGAGGTGGCAGGGAGAAGGGGGATTGTGCTGTGGAAACAGTGAAGGTACAGACTGGCGTTGCAGGCGTGGGGGCTTTGATCGGCCTCCAGTAGGGGCTTGACTTTCAAGCGGGCGTGGACACTACTGCCCAGATGCCATATGCCATGTGATGTGTGTGTGCCGCCCTCACCTGAAGTGGGCCATCAGCCGCAGCTCCGCCTGCTTGTAATCCGCCGACAGCAGGACGCACCCGGGCGCCGCCACAAACCCCTTGCGCGGGCAGGCCTCTGCAGCTGGCCCTGTGGGCTGCACCTCCCGCCCCGTCGATGGATCGCGCGTGCGCAGCAGCAGCTCGTGGGCGTTGGGCACGCACTGCGCAACAGAAGGGAGGAAGGGGGCACCCAGCACATGCGGCAGTGGGCAAGCGATGCATACTAGCAAGGAAACCAATGATGGTTGAGCCCTGGCACGCAGCTGCCGGCTAAGCAGCAGCAGTACAGTGGCAGCACAGCACGCACGCCTGCACACGCCATGGCACAGGGCAGTTGCCACACAGGACAGCACTGGACAGCAGCACTGCACCTGCAGGCTGGGGTCGTCCATGGCCAGCCGCCCCGTGTCGCTGTTGGTCTGCAGCAGCGGTTGCCGGATGCGCGGCCCCGCGCCGGGACCCGAGCCCTTAACTGCTGCGCCTGCTGCCCCGCCTGCGCCTGCCGTATTGCATGCGCGAGCGCTCTCCAGCAGCTTGTTGACAAATTTGAGGGTGGAGCTGGCCTTGCGGTACTCCAGGATGAGTGGCAACACGGGGTGGGTTTGCCCCAGTGCCATCATGCGCCCGATGGCCTCCTTCTGCAGGTCCAGTACACGGGGGTGTGCAGTATGGGGCCCTGCTGCAGAATCACCAATGGTTTGCAAGCCCCAACCTCGCACTCACGCTAATTTTGTCAGATGCGACACTCAACCGAGTGCCCGCAAGTCATATACGGCAGCCCACAGCAACGCAGCCCACTCACGTCTGTGCTGAACCAGCCGCGCCTCAGCTTCTTGGCGCAGGGCGGCGGCCGCAACTGCAGGTCGCTGAACAGCAGCTTGGGCACCTGGCCATGGGTTGATTGAGCGGCATGTCATCAATTGGTTTGGCAATTTACCCACAGGCCTGACCTTCTCAGCTGCAAAGCCAGCTCAGAACAGGAGTGAGTCTGGTTAACGCATCATAATGCAACTGCAGTCCTTCTCTGCAAACACCCTTCCCACCTGGCTGTGGCTGGTCAGGCTGATGGTGCGCCTCAAGCGCTGCACATCCGGCAGCAGGTGCACGTCCTCCACAATCTGCCTCAGGCGCGCCTCGATCCGCCTCGCCACTGCAGGAAGGGCATAGGGGCTGAGCATTGGAATGCAGGCACACAACACATGATGGTAGGCAGCTTGTTTAGTCACACCCACACACCAAATCAATGAGTTTTAATCAGCCACAGGGGCCATGTGTGACGTGCACAAGTGCACACATGCACAGCAGTCGCATTAATCCACCAGCCGGCACCCCACCCTGCCCCGCCCACTCACGCCTCTCCCAGGCCGCGGTGCTGCAGCCCATGCCCGCCCGCTCCATGGCCGCCACAACCACCGCCAGCGGCTGCTCCTGCTCCAGGAGCGCGTCCATCAGGCGCGGCACGCCCCGCAGCTGCGGCAGCAGCAGCTCCCATCCCACCCGGCTGGCTGCCGCCACTTGGCACGCCTGCAGCCAGCCGTCTGGTGGTGAGCTGCTTTGCTGCTCATGCACCCCTGCTGCTGCCACGGCTGCAGCGGCAGCAGCAGGCGTGAGGCTGGCCCAGGCGGCCCGAGCCGCGGCTGCGTTGCCTGGCCCCGCGGCCTTGCCGATCACTCTGTCCAGCAAGCTCTCCAGCCTGCTGTCCTGGCCGCCCTTGCCCGGCCGCCCGCTGATGCTGCCGCCGCTGGCCCCAGAGTACAGAGCGCTGCTGCTGGGGTGCAGCAGCCAGGCGGCCAACCGGACGTCCACAAGCTGAGCTGGCAGGCGCCGCCACCGCTCGGCACCGGGGTGCAGCAGGCTCTGCAGAGCGGCCACCTGGCTCTGCAGGTCTAGGGAGGCTCGGAAGCAGGTGGCCCCCAGACTGCCTCTGCGGCTGGCATCCAGCAGGGCTGCCACCTCCTCGGCTGCAGCTGCGTCCAGGCTGCCATCGCTGCGGTGCAGGGGGATGTAGGCAGCAGCGCCACTCCGCCAGCTTGTGGCTATGCCCAGGAGCGAGCCTGCTGCTGGGGAACCAGTGGACTGCTGCTGCTGCTGCTGCTGCTGCTGCTGCTGCTTCCCGTTCTGTGCCGCAGCCGCGCCGCGCCTGGGCGGCGGCGGTGGCAGCATCATGCCGGCGCTGCCACCAGCTGCCAAGTGCAGGGCAAAGCCCAAGCAGCTGAGCTGCTTGCTGCGCAGCGCGGCGCACAGCTGCCTGATGTCATCCAGAGAGGCGCACAGGCGCAGATCGCACGTGCCTGGAGCAGGGGTGCTGATGATGGCAGCGCCCACGCCTGCCCTGGCGCTGCTGATATCGCTGCCATCGCTGTCTTCCTTGCCAACGCCCGCCTCGCTGTCGCTGCCTGCCGGGCTGCTGCTGGAATCGCGTGAGTTGGACCCACTGCCCCCATCATCGCTGCTGCTCTGACCAGGGTCGCTCATCCCAGCATGTGGGGGCAGCTGCTGTGGCCCAAGAATGGCCTCGGGCTGCTGCTGCTGCTGCTGCTCCAGCTGCTCAGCCTGCTCTGGTTGCTGCTGCTGCTCTTCCTGCTGCTGCTGCTGCGGCTGCGGCTGCTGGAGTGGCTGCTGGGGCTGCTGCTGGGGCTGCTGCCTCCAAGGCACAGGCAGAGGCAGCGGCTCCCACCGGGCCCGCTTGGCCGCGGGGCGTGAATCGCCAGGCTCACCGCTGCCCTCCCGTTTTCGTCGGTGGCCCCCAGCCTCTCTGCCATCGGCTGGCTGCCCAGCTGCGCCTGTGCCTGCGCCAGCGCCTGCCTGGTGCTCCCTGGCACCTGCATCCTCCATCTCCTCATCTTGCTGAAAGGGCTGCTCGTCCTCCTCCTGCCCCTCCGCGCTTGCTGCCGTGCGTCCAGTTGGCTCCTCCCCATCCTCCTCTGCCTCTTCCTCACAGTCCTCCTCCTCTGCTGCCTCCTCACTGCTCCGATGCCCAGATGCTGTGCCTGCGCCAAGGCGAGGATGCTGCTGCCGCAGCTGCTGGCGACCATTTAGCCGCCGCCTCTTGAGCACCTGCTTGCCTCGGCTGCGCAGCGCCCTGGTGGGGTCGCCTACCGCCTCCCGTGCGGCCTGCTGGATCTCCCGTGCCTGCCGCCGGGCCCGCTGCTCCGCCTCCTGGCTGGTTGACTTGCTGCAGCGGCGGCGGAGCGGAGGAGGCTTGGTAGGCATGCCCAGCGCAAAGACTGCCAAGTAAACTGAGCAGCTGAAGCAAGGCAAGGCACATTGCATGCAACTCGTCCTCACCCCTGCGGGCGGTTGAGCAGTGCGCGGTAGACAGACTCCTCCTCGGCGTCCACCACCGCCTGCAGGTCCATCAACCCTGCAGAGGGGTGCAGGGCATGAGGCACGCAGCCGTGTCACAATGCAGGTTGCAGCTGCAGCAGCAGACAGGAACTTCTGTGCACGCTGGGCAGTGGTAGATCCTGGTTGGAGGTGTCACACAGTTCGTTTGCCAACTGCTGTGCACCACTTTCACCTGCGTTGTACAAAAGGCGCGCGGTGGCCTCGTCCAAGTCCTCCAGCTCCCTCAGCGACAGCAGCTCCAGCTTGCTGCCCGACTGCAGGTGCTGCTGGAACTTCTTCAGCACTGCACGAGGGTGTGGGTGTGGTGGAAGGTGCAGGCGGGTCAGCCAGGCAGGCACGTGATGGGCAACAGCAATGTGTAAATGCGAGCGATGTGCGAGTGCCTGCCCCATGTGAGCTCTCACCTGCGGCGAGGTAGGTCCAGCCCTCTGCACCCCTGGACTGTCCAACCAGGGCCGCAAAGGCAGCAGCCTTGCCGGCAAACACTCCGCAGTGCTCCTGGGGCAGGTGCCATCAGCGTGCGACAGAAGGGTAAGAAGCGGGGACCAGAGAAACAGCACTCCCCACAGCATTCCAGTAGTCTAGCTTTGCTCTAGCCCGGTGGCTGCTCAAGGCACAGAGCCTTGTCATGGACCCAGGCCTACTTGCCTTGCCATCACCATTCCCTGTGGTGCAAGTCTCACCCGCATGTCCGCAAAGGCCCTGCCCAGCTCCCCGTAGCCAAACTCCTGGCGCACAGCCTCTTCAGTGGCACCCTGTTTGAGTGGGCCGGGAAGTAATGACCTCATCTCAGCACCTCTCATACATCTCCAGCAATCAGCCGCCCCGCCCCACATATCCCGCATGCCCCGCACCTCCTGCAGCAGGGCCCGCAGCGCCAGAGCAGCCAGTATGCGCTGGCACAGCCGCTGGCACCGCTGCTCCTCTGGCCTGGGGGCCCGCATGTGCCGGCCCTGCCCGTCCTCTGGCCCTGCCTCCAGCTGGCGAGCCGCCACAAAGTGCTGGAAGCGCTCGGCAAAGTCGGCGTCCTCGCAGCTGCCCGCCAGGCGCAGCAGTGCATCCTTCTCAGCCTGCAGGAGGGAGGCAGCAAGGGCGTGTGAGAGCTGTAAGGTGGAGCAAATTTGTGGAGGTGACACAGAGCCGATGCTTAGCAGGGCCAGCATGCTGCCATGGCAGCAGGCATGGCATGGTGGGCCAAACAAGCAGTGTGCCAGGCGAGGACTTGCCGCGGGTGCGTGTGTCCACTCGTCCCCCAGCTTCCGCCACTGCCGATCAGTCATGTCAGGCAGATGATAGGGTGACACCGACAGGAAGCAGGGCTGCAGGGCAGGATCAATGGAACAAGGCGAGCTTGAGAAGGGCTGCACAAAGTCAGGCTTACTCTGACCCCAGCAAGTAGCACTACAGCAGCCTGCCCAACTACAATACTTTCGTGGACTGACAGGTCTCCGATTGCTCGCCTGCAGGTCGCTGGTCAGGTCCAGCTGCTTCATTGCTGCCGCCATTTCGGCCTGGCGGGCGGTTCAGAAAAGTATCAAGCCGTAAGCAAGGTCGCCCCACACCGCCTGCAGGTTGCCTTGCTGGATTCATGCTGCCCATAACCAGGCCGGTGGCAACCGTCCCGGTGTGTGCAAGCAAGCATGGAGCTGCGGCACGCAAGCGGCCCACAGCAAACAAAACAGGCAGACGATGTGTGCACAGCAAGGAGGCCCACCAGGCCCGCTCACCCGAATGCTCAGCGCCTCCTCCAGCTGCAGCGAGGATGCAAACACGGCGCGGCCCAGCGGCAGCGGGCGGAAGCAGCGGTCCTCGCGGTCGTACTCAATCATGGCCAGATCTGGAGGTAAGGAGTGGGGTCAAGGGATGGGATTGGTAACGAAGAACCAGCCATTGCAACTAGTTACATGAGGTGCTCTACAAACTGAGGCAGCGAGGCAGGCACACAAGGCAATCATGAGGCAGGCGCATCAAGCCAGCCAGCCATGCACCACCTCACCTCGGTCACCCGCCTCTGCCGCCTGCCCGGCTGGTTTGCGGGGCCAGGACGGCCGCCCAAGCCACTTGAGGGCGGCCCTGGCACGCTGCGCCACTTCGTCAGGCAGGCGCTCCGCCTGCGCAGCAAATGGCATAGCATGGTGTTGTTGAGAGCGTGGCCCCATCCTGCCTAACAAGCCACCCATGCCCTGCACCAGCAGGCGCACCTGGGGCTGCATGTTGGCGGCACCAGCATACGTGCACTTGAGGAAGTGAGTGACGTCTTCGGCGGTGCGTGCACCGCAGCCAGCAATCGCCTCCAGCAGGTGGCCAGCAAGCACTTCCTCCGAGCAGTCGTGCAGCACTGGGGCTGGCCGCTCGTCTCCTGGCTTGCTGCGCAGCAGGCCCCGCAGGTAGGCCTCAGGTGGCTGCTCCTTGCCGGCTAGCAGAAACACCTCTCCCAGTGTGGCCAGGCCAGGGCGGCCCGCACGCCCAGCCATCTGGTGGTAGCTGCGCGGAGCCAGGCGGATGGGGAGGGGGCGAACCAATCTGCCAATGCTTTCCTTGCCAGCTGCTTGCCAGCAAAGTGAGATGGCAAGGATCTTGAGTAACATTGAAATGCTGTGCAACTGGCATACCTCAAGGCATCGCCTGCGAGCGTGGTAAAGCCGCCAGCTTGCACTCTGCGGTTCAATAACAATGCAAAGTACCCCACCCACCTGTCTGGGTCCAGGTGCATCCCCTGCTGGCGGACCCAGGCGTCCCGGAAGATGACTCGCTCGGCGGGCAGGTTGACCGACTGGGCCAGTGTGGTGGTGCAGCAGCTGCGGCGGGGCAGAGTGGTGCAGATGGGTGAGCTGGCAGTGCTCGCAGTGCAGTCAGCACGACTGGCCTGGCAAGCACCAATCGACAGCATGCTCACAGGAAGGAGATGGCGCCGGTGCGGAAGGCCTCCAGCACCAGCTGCTGCACGGGGCGGGACAGGCCTGCAGCCACAGAGGGTTGGCGAGGGAGTTATCATCACTGGAGCGATGTGAAAAGCATGCAATGAGCTGACGTGCTCGCAAAGTACCAGCCAGTCCTCCCAGTCCCGGGCACACCTGCATGGTGAAAGGCCACTCCATGCTCTACCAGGCCGCCCAGCGCTGCCGCCCTGCTGTCGCCCTGGCTGCCCAGCTGCCGCAGCTGCTCAGAGAAGCCGGCTCGGGTGGGCGTGGCGGTGCCCAGCGCAGGAGTGGCGGTGGCAGCATCGGGGCCGGCAGGGGAAGGTGCGTGCTCTCCCTGCCTTGGCAGCTCAGGCACATTGCCCAGTGCCCGGGCCAGATGCTTGGCTGACACTTCGCACCCCTTCTTGGTGCCACAGAACACCAGGGCTGCAGCAAGGGAGCATGTGCGGCGTGCCTGGTCAGAGTCTGGACCTGGGACGTGTCTCCGCAGGGCAAAGTGCAGGACAGAGCAGGGCGAGCAGCGCACCTTGCTGGCTGGCAGCAGCCGCCTCCTCACACAGGGCGGCCACTCGCTCCAGGACCTGCAGAGGAGCAAGGAGGGCTTGGTCCTGCTGGCATGGCAGTTGCACATGCAACACGCCTCAGTCCAGTACACACTGCCTTTCAAGCTTCTGATCTGTGGCAAGCAAAACGTAATCAGCACTGTGCATCCCTTGGCTCACCGTGTGGCCAGCAACGGGTCGCCGCTCGCGCGCCACCTGCTCCTGCTGGTCCACCACGAGCCCGTTCAGCCGCACCTGGGCAGCAAGGCAGTGGGCGGCAGGGAGGGCCATCATCAGCACAGCAGAGCGGGAGCAATTGCTGTGGATGCCCAGGTCATGCGTGCAACATGTGCCATCAAGTGCACGCTTGCGACAAAAACCATTCTGCACCGCTGCACCCATTCCGCATCCCAGCCCCTCCCAGCCAAGCCCCCCCAGCTCCCTGCCTGCCGCCTCACCAGGTGGCACCGCAGCTGCACCTCGCGCTCCGTGGTCTTGACATACAGCCGCGCCCCCAACAGGCGTGCCGTGGCGCTCTGCCCCGTGCGGGTCGCGCTCATGCACACAATTCGCATGGGCTGGCACGTCACTGCCGCCTGGCTACTGGGGTGAGAGCCAGCTGGGCTGCCGCTGGCGTTGCTGCCATCCGCAGGGCTTGCTGCGGCCTGCTGCTGGAGCTTGCACTGCGCAGTGGCCTGCATGTACCTGTAGAGGGTGCGGTGCAAAGTGGTTCAAGTAGGGGCATGAGCCGAGTCCGACTCAAATTATGTGAAGACACACACAAATACCTGTGAAGACACAAACAAGTACCTCTGCCCAGTGCCGTCGGCCAAACACGCAACTAAGGCCACCTGTGTTCCGCACCAGCCCACCTCAGCTTGGAGAGCAGGGAGCGGTAGGTGTGGCCGCGCCCGCCCGCCACCTCGTGAATCTCGTCAAACACCACCACGCTGCGCGGGGGTGGAGGTGCGAGCTTGCAGATCTGGTGGGACGGCCAGGTCGCCTTGCAAGTGCAGAGGGTGGTCTTGCATGGAACACGCATGGCAAAGCGTTGTAACATGCAACGACCCAGAGATTGTGATGAAAGCAAGCAACGCGGGCGGCCGCAGCGCATGCCTGAACAGGTGCGTGGGGTCCACGCCGGCAGCCAGCTTGCGGTTGAGCCTGCGGAACAAGGGTGCAAGCCAACTGCTGAACGCCAGCACTGCTAGTGGCCAGCCGCGAGAAGAGCTGCAAACTTGCAACTGCTACATGTGCCTGCTCATTCCCCTCTCCCCTCGCTCCCAGCAGCTTACAGCATCTGGGCCCGCTCCGGCGTGGCCACAATCACTCCGGTGTTGCGCTGCAGCCAGCTCTCGCTGTAGTGGCCACCATACGCCCGCTCCACCTGTTAAAGCAGCAATGCAATTTCAAGCACCAAACAAGATATGTGTGGAGCACATCCTTTGACACAACAACACGGAGGCGAGCTGCTAACCAGCAACGCTGCCAACCGAGCCCACCTCTAGGCCCATTGGCTGCAGCAGCTTCTCCAGGCGGCGTGCCTGCGCGTTGCAGGCGCTGACCAACGAGAGAATCTGCGGCATGGGGCACAGTGCAAGCGTTATGGTTAAATACCCATGGATTCATACGAATGGCGGCACACCGCATTTTATTTGTGGCGGGCCCGGGTGCTCACCAGCATCGCCTTGCGAGCGACGCCTGGTCCATGAATCTTCTCCGCCGCCAGCGCCCGCAGGATGATCACTTCTGCCACCAGGCTCTTGCCGTCACCAGTGGGCGCTGCAGGGCACATGCGATGGGACTATGTGAGAGCTGAGGCAAACATGGTGGTGCACAGCCAGCCAGGCTGCCATCACCTGCTCGACCTTGCACGTAGTATGAGGAGCGGAGCTCCCACTGCACAGTTGCAGACCTGGCCAACCAGCCGCCCCCCTCACCCACCTGAAAAGACCAGGTTGCAGGGCGGCTGGTCGGTGTGAGCCGCATGCTGCTCGCCGTCCAGCGGCATCACACCCGGCAGCGCCAGGCAGCTGGCCTGCCACGGCCGCAGCTCCCGAATGCCCTCCCTGTGCCGGGGTGGGCGAGGCAAGGAAGCAATGTCTAGTCGTGGACCACAGTGCTTCACTCCTGCCATAATCAGCAATCCTACAAAACAGCCAGGTGAGCTGCAATCTGAGATGGCAGCATGTCGCACACAGCACACTCACTCATGGAAGACGGCAGCCAGTGCTGCGGGCAGGAAGCTCTCCAAATCCCGTGGCCCATCGTAGCTGGCAGGGGAGGCAGCCACTTCTGCGTCCTGTGAGGGGGCTTGGCCAGCCTGCCGTGCATCTGCTGCCGCTCCAGCTGCCTCTGCTGCCTCGACAGCAGCTGGCCGTAACACCACCTGCAGCTGCTGGCTGTTGGACTGCGGAGCGGCCAGGGGCAACTGCTCCCTACCAGGCACAGGAGGCTCGCTGGCTGGCCGTTCCGCCACCTGCTGAGCCCGCGCTTGCAGATGCTGCGGCTGTTGGTATACCAGCGGCTGAGCAAGCGGGGGCACCTGCTGCCACTGTGGGGGGCCTTGCAGCCCCCTTGGCTGCACTGCTGTTCGGCTGGGTGGTATCTGCTCATGCTGCAGCTCTGGTTGCTGTCGCTGCTGCTGCTGCTGCTGCTGCTGCTCAGGCTGGGCTCGCCGCTGCTTCCACTGGACCAGGCGGCC
>VFQQ010002806.1_pt1 | contig 18419 bp, 31 predicted proteins | sample 3512341 | NCBI WGS metagenome assembly VFQQ01 (sample SAMN10412373, study PRJNA504923) | tailings metagenome | isolation source: Relicate 2 Philex TSF1 revegetated site | place: Philippines: Tuba, Benguet | collected 2017-08-29 | reverse complement strand
ACCGTCCACGTGACGTCAACGGCGGAACGCAACACCTCATGAGCGCCTGGTCTCCAGCACCCGCCTGCCTCTGTCTGCCTCCACACCCGCCCGTCCAACTGGCCCCATCCATGCAGGAGCCTGCTCCGGCCGCTGGCCTCGGTGGCGCGGCAGGCCCGCCGCCCTCTCCCGCACCCAGCGCCTCGGCTGGCGGCGGCGTGCCCTCGGACAGCTCACCTGCCTCTCCTAGTCACCAGAACACAGACGCCACCGAGCCCGCCTTCCCAGCACCCTCCAACTCTTTGGACCTGAGCGCTGGCGCCCCCGCCGCAAGCGGCGGCGTGTGCACTGATGCGCCGTCTGCTGCTGAGCCCGCTGAGCGCGCAGCGGGCACCTCAGAGCGCGCAGCGGGCACCTCCCAGCCCCGCAACGCCGCTGGCGCTGCCACCCCAGCCGCCCAGCACGCCACGCCGCCCCCGGCCCCCGCCCTGCTTGGTGCCCCCATGTCGGCCATGCCGCCTGCACCTGTGTCCAGCGGCAGCGGCAGCGGCGGGCGCGCAAGCGGCAGCCAGCCTGGCTCCTCTCGTGGCCAGCCCCTCAGTGCACGCGCCCAGCGCGAGCTGAAGGCCCTAGAGCCCTTCGGCTGGGACAGGTGAGCAGGGGCGGCGTTAGCCGTTGGTGGAACAGCCACGTGGTAAAACGTGAGGATGTATGCTGGAGCGCGCATCAGGCTGCTATGCGCCGCCTGTTGCCCACACCACCTGCACGTCCTGCTGCTCCCCTGTGCTCACACCTGCCTGCCTCCCTCCTCCCCCCTCCTGCGTCCTCCCCTGTCCAGGCAGAAGCACAAGCACCCCGTGAACGGCGAGTCGGAGATGGGGCGGGTGCAGGCGGCGGTGCGCCGCTGCCTGGACCCTGACATGGTCGACGCCGCGGGCGCTGCCACCGCCGAGGCTGATGGCGGCAAGGGCGAGGGCGCCGCCGCCGACCTGGTGCCACACCGCGCCAGCAAGCGGCTGAAGGTGGAGCCCAAGCAGGAGCCCGCCTCGCCCGCCCACTCCCTGCCTGCGCTTTCCTCGGACCCTGGCTACGACTCGGACATCCTGGGGATGGAGGTCATCAGCTGAGCGTAGCTGGGGCTCTTGCTTGAACATGCACATCTTCGGCTCTGTTGTGCCGCGGACACTCATTCCGGCTAGCGCTAGTTGGTGCACCTCACCCTCTCTGTGTTTGCATGCTGCTGTCAGTTGCTCACCTTGCGTCTTCTTGGTACCTACTCCTGGCCTCTTCATGTTGAACAATCCGAAAGCTGCACCATGTCACCGCACAATCGTAAAATCCCATAGCATTGTGAGGTGACGGGCAGGGCGGCGGCGGGCCAGCGGCGCTGTCGCCTGTGGACAGCATGATCCCAGGCGTTTGAAACAGTCGCCAAATGGGGCTCCTATGGCCGAATTAAGCGTGTAGCGCAGCGCAGCACGCCAAAGCAGGCATCGATGGCGAACGCGCACCATTTGTCGCATTGACTGCTTGCAAGCCTCCTGCGTTGCAGTAAGAGCATCCTCAGAAAGGTATCAGGTGTGTTCGGGGCGCCGTGATGCAGCACGAAACCCAAGACGACAGCAGAGGCGCCCATGCGCGCTGCCGAGCCGAGGATGGCTACGCCGGGGCCTTGAACGTAAGTCGGTCAGGGCGCGGGCCTCTCCGGCCGGTGCTGGGCATCCTGCCGCCGCCGCCACGGCCGCCGCCGCGACGCGCTGCATCCACATGTATATGTGGTGTCACCGTCTGCGCAATCGTCATGTGGTTGGCGCATCAACATCTGCATGCATCGCATCAAGCGCAGCGCTGCTGCGCCATTGCACAGCCTGCGTGTGGCCACAGCACCGCGCCCCCAAAGCCCTTGCACAGCGGTGGCGGTTCTTACAAGCTGGAGCGAACTCTCGCCCTCGCTGCATGCATGCAGGCTGCTCCTGTCCCCTTTAGGCAGCCCGAGCCGCCGCCCGACGCGCACCGCTACGTGAACAAGGCATGGTCGCCGTCCAGTTCGCTGACCGACCGCTCCCTCGCACACCCGCCGACTGTGGCCTTCACGAGTGAGCCGCCCTGCCCTGTTTTGCGGGGCTAATGCAGCAGGAAGCGGTGCAAGAGGTTGATCAGTTGCTTGTTTGTGAAGGAGTTCTCTGCATAGCAACCTGGGAGCTGGCTTTTGCTTTGGCCGCGGAGCAGCCCGCTGCCGCCGTCGCTTGGTCCTGTTCCGCTTGCATCCTGCCTTTCTGCATTTCGTTTGGATCGTCGCATGGTTTGCAACTGTATCTTTATTCTTCTGTTTAACAGCTGCACCCGCCTCCACCTGCGCAGAGAATACGCTGAAGAGCCTGTTCGGCTGGCAGCACGGCTCAACCCGGGACATCTGCCCGACCGTCATCTTCCGCTGCACGCCGCCGGGCGGCGGCGCAGCAGTCGAGCTGGAGCCGGTGCAGCTGCTGCCGCCCAGCCGCGATGACAGGGATGTGCTGGAAAAGAAGCAGGCGGGCACCAGCCGTGGCAGGGTGGACGGCTATCCAGTGCCGGTGAGAACCGGCCGGCTGGCCAGCTTGATGCTTTGCATGCACCACGTGAAATGGGGCTGAGTGGTGCGGTGTGTGCCGCGCAGGCATGGCACACTGTGCTGCTGTCCTTGCTCTGCGCTTTCACATAGTTGCTGCCAAGGTGCTTCAAGATGCAACCGCCCTGCGTTGCCTTGCACCTCAACTCCACACCTGCCAATGTGCTGCGCACTGCCGCAGGTGGGTGCCGTGAAGAAGCTGCTGGCGCAGCTGTTTGCTGGCACCTCCCCAACTGGGCGCAAGCTGCACTTCCGATCGGCTGGCTGGCGCGGCACGCAGCTGGTGCTGGAGGTGTCACACGAGGCTACTGAAGTGGCGGAGACAGCAGCATGGGCCAGCGACGGGGAGGCACAGCTGAACGAGGCCTCGCAATTGGGCCCGCAGCGCAGCGCATGCAGCGGTTCCCGGCCGCAGGCGGTGAGCAGTGGCATGCTGAGCGTTGTTTTGTGCTTTGCTCAGCCATTACTTTTGCTGCGCCGCCACGCTGCAACATGAGCAGCCTGCTGTGTTGCTGGCTGATGTGAGGCTGCCTGCCCCGAAAGGTGTACCCAAGTGCCCCCGCTGTGCTACATCGCAGGTGGCGGCGGAAGTCGTTGAACTGCTGGAACACAGCCCGCCATTCCCCTTTCCCCAGGACACCACCCCTGACGGTGAGAGTCTAGATGTACACGGGCTGTCTACCAAGGGCTGCTGCACGGGCTGGCAGCTGGGGCCGGAACTGTTCCACGATTTGTGGGGCAGCTTGCATACCATGTACTGGCAAGAAACGCCTGTCCCAGCCTTCCCAAAGACGCTGGCAAAAGGTGTGTTGTCTCCCAGCTTCGTAATGGTCTTTCACCAGTCAACCAACCACCCTGCCTGCACATTTGGCCTGCAGAGGTGCCCACGGATCTGCCCGAAGACCTCTTTTCTAGACCTATTCTAGACGGCCTGGGAGCAGCAGCAGCAGCTGCAGCAGCAGAGCAGGCGACCGCGGCCACCCCTTCAGCAGGGGCCAACACGGCCGCAGCAGTGGGCCGCCCGCAGCCGCTGTTGGCTTGCCTGGACAGCCTGCAGCCGGCGGCCCAGGCGATAGTGCAGGCGGCACAGGCGGGCTGGCTGACAACAGACCAGGTACACCAGCTGATGGCCAACTACAGCACCCTGGGAGTTCCCATGACCAAACAGCAGCCGATCCGCCCCAAAGGTGCGCCCTGGGCCGCCAGTCCCACTGCCTCTGCCGCCGCCTTGCAACCGCGCCCAGTGTGGTGTTGTTGCTGCTTCAGAAGCATTGCCTCACTGGCGCTGAACACATGCACCCATGCATTTGCCTCACTGCCCACCGCCTGCGTGCCCCTGACACCACTCTCCTACTACCTGCTTCCCTCCTCCCCTTGCAGCTGGAGACATTTTCCTTGCAGACTACAAGCAGCGGTTTGATCGGGGCGACGGCCACAACTGGATCGACCGCCGCTCCCTCAACCTGAAAGGTGCGAAGGGCAGAGGGAGGAAGCTTGGGTACAGCAGATGTTGGTGCAGAACTGCCCAGCATGCAGGCAGCCATGCGCCGCCACCCTACTGCCTGCATCATGCGCAAACCTGATTATCACTTATTCCTCCCTGCCCCTGCCTCCCATCGACAGTGGGCGGCGAACAAGGGCTGAAGGTGGTCTTCTTTACCACGCCCGACCGCAAGCTGCAGGTGGGGCTGCTGTGCTGGGCATTGCCAAAGCATTGTTGTTTCTGGGTTCAATCAGCTGGCAATCTGTCATGCTGCGGGCATCAGCAGCTGGCTGCATGCTTGCAAGGCTTGCTTCCAACATAGCATGCATTCACTGCGCTACGCTGCTGCCCTGGCTGCCAACCATGCCGCACCACCCTGCACTTCCCTCACCCCAACCGCCTCTGCACCTCTCATCATCTTGTCGTTGCCGCAGCGGCGCGCCTACCACTTCCTGCCGGGCTGCAAGCCGGAGCTGGCCCACCTGCACCTGCTGTTCTACCAAGTGCCCGAGTCGGCGCTGAACAGCGGCAAGGGCAAGCCAGGGCCCAAGAAGCGTGAGTTGGGTACTCGTTCGCTGCACCCATGCATTCCAGTGTGTTCGCTTTCATGAACTTTGTAGCCAGGAGGGCTGGTGGCACGTACTCTGGCCGGGCACGGGTGCATCAGCATTTGGCAGGAGCAGGGCGGCCTGAAATTTGAACTGCTTGCTGCCACACCCTTGATGCCTGCGGCAAGGCATGGTGCTTGCAGGCTGGCACAGGTTTTTTTTCGCAATTTTGAAAGCGGCGGATGTTATTGCAAGTTGGCCAACTGCCAGATCAACAGCGCAAGCATACTTGACAGACACGCTGCGTTCTCAACATTCTGCAGGCATGCCCAGCACAGACAGCATGGCCAGCATGGACAACATGGACCAGCCTCAATGGCAGCCGCGGCAGAGGACAATGCCACAGGATGAGCAAGACAGCCGGCCTGCTGCACGCATTTCATCGCGGCTGACTTCTGACCCACAAGAGATGGCCTGCTGGTACAGAGGAGAAAAGGTGAATGGAAGCCTTCTCCTGAGGACAGGCGACAACCTTGACAGTGCTGGTGTCATTTCCTGCCAAGCAGCTTCCTTTTGTGGCGAGTGACAGACCCAAAACTCCCCAGTCAGGACAATGGTCGCTGTTTGCTCGGGGCGCTCTGCATGCAGGTCTGAGTGGAGTGCGCCGACATTCTACGGATCCTACTGAACAGCACGGAGACGCAGCAGATCTTTGGGAGGCCAGTGGACGTGAGTGTGGTGTGCAGGGAGGAGGCAGGGTTGACATGCAGCATGACTAGAAGGGCCAGCGTGCCTGACTGGGGCGGAGGTGTTGGTTGGGATAGCACTGCTCTATGCATGGCATGCCGCAGCATGGCTTTCGATCGTCAGTCGGGCATGCCAGCTCGGGCTGCCGCAGAAATGGTTGACCGCCATTGTATGCGCGATCCCCTGCACTTTGCAGACGGGCAACTTCCCCAGCTACCACGAAGTGGTGAAGCACCCAATGGACTTGGGCATCATCCAGCGCATGCAGGGCCGCCGCAAGTGCTGCCGCATGCCGCTCTTGCTGCCGCCGCGTACATCGCTCCTGCTGCCGCCTGCGGCAGAGCGCTGGACCAAACCGTGCCTGCAGCTTGCCGCATTTGTGCGTTGCCTGCAGCCATGGCACGTGGCAGGCATGCATCACCTTATGGGCGACTGCCTGTCGAACTGTGCGTGGCCGAGTCCTCAAACCCTATGTGCAGGCAAGCTGTCGGCTACACCACGGCGCTACAACTCGCCGCTTGAGGTTCGAGATGATGTGCGGTTCACCTTTGCCAACAGCAAGCTGTGCAACCCCAAGGGTGGGCAGGGCAGTGCACATGCCATGGGTGGAGGAAAATCCAGCACAGCAAGCACAAAAAGGCACGGCAGCCAACCACATGTACAGCGCAGCACAGCGTGATACCCGCCAGCCCAGGTCTAACTGCCCCTGCATCCCGCTGTTCCCCGCCCCAGGATCGCTGTTTTACACAATCAGAGATGCGGCCAGCGCTCGGTTTGAGGAGGAGTGGGCGGCAGCGTTCATTGAGGCGCGCTGGGATGCCCACCTCCAGCTGTGCGAGCAGCCGCAGCAGCAGGCGCAGCAGGCGCCGCCGCGTCAGCCGCCGCGATGGCAGCGGCAGCAGGCCACAGAAGCTGAGTGGCAGCAGCAGGCGTTGGAGGAGGAACGGAGGGTGCAGGCTACTGATGAGACGAGGAAGCAGCGCGCAGCACAGTCAGTGCTCCGGCAGCAGCAGGCACAGCAGGCGGAACAGCAAGCTCGGCAGGCAGCAGAGGAGACGACCCAGCAGCAGGCGCAGCATGGGCAGAAGCGGGAGCGTGAGGAGGACGCTACCGAAGAGGGCAGCGAAACGCTGCTGGGTGCCAAGCGCCTGGCCACCGCCGGGCACCCGCCTGCCGCTGAGTCGCAGGCGCGGCAGCAGGTGCAGCAGCAGCAGCAGGCGTTGAAGGAGGAGCAGTCAGCGATGCAGCAGGAGCAGCCGACTGTCAAGCTTGAGCCTGGGGCTGGATTTGCGGGAGTGGGGCGCCTTGCTGCGCGGCGGGTGGCTCAGCCCATCTTGAAGCGAGCGGGCATCGCACGCACAACTCAACTAGTGAGGGGTGCTGCCAGCTGCCATGCAGGATCTGCTCAAACAAGTGGCTGCCTTGCAAGGCGGCTGCTTTGAAAGGCAGTGTGGCTGCTTTGCTGCAGACCTCTTAACTTTTCTCCGTGCCTGCTGTGCTGCAGCTGCTGTGCGGCATGCTGTGATGTGCTGCATGCACAGCATGCCGCCCCTGCCGATGTGCGCCTCGCATGGCACAGTCGGTGCTGGCTACTAACCCGGTACCCTTTTAAACAGCGTGTCTTTCTTCTCCCTGCCCTCCCCCTTCCAGGAGTTCCTGATTTTTCTCAAAGAAGAGAGCGGCGATGAAGATGTAGCTTTTGCGGTGGAACTGCTGCAGGACTTGGATGCGGCGGGGGACACAGAGGGTGTGCGGGCGCTGGTCGAGTCCTACCTGCCCAAGTGATGTAGGCGGCAGGGCCCGCACTGCCTAAATTGACGGCGAACATCAGCAGCCAATGCACGCGGCACCGTCTTGCAAGTCCTGCCCAGCGGTTGTGTCTTCCCGCAGTAATCCTTGCTATGCTTGCACTTCTGTGCAGCACCGATCCAAAGCTGGACAGCAAGGCCATTGTTGACAGCTCCGCCCCAGACTGTGTAACATTGATGAGAAGTGCCCCTTACTGAACCTTGCCCACAGCCATGGTTTTATTTACAAAGTCAACACGGTTCGAACAGCCAATGCCTCGGGTACATACAGATAGAGCAAGACTGAGTTTGCATTTCGCGGTGTTGCACACAAGGGCGGGTTGGAGGGCGGGTGGGCTGGTTCAAAGAGCACCTGTGCAGGCGGCACAGGTAGAGGTGATGGTAGCATTAGGAGTCAGCGTAAGAGTGCAGTAGGTGCAATGCATGGGGGTGAACGTCACAGAGGTGGTGATCCGTCGTGAAACAGGGTGTTAGCGCACTGTGGCGCCTTGGCTGTGGGCACATGCAGCCAGGCCGCCGCCTGCCTGGTGACCGGCGGGAGCAGCAGGCCTTCAGTTTGCCAGACAGGGCACAGCTGAGTCGTACTGACTGCTGCGGTCCTCGCTCTCCGTCTCAGAGTCTGTGGCTGTCTCAAAACCATCGCCCTCCGGCAGGTAAGCCGGCGGGGACAGCTCCGCTTGCGGCTGCGCGGGCGGCGGCGGCAGCTCCGCTTGCGGCTGGACGGGCGGTGGTGGCGGCTGGGCCAGCATGTCCAGGATCAGCGGCACCACCACCGCCGCGACAGGAGAAAGCTTGCGGGACACCTCGACGACACAATTTGTGTGGTAGTCGAGCAGCATGACCTGCAAGGAGGCAGGCAAGCACAAGACGGTTCGAGCTAGATGGCATCTGCATCTGACTCAAGCCATGTCACCATGTGAATGCCGCCAGCAATTTGATGCCCCGCAGGCAGTCACATCATTGCCTGCCTCGGCTCTGCCTGCTTGTGGTAGAGCCTGCCACAGCCCTGCACAATGTGCCATGTTGGATGCCGGCCCACAGAGCCGTTCCGCCCTCTGCCCGTCTCACCGGCCCGCGGCGCGCCGCAGCAGCCAGCTGCTGCAGCGCCTGCTGTGCCTCCACGCTGTTGGTGATGGCCGCTGTGTATGCTGGCAGGTAGATGCGCAGCCGCGCATCTACAAAACCGAGCTCACTCTCCTCCTGCAGGCCGTCGGCACCGTTCCACGAGTGCCCGGTGATCTGCAGGTGGCGGCAGTGCGGCCAGGCTGGCAGGGGTTGAGCGGGCAGGCAGGAAGTTGCCTCCGAAAACCGTGCAGAGTGGCAGCCCAACATGGCTGCATGCAGCCGTAGCACTTGACAGCACTATGGTGCTTGAGCGCAGAGTGTAGCAACGCCTGGAGGCGGCAGCCACTTACGGTGCCGCTTGTGGGCGGGCGGCGCCGCACACGCCTCCTGCGGCAGTGGGGTGGAACAGAACGGCTGGTTGACAATACAACACAGCCCGTGCATCACCTGTTTCAACCCGCCACCTGCAGCACAGCTAGCTTGCACGGCACACCAGACATCCTGCCGAGCTGTGCTGTGCATGAGGCTTCGGGACTGCTCAAGCTAAGCACCTGATTTGCTCGAGGTCCAGCAGCTGCCACTTGCTGGCGTCCACGCCGACGCGGGCTCCCTCCTGGGTGCGAAACAGCTTGAGGCCCTGCCATGTGACAGCGCAGGCCGAGGATTAGTAAGAAGGCTGTAAGTGCAAGCCGCAGCAAGCAATGTTGGGGCCGATAGCTGGGTGGAGCGTGCACAGGCAGGTGCCCCGCATACACAGCGACACAGCCGGGTGAAGGGCAGCCTGGAGAGGAATTTGTCGGGGGCATCTCAGTACCAGCGCTGCCATGCACCTGCCAGATGCCCTCCACAGACTGGCCCACAGTGCCCGTCGGCTTGCCAGGAACGTCTAGGTTGCCCTGCAGCGGCACGGGAGGAAGTCGACTGCTGATCGTCTGTCCCCACAACCATCCACTGGGCGGCACCACAGCAGGCACCGCCCAAAAGAGTGGCAGGAAGGCACGAGGCGGCTCACATGTGGGTAGAACGAGCTGAGCGCCACGAAAGGCGCGGGTCCCTGAGAGGTCAGATCAAAGACCTGCATGCATGCGCGCAGGTGCATTGGGAATGCGTGGATGGCAAAGCATGGCGGCAACGGCGGTGAACGGCGGCCAGGGCAGACATCCTGGCCCCGGGCCTCCCAGCGTACCTGGTAGCGCGCTCCGTAGTTTTGGTTGGGGTTGTGCTGCAGAAAGCTCCTCCTGCTCATCACTCGTATCTCGTGTTGCGCCATGGCGCAACCCGGGCGGCCGGCACCCTTTGTTGCTCACTGTTAAGATCTGACAGGTGCTTATATTAGAGAGCCAGCGGCACATGCCGATCGGCGGCCGGGCCAGCATTGGCCCTGCTCGGCCTGCTCCGCCTCGCCTGGGCAGCGAACACAGGCTGCAGCAACCTGTTCATCACTCGTGGTGGTACTCGTACATGCTCCAATCGCCCGGGGGCGTCGTTGGCCGCGCTTTCGTCACGCCAGAGGGCTGCTCGTTCAGTTTACTGGGCGGGATGAAGCAGACGCGCAAGCGGCAGAGCGAGCCAGCCATTGGCATCAGGAAATCAACGCGGCAGCGGCGGCTGGTCCAGCAGACGCTCGTTACCGCTGCTGGCGGCGGCGGCGGCCGCGCCGCTGCAGCTGCGGTCGGCTCGAACAAGCAGCTGCAGCCCGAGCCTGCAGATGCACCACAGCTGCACGAGCTGCGGGTCGTTTCAGTGCGGCAGGCGGTCCGTGGCGGCAGCTTCAGCGCCAGCTTTGAGCGGCAGTACGCGGGCTGGGCGGTGAGAATGAGAACGGGGCTGGTGTTGCAATGTAGCGGCCCGTTTGCAACACCATTCACACAGGTGCACCCTGCCTGGCGCCTGCCACCGCTGCAGGTGTTCAACGTGACCTCCAAGTCGCAGGATGCGGGCATGGTGCAGCTGTCCCCCTTCTACTGCCACAATGGCATCCCGGTGCGCGCAGCTGCGTGGCTGGGGTGGCTGGTGGCAAGGAGCTCAGCACCGTGCAGCGAGCGGCAGCAGTGCAGAGGGCCAGAGTCTGGCGCACCGTCATGCGGATGCAGGCTAACTTTCCCAATGACCCTCTCCGGCAGGTGCCTGGCCTGCCAGGCAGAACCGCCAGCAGCGTGGAGCGCATCTGGCAGTGCCTCAAGGTAGCTTAGCCTTCAGCTTGCTGACCTGCATTGCAGCCTGCACCCGAACCTTGAACGTGTGTGGGACAGCTCGTATGCGCACCTCAGGAGCTACGCACGCTCTGTCTGGTATACGCACTGCCGCCGCGCTTGCAGCTGTACTGCTCCTTTTAGCAGGTCTCCCCCTAGCAACGAATTCTGCAGGCCAGCTGAAGTGCATCTCCCTTCTGCCCCACTGGCAGGTGTTTGAAGATGCCCCAGAGGATCTGGCAGCACTGGGCAAGCAGGGCATGAAGGGAGTGAAGCGCAGCTGCCGCAAGAATGGAAAGGTAAGCAGTGGGGGGCAATGCGGCAGCACCTGCACATCTGGCGATGCTCCCACGGTTTGGCTGTCCTGCTAGTCACTGCCACTGGCCAGCAGCAGCTGGCGCCATCCAATGCAGCCGCCTTGCTCATCTGCGGCAATGGCAGCTGGCGGCAGTGTGTCCGTTCTGCGTGCAAAGCCGTGCACCAGCTGCTGACTCAAGAGCAGGCATGCCTGCTGGCATCTTGGGCCTGCAATGCAAAGCCAGGCTCTGATCTGTCTTGCTGGTCCAGTCCCTCTGCTGCAGGTGCTTGGGCACGCCTGGTTTGGCGGTACAGACAGCAGTGGGAGCGGCAGCAGTGCTTGCGCAGGCAGCGTAGGCAGCGGCGGTGGCAGCCCAGGCGTCCAGCGCCAGCTGCTGCCATACGTGCAGGCACGGCAGCGGATTTACCTGCCTGCCTACACGTGGCTGTTGAAGCACAAGGCGCAGCCGCAGCTGCAGCAAATCGCCCAGGCCGCCCTGCAGCAGCCAGTGGCACTGCTGGATTGCGATACAAACTGCGACGTGGGCGATAGCAGCCGCCCGCTGTCGCACGCCAGCCTGGTTGCAGCCTACGTGCGGGAGCACTGGCGCAGCCTGGTCTCGTGACGCGGCCTTGGTATAAGTCTGCAGATGGTGAGGCTAGGCGGGCAGATGCTGGGTGGCAGCGGCCAGCTTACCATGCTCGAGGCGCCAAGCCGGCGCGGCAGGAAGCCCTCCTGCCAGCGGGACTGCAGCCCTGCCTTCTGTGCCAAGTTGGACAGAAATGCCTGCACCCATGTCTGCTGCTGCTCACGCTAACTCTGCTGTGATCATACTGCCCACTTGGCTGCAGGTGCTGTCGCTGGACACACACTTCGACTTGGGTCCCAGGCCTGCTTTGAAGGCCTCCGTGGCGGCGCCACTGACAACGGTGCCAGCATGGTTTTGTGGGGCCAAATTGCTGCCGCCGCGTCTTGCAGCTGCAACCATCGCTTGGTTGTGGTATAATTGACATGATGCTCTGACATTTCGTCAATGTAAGACCACTGCGAGTGCACTCGCTGCCAAACATGCGCTGCGCGCCCGCTGCACTCAAACTTGGGATAACCCCGTGAACAGCTGCTCCCCAACACTGGCTCCGCCTAAATCGGTGTTTCTCGGCTGATGTTCGACTTGTTCACGGAAGGATGGATTTGTTCAAGGCGATGCATGCATGTCGCGCTGGGCGCCGCTGGGAAGCACTTCTCTCCTGGGCGCCCCCGCCTGCGCATACAGCGGCCCCAACATGGCCGCTGGTCGCAACCCACCACTTGATGAGCTCGGCCTGCCAGAAAACGCTCGTTTGGAGGTAGTGCTCTGTGCCGACAAGAGCCTGCAACCCGAGCAGCAGCGCAAGCTGCTTGGAAAGCTCGTGGATGGCCTTATCGAGCTAGTGGCGGGCCATATAGTGGGCCAGGGCTTTGCGCTCGGGCAGCGCGTAGACCCGCGGGACTTCCTGACCGCCGCGGGCTACAGCAGGCGCGTCACCAACCACTACAAGTACATATGGCTGGATGAACCCCGTATCACGCTCGCCAGCCGCGTGGATGGCGACGAGGCGAACGCCAAGGCTGAGGGGCAGCGCATTGCTCGTTTATTAGCGGACGAGTACGGCGTGAAAAGCCTGGAGCAGCTGTGGCAGCATGTGGAGGTGCGCTGCCCGGTTGCCAGGAATGCAGTGCGTCACGTGCCGCCAGCGCGCACTTCCTCTCGCAAGGGCATTGCATAAATTGCTTTGCCGGGTGCTTGCTTTGAAATGCAGCTCTCTGCCTCTGCCATCTGGTCACGTGTCGTGCAGGCCCACCCGATTGAGAGCAAGGTCTACCGCGTTTGCCGGTGAGTTTCAGCTGTGAGCGCTTGCCGCGCATTCGCTTTGTGTCCATTGCATCTGCCTCCTTGCATCCTGCTGCATGCCGACGAGGGCCACCTAGCCTCTGCCCCGGCTGTCCCCAACTCTACAGGCTGGATGAGAAAGATATTGAGACACAAGGCCTGACCAGCAACAGCCGTCTGCGGCGCAGCTGGCAGCAGGCTGGCGCAGCAGGCCTTGCGGCGTACGACTTCCTCAAAGACGTGAACAGCCACATCTTGAACGGCAGCAAACGTACGTGGGTGTTGCGGGGCAGTGCATATTGTAGGAAATGCATTCATTTAAGGTGCATGAGGGCAGAGGGAATGCACATTAGTAAATTGTGCCTTACCTTCCGTCCTCCCACGCTCAACTTGCGCAGCCAACCGCGCCCGCCTGCCGCTCATCTCCGCCACGCGCGACCTGCACACCGCGCTGTCATGGGGCTACGGCGGCTGCCACACGATTGTGGCTATCGACGTGCAGGCGGCAGCGGCAGCACACGTGCGTGCCTACGACATGGGCGGCTCGCTGAACAGCCTGTGCTGGTCCGGCATGGCTCAGAAATTTGCCGCCAGCTCAGCGGAGGTGGTGTTTGACGGCGACATCCCGGCACACTGCGTTATGATGCTGCAGGTTAGCTCGGCGCCAGCGCCATATTTAACTGAAGTTTGCTGCGCAACATTGCAAAACTTGCACTCTACGCCCAGCCAGTCACCCTCAGACCTTTGGCTTTTATGTTGGTTTCAGGCGACTTGGGACCCTCTGGGCGACCGCATCCTGTCCAGCCAGGATTCCGCACGGGCATTCCCTGCCAAGCTGCGGCGTGAAGATATTGAGGTGCGCGTCAGATGCAACATTGCAGTGCTGAGTGGCAGGGGTGGCGTGATCAAGCGCAGTGCGACTGCGGTCAGCTGGTGTGGCCGCATTGCGGATGTGCTGCGTTGTTGTGCATGGCAGGCGCATGGTGTCTGCAGTAGGAAATTTTTATTTTGCGCGACTAAGTCACTTGCGCATGACTCGCTTCATTCCAGGTGCTGGAGGAGCTGCAGGACGGCACCTCCAAGCCGCTCAAGGTGCAGACGGTAGTCAAGAAGCGCAAGCGCGACGAGGAGCCCCAGCTCCAACAGTTTGTGCTCAAGCGCGCCGGCGGTGAAGGAGGCAGGACGCGCACTGCACACATTGTGTCGGAGTTCACGGCCATGGCCATGTACGCAAATGCTGGCCTGATGGTTCCCTGCGCGGCACTGTACACTGTCAAGGCAAGCTGCACCGACCCAACTGCTTGTAGCTCCTGCCGGAACAGACCCAGGCCTGCTACCCGCCTGCAGCTATCTGTTGCACGGCGACTGCTCTGCTGTGCCCTGCTATTTGCCTGGCATGCCTGACAAGCTCAGCCCAACTGGCCGACTAGTGCGCCAAGTCTTGCAGCTGACCGATCTGTCATTTCCCAGGAACAAGTGCGTGCCTGCTGCCCTGACAAGCACCTTTCCCCGTTTCCATTGCAGGTGGCGGTGCCAAGTGAGCATGTGGAGGTCATGATCAAGTACCTGCTCATCGAGTGGCTGGATGGCACGCGGCCCACGCTGGACCACTTCCCAACAGACCAGCGAAAGGACAGGTGACGAGCATGGTTGCACTGCTGATTGCGCTCTCGCGTGAGTGCACTGCTTCTGCTGGGTGTGCTCCCGCAGTTGTTTGACTGCCGGCCGGCCTGTCTGCCCACCTGTTTGCAACTAGCATCGTGTGCTACAAATCCAATCAATGCATTTGCACTGCATGTTCTGCGAACACTGCGATGCAGTATGTTAGGGCGCTTGCGTGATGAGTTTGAGAAGGGCATCGCTCTGGACGTGGCGCTGAGCAATGCAGATGTGGCTGGGCCCGACTTCAACAACCTGCTGCTGGTCCACAAGCACGGCGAGCTGCAGGTTTGCCCAGCTGACCTGCATGCGCGATCCCTGCAGTGCATACGCAACATGTCACCATGTTTGTGCAGTTTGCATGGCACATATAACCGCATATGGCTGAATTGGCAGGTCAAATGCTGCTGTCTGCCCCCAGGTCACTCCTATTTTCCATCCATGCAGCTGTACCGCATCGACCTGGGCGGCTGCGGCTTCTACGATTACAATGGCAAGTACAAGGCGAAGCAATACCTGTTCGAGCAGACCAACCCCAGTGATGTGGTCAAGACGTTCCAAGTCATGAGCCGGCAGGATGGGTGAGTTAGGGGCCCCTGGAGTGATGTATCTTCTCAGGCGGTGTACATGTGCTTGGCGGCTGCCAGTGTCTGCTGTGTTGTGCGGTTCTCTTGCATTACTGCGTTACGTGTTTCAAGCCGTTTGTTCATCCTGATGTGCAATGCAGGATCCAGGGTAACAAAGCGCAAGCCGCCGCACTGCCCGTCAGCACAAAGCATGGGGTCGGTGCTGATAAGCGAGCTGATGTGCTGCTGGAGCACCTGATGCAGCGCGTGCGATTGGGGACCATTGCCGCCAGGGCTCGGGTCCTGCACGGGCAGCTGCACTCCCTCATGCTAAACTGGCGAGCGGAGGGCAGGAATGGCATGGTAGGTTGAGGGGGGAGGAGGCTTTGGCAGTCAACAGTGACAGACAAGCAACGCGTGCCATGGCTGGCCGCAGCCGAGCCTGATACCGCAACGGCTGCTGATCAACTTACACTCAACCAACTGCAGAGTGAGACGCTGAATGACACGATGGACCGCGCACTTGCACGGCTGAAGGCGCTGGACCGCTGCTGCCCAGGTATGGCAGTCAAACGATGGCTCTGCTAATGTTTTGCCAGCCCGTTGGGAACTCAACACACGCATACGCACCCTGCCTGTTGCAGTCGCAGGGCCTCAGCCCCCGCCGTTCAAACAGGAGCTGATGATCATTGAGCTTGAGAGGTGCAATACAGTGAAGAATCGCACCCGTCCCAGCGGCTATTCGGCCAAGTTTGAGCAGCAGTATCTGCAGACCGGCTTTGAGGTGGGTGGGGAATTTTTTCGCTGCTGAATTTGATGAACACTAAGATTTGCTGCTGAAAACAGAGAGATGTCGCTCCGCTGATACCAGTCCCGCCCCTTTTGTCCAGGTGTGGGACGTTACGTCTCATGGCAACCACAAACAGCTGTCTCCCTTCACATCTGTGAGCCCAGCATCCATAGAAGTGCCAGGGCAGCCTAAGGGCACGATCGCCTACTGCGTGGAGGGAATCTGGCAGGTGTGAATTGTGAGCTTCTGCATATTGTGGCGATTGGCTGGCTGATGGGCATGCACAGCACGCTGCACTCACATGAAGCCGTTTGCTGGGTTGTGTTACAGTCACTGCACTCACTCTGTGTGCACAGCATTTCCTGTGTTGCAGGGACTGAAGGTGTTTGAGGACTCAGACATTGACCCCAAAAAGTTCAAAATCACGAGCGGCAAGAAACTGAAGCGCAAGGGCAAGGTCATCGGCAAAGAAAAGGTGAGCAGTATGTTACCAATCAAAACCGATTAGAAAAGGATGAGAAACAACTGCATGCATAGCACATATACCGATGCTTATAAGCGCCCCCTAATGTCTGCACCCCTTGCTGCGTTTGCACAGCCGCTAGGCCATGCATGGCACGGCGAGAGTGGCACTGAACCGCGGCAGCTGCTGTCGTATGTGGAGGCTCGGCGCAAGATCTACGTCCCCGCCTTTGAGTCGGTGATCAAGAACGTGCCGGCAGTGCGGGACGAGGTGGTTGCACTGGCCAGGGCGGCCACGCAGGTCAGTTGAGGCACCGGCGTGCATGTCCAACCCCCAAGCCCTCGCCGGCTGCCCAAGGGGCAGCGCGTGCCACCGCCGCCGGGGGCTACGCTCTTCATCTTGCTGATGCGCCATCCTTCGCAAGTCTTGCCGTTTATTTTTCCTGCCCATCCTTGCAGCGCAACATCGTGCTGCTGGACTACTTCACCAACGACCAGGTGGACAACGAGGGGGAGCCGCTCTCTCATGGCGGCCTGCTGCGTCACTACATCAAGGGCAACTGGCGCCGCCTGCTCGGCCTGGCTGAGCCGACTGCAGCGGAGCAGCCCGAAGGTGAGCCAGGTCTGGGCATTTAATGCATGGCCTGGCAGTGCTGTTGCACTCGAATGGGCAAGTGGGGTGAGCACTGGCTAGAAATGCTCCACCCGCCGCCCGTTGCGATCCGCAGGCATACCGACTGCACAGGCCTTAGGGGCGTCGACGAGCGAGGACGAGGGCCCGGAGACCAGCGGTGAGCCCGCTGGCTGGCGGGCGGGCGGGCAGCCTGTACCGGCACTGCTGAATGTGACTTGCTGCTGCAAGCCAGGAGTGCCCTATGCCAAGCTGTATTGCCCTGTGCCGAAGGGAGCACGCATAGCAGACATGGACTCCGTGCCTGCTCCATATCCGCATGTGACCTGTCTGCCTCCTCTAAGCGCCTCGCAACAACTACCTGTGTTTGCTGCAGCTGCTGCGGCTGCGCGGGCGCCACGCTCCCCTTCAAGGCGGCGTGCAGGGGCGGAGGACACCCCTGCAGCTCAGGAGGCGCAGGCGCCGCGCCCCACAACCTCTACACGAACACCCTCTGCTGCGGTGCGCCTTTTGGGCCGACGGTGCTGTGTGCGAGCGTGGTGTGCGTTTGATGTGCAAGTGCGTGTCCATCAGCGCTCGTGCAACACTGGGGGTGTGCCTGTAGGAGCAGGAGGCAGCGAGTAAGCTTCAAGTCTGCACCCTGATGCCCGGTGGCACCTCAGCAGGCTGCCTGGCATCGCAGTATGCCAGCAGCAGCAGTGCGTGTCGTGCTCAAGCATTTGACTGTCCTGGTATTTCGTTGCAGGTGCTGGCTGCGGGCGCCCAGGGGGCACGCCGTGTGAGCAGTGACGATCGCGCTGCCGTTGCTGCCTCTGGCGCACAGGCACGTGCAGCCCTGGAGGCAGCCGCCCCTGCCGCACCCGCTGCTCCTGCGGCCGTGGCTCCTGCTGGCGGCGCTGCGGCTGCAGCAGGTGGACTGCATCTGCTGTCGAGAGCCACAGACATTGACTCGCAGGCGGCAGCCATCATTGCTGCGGGCGGCCCTGATGGGGGCTGGCTGTCCAGCGAGCAAGTGCGGGACCTGCTCGCACGCCGTGAGGAGTGGCGCCTACCCGTATCGGGCGGCCTGAGGCTGCCGCCGCAGAGTGAGTGGCTAGCTGGCAGATTGAGCCAGTTTAGAGGCAGGTTGGATGGAGTTCTGTATGGTGACCCCGCATCTGCAGCACTTGTCATGACTGCAAAAAGTGCAGGGTTCGATGCATTCGTTGCTCAAACATCAGAAAGTATTTCATTGCATATGTGTGTTCTCCTCGTTGATCGCAGTCGGCGACATGCTGTTGACCACCCGCAACCAAATCAACGACGGCCTCATCCTGCAAATGAAGCAGCGCAGCAACGGGCAGCGGTACCCAAAGTGCTGGAATGAATCTTACGAAGGTGCGAAACTAGCAGTGCCACTATGCGTCACGGAAAGCCATAGCACGTGAGAGCGGCGAAGTGAGGGAAGGTATGGAGCATATGACGCAGGCAGTAAGTAGTACAGGGTGGGCCCAGCTGGATCCAATCCATGGATGTCATTGTATACCTGTGCACGTACTGCAGAAGGCGGCGAGACCGTGTGGACCTGCTCTAAGTGGTACACAGCGGATGGAACAATGCAGGTGAGCCGCCAACAGACCATGTGACTTGCTTGAAGCCTTCCAGTGGTTGTTCCCAATGTCACCTAAAGCTCTGCTCTGCGTTGCTGCAGCGCCGCCTGTACACCCTGGCCAG
>VFQQ010002805.1_pt1 | contig 18426 bp, 16 predicted proteins | sample 3512341 | NCBI WGS metagenome assembly VFQQ01 (sample SAMN10412373, study PRJNA504923) | tailings metagenome | isolation source: Relicate 2 Philex TSF1 revegetated site | place: Philippines: Tuba, Benguet | collected 2017-08-29 | reverse complement strand
GGCTTGAGCGTCTCCAGCAGGGAGAGAAATCCCGGATGCCGTCTGAGCCCCTCGAGGTCGGGATCCTGTGACATCCAGTCAAAATCCCGGTAGCCGAGCTCAACCGCACGGTGCAGGGAGCGCAGGGCGTCTGCCTGCCGTTTGGACAGGGCGAGACTGCAGGCGAGGTTGTAATGGGCCGTGGCGTTGGCCGGCTGCAGTTTCACCAGCTTCCGGTCCATGCGGAGGCCGTCGGCGATGCGGCCGTGCTTGGTGTAGAGGCCGCCCAGAATCTCCACCACGTCGGCGTAGTCGGGCGTGCGCCGGAGGACCGACTCGAAAAAGCCCGTTTCGAAGGCGGCGTCGCGTTCCTTGGCCATGGCGTCAGCCGCGGCGCGGGCAGCTGCCGGTATCGCGCCAGGCGTTGCAGTGGGCGCTGACCTGCAGGCGCTGGCTGACCGGGGTCAGGCCGAGCTTGGACGAAACGGTGCTGCCATACCACTCCATGAACGGGGCGCTGATCTCGAAGATGCGGTCGCAGTCCACGCACACGACCTGGGCGACCTGGGTGCCGCTGTCGCGGATGGGCAGGTAGTATTTTTCGCCGGAGCCGATGTCCACCTCGCGCAGGAGCGCGCTCTGGGTCATGATCGGCAGCGTGCGGTAAACGGTGGCGCGCGAGACGGAGTCGTCCACCTTGCGGGCGTGATCCAGCAGCTGCTCGGCGGTGAAATGCTCCTTCTGCGCGTAGGCCGTCTCGAAGATCGCGAGCCGCTGGTTGGTCACACGCAGCCCCTTGAGGGCAAGGAATTCGCGGAATTTTTCGCGGGCGGCGGGGAGACTCACGGCGCGACTGTTTGAAGGCGGCCGGGGACTGTCAACCCGTTCGTGATCGCGGCGGGCGGCCGAGCTTCAGGTTTGCCAAGCCCGGGTGCCCCCGCCGTCATCCGCTGCGATGATTGTGGGCGTTCATCCCCTGGCCGGCTTTGACAAGCTGTTGCACTACCGCGTCCCGGACAACCTCGCGCCGGCCGTGGCGGTGGGATCCCTGGTGCGTGTCCCGGTGCTGCGCGCACTCCGGCTCGGCGTGGTCGGGCAGATTGGCGCGCCGACAGACTTTCCGGCGGACCGCCTCAAATCGGTTGCCCAGGTTGTCCATCCATTCCCGGCGCTTACCGAGGAGCTGTTGCAGTTGGCCCGGTGGATGGCGGGCTACTACGCGTGTCCGCTGGACGGCATCATCGAGACCATGATACCCGGCGCCGTCCGCAGCGGCGCAGCCCTGAAGGTGGAGAAATTGCTCGGCTTGGCGGGGCGGTTGGATGCGGCGGAACTGGCCGCGCTGGCCCGCCGCGCGCCGCAACAGGCGCGGCTGTATGAGTTTCTTGCCCGGCAGTTCAAGCCCCAGGCGAAGGCGCTGGTGTTGGCCCGCCTCGGGGTGACGGCGGCGACGGTCACCGCGCTCGTGCGGCGCGGGCTGGTCACGGAAACGGAACGCCGGATCGAGCGGGAGGCCTACCGGGATGAATTTTCCGCGGAGGAGCGGGTGGCCTCGGTGCCGCCCCGGCTGAACGAGGAGCAGGCGGCCGCGGTGGCGTCCGTCTCGGCGCATATCGCGGCCGGCCGGTTCAATGTCACGCTGCTTCACGGCGTGACGGGTTCCGGCAAGACCGAGGTTTATTTGCACGCGATTGAGGCGGTGCTGAAGTCCGGGGGCGGGGTGATCTTTCTGGTGCCCGAGGTGGCGCTGACGCCGCAAACGGTCGCCCGGCTGCGTTCGCGCCTGGAGTCGATCGCGCCGGACCACAAGTGCGTGGTCTGGCACAGCCACCTGAGCGAGGGCGAACGGCTGGACGGCTGGCTGGCGCTGGCCAAGGGTGAAGCCCGGGTGGTGGTGGGCGCACGCTCGGCGGTTTTCGCCCCGGTGAAGAACCTCCGGCTGATCGTCGTCGATGAAGAACATGAACCCGCCTACAAGCAGGACGAGACGCCGCGTTATCATGGCCGCGACGTGGCGGTTTACCGGGCGAAGCTCAGCGGAGCCGTGTGCCTGCTCGGCTCCGCCACGCCGTCGTTGGAGAGCTACGCCAACACGCGCTCGGGGCGCTACAGCCTGGTGGAGTTGCGCCGGCGGGTGGATGCGCGCCGGCTGCCGCACATCCACATCGTGGACATGCGAGTGGAGGTTGCCCGGAGCCGCGGGCTTACGACTTTGTCGCGCCGGCTGGCCGACGCGATGCGCGACCGGCTGGAGAAACGCGAGCAGACCATCCTGTTCATCAACCGGCGCGGTTATTCCTCGTCCATGCTGTGCACGGAATGCGGTCATGTGGAGGAATGTGCGCACTGCAGCATCGCGATGACCTACCATCGCACCGACGAGACCCTGCGCTGCCACCTCTGCGGCGAGCAGCGGGCGGCGCCGCTGACCTGCCCGAAATGCCGGTCGCCCAAGATCCGCTGGCGGGGCCTGGGCACGCAGCGGGTGGAGGAGGCGGTGCGGCGCGTCCTGCCGCGCGCGCGGATCGAGCGGATGGACACCGACACGATGGGCAGGAAAAACCGATTCCGGGAAATTCTGGGCCAGTTTCGCGCGGGCCGCATCGACGTGCTGGTGGGCACGCAGATGATCGGCAAGGGGCTGGACTTCCCCAATGTGACGCTCGTCGGCCTGGTGGACGCAGACATTTCCATGCACATCCCGGATTTCCGGGCCAACGAGCGCACCTTCCAGCTGCTGGTGCAGGTGGCGGGCCGGGCCGGGCGCGGGGACCGGGCGGGCGAGGTGGTCGTGCAGACCTTCACGCCCCAGGCGGAGGCGATCCAGTTTTCGCGGCAGGCCGACTATGCGGCCTTCGCCGAGGCGGAGCTGAAGTTGCGGCACGATTTCAAATACCCGCCTTACCGGCATCTCATCCAGCACCGCTTTCGCGGGCCGAATGCCGAGAAGCTGAAGTTTTTCTGCGAACAATGGGCCCGCCGGGTGGAGCAGCATTTTGGCGCGCGGCTGGAGCTGCGCGGACCGTCGCCGGCGCCGATCGAGAAGATCAAGGACGAGTATCGCTGGCAGATCTGGTATTTTACCTCCAGCGTGACGAAGGTCATCGGCGAACTCGACCGGCTCCGCGGAGAGTTTCCCTGGCCGGACGAGATCACGCAGGTGCTCGATTCGGATCCGGTCAGCCTGATGTGAGCCTCAAGCGGGCGGCACGCGCCACCGGGTGGCGAAGATGCCGGGTTTGTGCCGGTGAATGTCGGCCGGATCAAAGGCGGGCTTCTGGTAATAGACGGTGAGGATCTCGCCGGGGCTCAGTTCCACGGAGGCGGGATAGCCAAGATCGTGGTTGCCGTTGTCGTCGCGTAGCACGACTTCGTCCGCGAGATTCCAGGTGATTCCGTCGCGGCTCACGGCCGCGCGCTCGCCAAACGGCTTGCGCCGGTAACCGTAGGTGCAGAGGGTGCGGCCGTCCTGCAACACCGTCAGATGCGGCGGGAAGCCCAGCAACTGGGTGCGATAGGGCGGCACCCAGGTCTGGCCGTCGTCGTCGGAATAGGACGCCCAGAGATGCAGATCGTCGCGCCGGTCGTCATACTGGATGGCCGTGTAGCGCAACATGACCAGAACCCGTCCGGAGGGAAGTTGAACGACATGGGGCTCGCCGATGCGATGGGTGGCCGGAGAGGGATTTGGGATGATCGCGGTCTTGGTCCACGGGCCGCCCGGCTCGCGGGCCACATGGATGCTGACGTTGCCGGCATCGCCGCGGTAAGCCGCGACCAGCAGACCGCCGTTTTTCAGGGCGATGCCGCCGTGCACGCTGTCCGGCCCGCGGGCGGGAGCCGACCAGGTTTGGCCGTGGTCGTCCGATGTGATCACCCAGCCGCCATGGTGGTGCGCAGCGGTCCGATAAGCGGGCTGTCCGACCATTTCGACCCACTCGGCAATGAGCTGCGGCGGGTAGGCGTCGAAAGGGAGGGAGGTGAAATTGTCCGCTTTCCAAAAAGTGGACCAGACGTGCATCGCGATCCGGCCGTCGGGCAGCACGGTCAGTCCGCATTCGCGGTCGTCAATGGGTGTGTCGTAGGCCACGGCCGGAGGCGTCCAGGTTTCGCCGTTGTCCTTCGAACGCATGGTGACGATCTGCCCGTCGGGATACATGTGGTGGGCGGTGCGGACGAAGGCGAGGAGGAGGTCGCCGTTGCCCGCCCGCACCAGCGCCGGCCAGGCGCAGTAATGGTCGGGGTGCTGGTAGAGGGTGCGGTGCGAAAGGAACGTGGGGGTGGCGGACATGATGCCGTGGCAGCGTGCAAGGCCTTCCGGCAGAGTCGAGACTCGCCTTGCGGAATGAAATCATGAGCATCCCGGCACCGCGTATGAAACTTTACTTCCTGGGCATCTGTGGAACTGCGATGGGCCAGGCCGCCCTGCTGGCCCGGGCGGCGGGACACGAGGTGCTGGGGGCCGACACCGGGGTGTATCCGCCGATGAGCACCGTGCTGGCCGCGGCAGGCATCGCGGTGCACGAAGGCTACGACCCGGCCCGGCTGGCCCGGCTGGCGCCCGACCTGGTGGTCATCGGCAACGCCCTGTCGCGCGGCAACGCGGAGATCGAGTGGCTGCTCGACACCCGCGCCATTGCCTTCACCTCCTTGCCCGCGCTGCTGGCGGACTTTGTGCTCAAGGGCCGCCGCAACATCGTAGTCGCGGGCACGCACGGCAAGACGACCACCACGGCGCTGACGGCGTTTTTGCTGCGTGAAAACGGCCGGCACCCGGGCTGGCTGATCGGCGGCGTCCCGCAGGATCCGCCGTCCGGCAGCGAGTTGGGCGCGGCGTCTGATCCTTTCGTCATCGAGGGCGATGAATACGACAGCGCATTCTTCGACAAGCGCAGCAAGTTCATCCACTACGCCCCGCACATCGCGGTGATGAACAACCTTGAGTTCGATCATGCCGACATCTTCCGCGATCTCGCGGACGTGCAGCGCACGTTTCTGCACCTTGCGCGCATCGTGCCGCGCAACGGCTGGATCGTGCGCAACGGCGATGACGACAACCTGCGCACGCTCGGGGCCTGTGCCTGGACGCGGGTGGTGACCGTGGGCACGGGCGAGGCCAATCAGGTCCGCATCACGGGTTTTGCCGAGGATGCCGGCGGTGCGGCGTTCACGCTGCATTGGCGCGGCGCAAAGTGGGCGGATGTGCGCTGGTCCCAGCCGGGCCTGTTCAACGTGCGGAACGCCGCGATGGCGGCGACCGCGGCAGGGCTCGCCCTGTATCCCGACAACCCGGCGGGGTTGGACCTGGGCGCATTGAGCCGATTCCGGGGCGTGAAGCGCCGGCAGCAGGTGCTCGTGGACACGCCGGCGCTGAAGGTGATCGAGGATTTCGGCCACCATCCGACCGCACTGGCGGAAACGCTCCGGTCATTTCGGGTGCGCTATCCGGGGCATGTTATCCACGCGGCTTTCGAGCCGCGCAGCAACACCTCGCGCACGCGGGTCATGCAGGCCGGGTTCATGCGCGCGCTTTCCTGCGCGGATGAGGTCTGGCTCGGCGCGGTCAGCCGGGCCGAAAAATTGACGGAAAACGAACGGTTCGATGCCGAGGCGGTCATCCAGCATCTGGCCACGCAGGGGGTTGCCGCGCGCACCGCTCCGACCAACCCGGCGCTGCTTGAGCTCATGCTCGCCGGCATCGCCGCCGCTGACGGCGGACCGAGCGTGGTGGTTTTCTTCACCAACGGGTCGTTCGACGGCATCATCCCGCGCTTTGTGGCCGCGGTGCAGCCCGCTCCGGCGTGAGGCTCTCAGTCCACGGGAATCGCCTTGGCCCGGTAATACTGGATGTCGAGCGGCTCCGCCGTCGGGTAAAACGCGACCACATCGGACAACGCCATGAGAATCCAGGGTGCGTTGGGCGAGGCGCCGTTTTTGGTGTAAACGATGTCGGCGGCGATGTAGATGCAGGAGTGGATGACCGTGCCGTCGGTTTTGGCAAACATCACCACGTCACCGAAGGTGGGATCGGTGGTGATGGGGTGATGATCCTCGCTGAAGGCGCGGTTTACCTCGGCGATGTCCATGAAGCGCGGGTCGGAGACGGGGTTGAAGAAGTTCAGCGTGCTCCAGTGGCAGTCCATGTAGGTCCGGCTGCCGGGCTCGTCGGGCGTGGGGTAGGTGTAGAGCAGCGACCGGGGCTGGCGGGGAAGCAGGTGGATGATGTCAATGGTGGTGCCGTTGCCTTCGCGCACGAGGGATTGCAGCAGCGGCTTGATGTCCTTGGCCCGCTGGCCGCGGCCCCAGTAGCGGTCGAGCGCCGCGATGTCGGAGTCGGCCCGGATGCGAAGTTTGACCATCAGGGTGGACTTGCGGGCAAGGGTCTTGATCAGCCGCGTGCGCTCGTGGAGGGTGGGCACCCGCGGCAGAATCAGGCCGAGGTCGGAAAACAGCAGCGAAGTGCCGCGCCGGTAGAGCAGACGCTGCACCAGTTCGACCGTTTCGGGCTTCAGCCCGCTGTGCGCAAACCATTCGGCCGCGGCATCGGCGCGGAAGCGGAAGGGGTCGTTTTGGTCCGGGTTTTCCTCGAATTCGGCCAGCACGGAGTAGATCCGGGTGCGTGCTTCCGGGGACAGCGCCAGCACGATGTCGCTGTTCGGCCGCATGCGGATGCCTTGGGGCGAATGTTCCCAGAGGCTGCGGTCGTTGAAGTGGGCGCGCTCGCTCTCACCGAGCGGAATTGTGGCCCAAAGGTCCGCAAGCTGGTCAGGGCTGTAACCGGGGAAATGCCAGACCGGTGCCCGGGCCTTGGGCTGGGCCGCAAAGACGACGGATTCCGGCGGCTCGATCACGATCCGGCTGTAGCTCAGTTCGCCCCAGGGCCCGGGTTCGCATTGGGTGACGTGGCTGCCGGCCGCGCCCGGCGGGGCGGCCGTGCCGCTGTGGAGCAGGTAGAACAACAGCGCCCAGGTCGCGACGAGCAGCCCGCCCATCAGCCAGAGCACGGTCCTTGACGCGGAGGAGGGGGAGCCGGCGGTGCTCATGCCTGGCGGTTTACTGGGCTTGCTTGGCGACCTTGTAAACCACCGGCTCCGCGCCCGGGGGCAGCGCCAGCAGATCGTAGTCGTGAAAGGAATTGATCTTCACGCGCGTGAACTCGCCGACCGGCAGGCTGCGCGGCACATAGACGCGGCCGTCAATGTCCGGGGCGTCGGCCTCGCCGCGGGCGACACCGGGCTCCTCGACGAGGACCTTGAGCGTGCGCCCAACATACGACTTCGACACCTCGCCCGCGATGCGCTTCTGCAACGCCATCAGTTTGTGCCACCGGGCTTCCTTCACCTTGGCGGGAATCTGGTCGGGCATCTTCGCGCCGCGCGTGCCCTCTTCCTGCGAATAACGGAAAACCCCGAGCCGCTCGAACTTGGTTTCCTCGATGAACTGGCACAGCTCGGCGACGTCCTCCTCGGTTTCGCCGGGGAAACCGACGATGAAAGTCGTGCGCACCGCGATGCCCGGGATGCCGGCGCGGATGCGGCGGATGAGGTCGCGGATGTAGTCGCCGCTCGTCTCGCGCTGCATCAGGCCGAGCATGTGGTCGCTGATGTGCTGGAGCGGGATGTCGATGTAGCGGGCGACCTTCGGGCACTCGGCGATGGTCTTGATCAACTCGTCGGACCAATGCGCGGGGTGCGTGTAGAGGAGGCGGATCCAGAAGTCGCCCTCGATGGCGTTGAGCTGGCGGAGAAGGGTGGTGAGCGCGGTGCCGCGCGAGGAATCGACCGGCGTGCGCGGGTTCGGGCGCTGTTCCCAGGTATCCATGCCGAAGAACGTCGTGTCCTGGGAGATGAGGTTGATCTCCTTCACGCCCTCCTTGACGAGCTGGCGCGCCTCGGCGACGACGCTCTCGACGGTGCGGCTGCGGTGGCGGCCGCGGATCTGCGGGATGATGCAGAAGGTGCAGGGGTGGTTGCAGCCCTCGGCGATCTTGATGTAGGCAAAATGCTTCGGCGTGAGCCGGAAGCGGGGCGTGTCGTAGTCCGGGATGTAGGTGGACTTGCCCTCGATGAAGACGGCCGGTTCGGCCTTGGGCTGGTTTTTGCCGCGCTCTCTGGCGTAGATTTCCTCGATGATCGGGGCGACCTTGGTGATCTGGTCGAGACCGATGAAAGCATCCACTTCGTCGTGAAGCTCGGTCTTCAGGTCTTTCGAAAAGCGCTGGCTCATGCAGCCGGCGACGATCAGCTTCTGCTCCTGCCGGCGTTTTTTCATGCCGCGGTTCTGGTGAACCTCGAGAATGTGGCCGATGGACTCCTCTTTGGAGGAATCGATGAACGAGCAGGTGTTGACGATGACGACGTCGGCCTTCTCCGCTTCGGGGATCACGGCCATGCCGGCCTGATGCAGGTGGCCGACCATGATCTCGCTATCGACGAGATTCTTGGCGCATCCGAGGGAAATGAGGCTGACCTTGATCATCGGGGGACGAAAAACCGCGGCAGACAAAGGCCGCGGTTTGGACAGGGCATGGCGGCGGGTTTACTTCTTCGCCGAATGGGTGCGGGCTTTCTTGCGCTTCAGGTAGGCAACGCGGCGTTTCTTTTTGATGTGCTTGTTGTATTGTTTGCTCATGGTGGTGAAAGGATGAACGGTCAGCATCGGCAGGGCGGGGCGGCTAGTCAAGTGCCGGGCGGCGGCGCGGCGCCCAGCGGTTCGGCCGCGGTCACGCGGGCGCCTTCCCGGGTCCAACGGTAGACGAGGGGCCGCTTGGTGCGTTCGAGTGCCTTGTAGAGCCCGTCCGGGCTGCGTTTCGGGACGGTGAGCTGCTCGAGCCCGCCGGCGTCGCAGTTGAGGAAGCGGGCGTAGGGTTTGAAATGTTCCGGCCGGCCGATGATGTGCGACCAGCCGGCCGCCAGGCGCGGCATCTGCCGGTCCAGGACGAGAAAACTGTAAGGCAGGCTGCGCAAATCGATGCCCGCGCGCTGGCCAAACTTTACCCAGTCGGGATTGGCGAATATTTCCGGTGGCGGGGCGGCAAAGTGATGGCACCAGTCCCGCGCGTTTTCCGGAGCAAGCATCGGGCAGGCGCCTTGATGGGTGCAGGGGGCGACCACGTGAAAACGGCCGCGCAAGCCCTCCCTGAGGGTGCCGAGCTCGCGGCTGACCCGGTGGGTGCCGGATTCCACCCAAATCACGGCCGACGCGCGGCGAATGAGCTGGAGCAGACTTTCCTGTGCGGCCGGCGCGAGTTCATTGAGCACATGGCTGATGACCAGCAGCCCGACGGGTTCGTCGCCGGCGAGAAATCCGGGTGTGACCGCGCCGACCCTGAGGGCGGGAAATGCCGCCTCCGCCCGGTCGCCGGCAAACCCGACGGCGAGCGGTTCGTGGTCCCACAGCAGCAGTTCGTCGAAATTGCTCTGGCCGAAGCGTTCGATCACCCGGCGACCGGCGACCCCGCTGCCGCAGCCCCAGTCGAGGATGGAGCGGGCGGAGGGGGTCCACCCCCGCAACTGCAGCTCGGTGAGCACATGGTCCCATTTCCAGCCGATGCGCTCGCCGTAGGTCAGATCGTAACTGGCGAGGGCGGAAGCCGACTGCCAATAGGGCCCCTCGGCCGCGGCCCCGTGCAGAAATCCATCGCGCAGGCGGTCCAGTGCCGCCCAGTCGAGTTCGGTCCAGTTCATGTGGTCAGGGGCAGCTGCAGCAGCGTGGCCAGGCGCTGGGTGCGGATGCCGTAGAAGGCGGCGAATTCGCGGAGCCGGTCGCGCCGGCCTGGATCTCCGGGCGCGTGGGCCTTGATGGCGGTGATCATGAGATTTTTGGCGGTGTGCTCGGTGGAGATGAACTCAAACACCTTCGTGCGGTAACCGGCCCATTCCAGCAGGAGCGCGCGCAGGGCGTCGGTGACGAATTCCGCCTGTCGTTCCTGAAAGATCCCGTGGCGCAGGGCGGGTGCGAGCACCGGCGGGGCGGTGAGCTGCGGACGCAGCTCTTTCTGACAGCAGGGCGACACGATGAGCAGCCGGGCGCCGGCCCTGAGCCCGTAAGCCAGGGCATCGTCGGTGGCGGTGTCGCAGGCGTGCAGGGCGATGAGCACATCGAGATCGTCCGTCTTCTCCGGTGTGGGCAGGGCGCCGATTTGTCCGGCGGTGAAACTCAGATTGGCGAACTCGTTTTCCCGGGCGATGCGGTTGCACGTCTCGACGAGCGCCGGCCGGGACTCGATGCCGCAGATGACGGCACGCGCACCCAGCAGACCGGCGAGCGCGAACGTCAGGTAGCCCTTGCCGCTGCCCATGTCGGCGATCCGCAGGGGCTGGCTGTCGGTCAGCCCGGCTTCGGCCGTGAGATGTTGGAAGACCTCGGCGAATTTTTGAATCTGCCGGTATTTGTCCGCCATGCCTTCGCGGATCTGCCCATGCTGGTTGGTGACACTCAGGTCGCGCAGCCAGCGCGAGTCGGCCGGGATTAGATGCCGTTTTTCGCGGTTGTGGCCGGTGTCGGCCGTGCCGGCGGCGGTGGCGGCGGTTTTGAGCCGGGTCCGGCCACCGGGATCGCTTTCAAACTGCGTGACCGTGCTGGCGGCAAAAAGGTGGGCATGCAGAAAATCGCCGCCGATGAGAGCCGACAGCAGGGCGACGGCTTCGTCCGGCGGCAGGTTTTTCGTGATGTCCCGGGTGGCGTGCCGCCAGACCAACGCGAGGTGCGGGCCGGTTTTCAGGGTTACGGGCCGCACATGCAGGTTGCGCACCGTGGTGTCGGCGCCGCGGTATTTCCCGAGGGTGAGCTTGGCGAAGGTGCCGGCGGCCACGGTTGCGGCCAGTTGGGCGATAAATTTGTCCCGATGGGAGGATGGCATGCTCAGCGGAGTGAAACCGGTGCGATGTAATAATCCAGCGGCATGCGCTCCCAAGTGTTTCCGGTCGCGCGGCGTTCCTCGCGGGTGGTGAAGCGGTATTCGTAGCGCACGGCCCGGAGATAACGGGGCGGTGCATCCGGAAAGGGATTGTGGGCCAGCAGACCGGTGACCGCGGGATTGTTCGTGAGCAGGTCTTCGCACAGCGCGGACATCCAGGGATTTTGCTCCGGCCGCCCGAGTGCGGCAAACCACATCTGCCAGTCGAGCCGGGGTTGGTGCGGGGCCACCCAGGTCGGCCGGCGGGCCGGGTCACCCGGCTTGTGGCGAAACTCATAGGCCTGCCAGTAACGCCGGTCCATGCTGCCTTCGATCACGATTTCCGGCCGGGTCGTGGTCATCACCATGAACAACCCGTAGTTGTTGAGGCTGCGAAAGGGGTGCACGGCTTCCGCCACTTTCCAGAAGACGGCCGGCGGTTGCCAGTCGCGCTTGACCGAGGGAACGGCCTGGACGGCGGTGAACAGCGTGATGCCAGCGGCGGCTGGCCACAGCACCCAGCGGGTCGGGTGCCGAGGGGCGAACTCGCCCGCGGCGGGCAACGGCAGTTTGAACCGCCGCCAGCAGGCATCATCCAGCAGGAGCAGGCAGAGGGCCGCGGTCAGGAGGTTGAAAAAGGTGTAATTGCCCGTGAGGGCGATCAGCACCATGAGCCCGACGGTGGCGAAAGCCGCGACGTGCCGCAGCATGCGCCAGGGCGCCCAGAAGACGAACGGCAACAGCAGCTCGATCCCAAACATGATGGCGCAGCTCAGGCGGTGAAACCAGACGGGCAGGTGATGGGCGTGCCACGCGAGCGGTGTCGGCAACGGCTGGGTTTCATAGTGGTGGGCGAGGGCGGTGAGGGTGGCCCAGGTGGCGTCGCCGCTCGCGAGCTTTACGGCGCCGGAAAGAAACATGAGCCGGAAGAGCAGCCACACGAGCAGCCAGCGCGCGATGCGGGCGGGTTCGATGCGCCGCCACCAAGGCAGCCACGCCCACGGCGTCACGAAAAGCGCCAGGAACGTGGCCTCCAGCAAAAGGGCATCCCATTGGAAATTGAAGAACACCTGCCCGACGCCGCAGAGCGACAGGTAGCCGGTCCACAGCACCGCGAGGCAGGGGCCCGGGGCGATGCCGGCGAACAGGAGGACGGCGCTGACCAGGCCGAGGGCGCAGACCACATGGAGCGCGGTGTCCGTGCCCAGCCACCAAAACAGGGTCGGCAGCTGTCCCCATGCCGCGCCCCCGAGGTGTTCGCGCACGGCCTGCAGGTAGCCGCCGGCCGGGAGCAGCCCGTCCGGCCCGATCAAGCCCTCGAGTTGCAACCAGAGCGAACCGAAGGCGACGAAATGGATGGCGGCCAGCGCGCGCAAAAACAGCCAGGTGCCGGTGGCAAAGCGGTTGTGGCCGTCGGCGGGGTTCATGTGCTCCGCGTTAACCTGAGTGGCCCGGGCTGGCACGATTCACCGCGAGTGGCCGGGTATCAGCTCCCGGGCCTCAGGGCAGGAACTGCTGGGTGGCCACATCGGCCACGGTCACCGGCCGCTCCAGCACGCCCATTTCCTGCAACAGATCGATCTGACGCTGGATCCGGGCGGGATTGAGCTGGCCCATGGTCTCGCCGCGCGCGGGATCGCCGAGGACGAGTTGATAATCCTTCATGGCCTGGATGCTGTAGGCCAGAAATTCGGGGGTGAGGTCGGGCCGGAGGCGGCGCAGCAGCGTATTGGCGGGCGCGGGGTCGCCGTTCAGGTAGTCCAGCCAGCCGCGGATGCTGGCCCGCACGAAACGGGCGGCGACATCGGGGTTTTTCTCCAGGTAATCCCGGCTGCCAAACATGGCCCGGTAGGGCTCGTAGCCGAGTTCCTCGCTGGCGATGAGCAACGCGCCGACCTTGGCTCCGCGCTGGGCGGCGAAGAAGGGCTCGTTGGTCACGAAGCACTGCTGGATGAAGCGGGGATCGTTCATGAACCGCGCCAGATCGCCGATCAGCGGCTGGAGGTTGAAGTTGATGCCCAGCTTTTTGCGGGCGACCTCAAGCCAGGTGGAGCCGGCGCCGGCCATGATGGTCTTGCCGTCGAGGTCGCGCAGGCTGGCGAGCGAATTTTCCTGATGGAAGAGGATGCCCTGGGCGTCGCGCTGCATCTCGGCCGCGATCATGCGGAGAGGCACGCCGCGGGCGATGGCGACGATGATGTCGTCGCCGTTGGTCATGCCGAGGTCGGCCCGGCCCGTGGCCACGCCGGACATGACCTGCGCGTTGGGTCCGCCGGGGATGATCTCCACCTCCAGCCCCTCTTCCGCATAGTAGCCCTTGGCGAGAGCCTGATAATAGCCGCCATGTTCGGGCTGGGGAAACCAGTCGGTTTGAAAACGCACCTTGACGGGTCCGGCTCCCGTGGTGCCGGTGTCGGCCGGCTTGGCGCAGCCGGTGAACAGGGCGAGCAGGGCGCCGAGCCAAAGCACGGGCCGGCGGAAGGAAGCGGTGGTGGGCATGGGGATCAGTGGTCGTTGCGGTCGAAGGAATCGTGCCACCTGTGCAGCACGGACCAGTTCAGGAGGGAAACAGCGGCGACGAAAATGAAACCCAGCAGACAGCTGGTCAACGCCGTCGCAAAGAGGGCCGGGATTTTGATCTGGGTGTTGTAAACATAGACCATGAAACCCAGCCCGCCCGAACCGCCGGCGGCGTTGCCGACCATGTATTCGCCGAAAATGGCCCCGATGGGGGCGAGGGTCGCGGCGATGCGCAGACCGGCCAGATAATAGGGCATGGCCGCCGGCAGGCGTAGGAGGCGCAGCTCCTGCCAGCGCGTGGCGTTGGCCATGCGGAAGAGGCCGACGTGGTTGTGGTCCGCCGACAGCAGCCCCTGCGTGGTGTTGGCCACGATGGGGAAAAAGCTGATGAGCCAGGTGATGGTCACGATGCCCGGAAATCCCGGGCCGGCCCAAAGCACGATGATGGGCGTCAGCACGATGACCGGCGTCATCTGGAGCACGAGCAGCCAGGGGTAGAAGGCGGCGCGGAGCAGCCGGGAAGCGCCGATGAGCAGGGCGAGCAGCAGGCCGCTCGTGGCGGCGAGCAGAAAGCCCGCAAGGGCGCCGAGAGCGGTGTTGCCCGCGGCGACCAGCAGCCGCGAACGCTCCTGCAGGGCGGCCTCGAGGATTTGCACCGGGGTGGGCAGCAGCCAGTCGCTGACGTCGCCGAGGCGTTTGATGCCGAGCCACAGCGCGGCGAAACAGAGCCCGCTTGCGACGGGCAGCAGCCAGACCATCCAGCCGGCGGTTTTTTTCATGCTCCGTGCTCCTCCATGCCGTGCAACCGGCGCGTCACTTCGTTGACCTTTTCCTGGAACGCCGGCTCGGCCCGCAATTCGCGGGTGCGGACGGGACCGAAGTCGACCGTCACCTCGGCGGCGATGCGGCCCGGACGGGCGCCCATGACGAGAATGCGGTTCGAGAGGAATACAGCCTCCGCCACGGAGTGGGTCACAAACAGCGCACTGAACGGCGTGCGGGTGCGCAAGGCCAGCAGTTCCTCGTTCAGGCGGAAGCGGCTCATCTCGTCGAGTGCGCCGAACGGTTCGTCGAGCAGCAGCAGTTCGGGGGCGACGGAGAGGGCGCGCGCGATCGAGACGCGCATCTTCATGCCGCCGGACAGCTGCCGCGGATAATAGTCCGCCGCATGGGCGAGCCCGACCAGATCCAGCAGGGCCGCGGCTTTACGGTGGCGCTCCGGGGCGGGTTCCCCGCGGAGGCGCAGCAGCATCTCGGTGTTCCGGCGGGCGGTAAGCCATGGCAGCAGGGTGGCGTCCTGGAAAATGAACGCCTGCCGGTCGCGGGCGGCCTTGGGCGTGGTGCCCAGCACGCTGAGCCCGCCGGTGGAGGGCGGATTCAATCCCGCGACCAGCTTCAGGAGGGTCGATTTGCCGCAGCCGCTCGGACCGATAAGGCTGATGAAATCGCCGCGAAAGACCGTCAGGTTGACGGTGTCGAGGACAAGCGGCCCGTCGCCGTAGCGTTTGGTTACGTCACGGAATTCGACGATGGGCTGGGCGGCGGTCATGCGCAGTCGCTAGGACAGCGGGCGGCGGCAGGGATGCAAGTTCCGCCTGCGTCACCCGGCTCAAAGGACGAGCACCAGCACATAGGCCACGTAGCCGGCCAGCAGCAGCCCGCCTTCGCGGCGGCCGATCCGGCGGTTGGTCCAGGCAAAAAGCAGCAGTGCGGCCGAGGCGGCGATCATGACGGGGTTGTCGAAGCCCAGGATCTGGTCGGGGACGTCCGTGGGCGAAATCAGGGCGGTGAGCCCGCCGATGCCGAGCAGATTGTAGATGTTGGACCCGAGGACATTGCCGAGCGCGACGTCCGAATGCTTGCGGTAGGCGGCCACGACGGAGGTCACCAGTTCGGGCATCGAGGTGCCGACGGCGACGATCGTGAGGCCGATCACGGTCTCGGAGATGGCAAAATTGCGGGCCAGTTCGATCGCGCCGGTGACGAAATACTTGCCGCCAAGGACGACGAGCACGAGCCCGGCCACGACCTGGGCGCCGGCGATGGTAAGATCGAGCAGCTTCGACCGGGGGTGCCGCTTGGGGTGGTGGGTCACCAGCTCGTCGAGGGCCTCGCCCTTGTCGTAGGCGGCGGTGTGAACCGGCGCGGCCTGCTTTTCCTGCCGGTAGGCATACACGAGATAGCCGACCAGACCGGCGACGAGCAGCCCGCCGACGACCCGGTCGAGGGTCCACCACCAGGCGATGCCGGTGAAGATCACCGCGGTCGCAAGCACCAGAACGCCGTCGCGGCGGAGGGCGGAGGGGGTCAGCGGAATCGGGCTGATCAGGGCGGAGATGCCGAGGATCAGCAGGATGTTGGCGATGTTGGAACCGACGATGTTGCCCACGGCAATGCCTGGCGAGCCCTGCATCGCGCCCTGCACACTGGTCATAAGCTCCGGCGTCGAGGTGCCGAAGCCCACGATGGTGAGTCCGACCAGCAAGGGCGACATGCCCAGGCGTTCGGCCATGCGCACGGCGCCACGGACCAGCAGTTCGCCGCCGGCGACCAGAAGCACAAATCCGGCGGAAAGGGCCAGGATGATATTCATCCCCTGAAAAACGACCGAGAGTAGCCCGGCGTCAACTGTCGTCCGCAGTCTGCTCCCGGCCGGCGATGTGGAATCAGGGCCTCGTCAAGATGGCCCCCCGGTGCAGGCCGTCACACTTCAAGCGGTCCGGGGTTTGCGTTGGTGGAGGCCGAGTTTGTTGCCGTCCGGATCGAGGACGACGGCGATGCGGCATAGCGGGGTCTCGAAGGGTTCGACGGCGAAAGGGACGGAGTTTTGCCGCAGGTGGCGGATGGTGTCCTCAAAGTCGTCCACCTCCAAAACCAGATGGGGGCCGTCACCGGAGGCGCGGAGAAACGGCTCGTTGCCGAGGCCAAGGGTGTGGGGGCCAACCTCGTATTCCATCCAGAATTCGCCGTCCTGGTTGATGAAGGTTCCGCGCGTGAGGCCCAACACGCCCTCGTAGAAGGCGGCCGAGCGGTTGAGATCGGCGGCCGGGTAGGCCACGAAGGCGAACTCGACGACTTTCATGCGGGACGGGTCACTTCAGCTTGGCCAGGGAATCGGCAGCCTGCTTGAAGCCGGGGTCCAGCTTCAACGAGGTTTCGTAAGCGGCGCGGGCGGCGGCGGGATCACCGCGCTTTTCCGCGATGTTGCCGAGCCGCCAGTGGGCTGCGGCATGGGGAGGCTCGTCGCGCGCCGGGGTGAGCTCAAGGCAGCGGCGCAGGGCACGTTCGCCCTCGGCGAGCTGTTCGCCGCTTTCGGCGGCGATCCGGCCGAGGATGTAGTGCGGCAGGTAGGCGTCGGGCTCCGCGGCGGCGAGTCCGGCAAACACGTTGCGGGCCTCTTCAAAACGGCGCTCGCCGGCGTAGAGCTGGCCGAGGATGAGCGAGCCCCGGCGGAAATCGCGCTTCCGCACTTCCTCGGCCTGGGCGTAGGCCTTGCCGATGCCGCCGCCGACGATACCCGGCGCCTGCCGGTAAAAGGTGATGAGGCCGTTCCGGGCGTCCAGGTTGTCGGGATCGAGTTCGACGGCCCGCTCCAGGGCCACGCGGCATTTGCGGGCCCAGCCGACCTTGCCCATGAGGGAAGCCTTGCTGGCCGCGGCGCCGTAGGCACCGCCCAGTTCGAGGTGATAGCTGGCGTTCGTCGGATCGAGTTCGACGGCCTTTTCGTAATGGTGGATGGCGTCGTCGGTGTCGCTGCGACGCATGGCGATGTTGCCGAGGTAGAACCGGTGCCGGGCATCCTGCGGCTCGGCCGCGGCCAGACGGCTGAAGGCCGTCCGGGCGTCGGGATAGCGTTTCTCCTGATACAGGGAGAGGGCCTGTTCAAACGAGGCGCCGGCGGCAGGGCCGCCGCAGGCCAGGGCTGCGAGCAGGAAGAGGTATGGTCGCATGGGCAAGGGATTCAGCCCAAGTCCGACCGGCGGTCGAGCAAAAGGTGCCGGCTACTCGTAGCGCAGCGCGTCGATGGGGTCGAGGCGGGCGGCTTTGCGCGCGGGATAGAAACCGAAGAAGACGCCGACGGCCGCGCTGAAGACAAAGGCGATCAGGATGGCGTCGGTGGAGACAAGGGTCGCCCAGCCGTTCAGGTGCGCCATGAGCTGCGAGGCGCCGATGCCCAGCAGGATGCCGAGCGTGCCCCCGAGGGCGCTGAGCACGACGGCCTCGGTGAGAAACTGGAGCATGATCTCGCGGCCGTGCGCGCCCACGGCGAGACGGATGCCGATCTCGCGGGTGCGCTCGGTCACGCTGACGAGCATGATGTTCATGATGCCGATGCCGCCGACGATGAGCGAGACGCCCGCGATGGCGCCGAGCAGCATGGTCATCGTGCGGGTGGTGGCCGTGGCGGCCTCGGCGAGCTCGATTTGGTTGCGCACGGTGAAGTCCGGCTCCCGGCCCTGGCGGCGCTGCTGCAGCAGGTCGGTCACCTGCTGCTGGATCACGGGCATCATCTCGGGGGAGACGGCCTGGATGAGGATGGAGTTGAGATTGGTGCGGCGGGTGACGCGGCGCAGGTGGCTGGTGTAGGGGATGATGACGGTGTCGTCCTGATCCTGGCCGAAGAAATTGAACCCCTTGGGTTCCAGCACGCCGAGCACCCGGAAGGGGATGTTGCGGATGCGGATGTCCTTCCCGATGGGATCGTCGTCGGGGAAGAGCTGGTCGGCCACGGTCTTGCCGATGACGGCGACCTTGGCGAAGCTGCGCAGGTCGTGCTCGCCGAACATGTTGCCCTCGCGCAGCGGCCAGGTGCGGATGGCGAGGTAGTCGAGGCCCTCGCCGAGAATCTGGGTGTTCCAGTTGAGGCCGTTGGCCTGCACCTGGGCGCGGTCGCGCAGTTCGGGGCTCACGGCGACCACGCCGGGGATCTCGTCGAGGATGGCCTGGGCGTCCTCGGGGGTGAGCGAGCTGGCCGAACCCCAGCCGCCGCGGAGACCGCCGGTGGTGGAGGTGCCGGGAAACACGGAAAT
>VFQQ010002804.1_pt1 | contig 18431 bp, 30 predicted proteins | sample 3512341 | NCBI WGS metagenome assembly VFQQ01 (sample SAMN10412373, study PRJNA504923) | tailings metagenome | isolation source: Relicate 2 Philex TSF1 revegetated site | place: Philippines: Tuba, Benguet | collected 2017-08-29 | reverse complement strand
TCGGTCGTTGCTGCCTTGCTGCCCAGTCCTGCTTCCCGTGTTGTTGCAGGCTTGCGCTGCGTTTATGCATTGCACTGTTGACCCAGCATGCCTGCCGTTTGCCTGGTGCTGTTGCAGGCGACCCAGTATCTGTGTCAACGTTGGGTGGCTCGGTGACGGCGGGGCAGGGCGCCTTGCATGGTGAGAATGCCAGGGTGCCACAGCATAGCCCAGCTGCTTTGGCTAGAGTGCTGCCCTCGACATGCAGGAGCCGTTGCTGATGCAGCTGCTTAGCACGGCCGCTGCCGCTGTGTCCTTTGCCTGGCCTGGTGCAAGCACAACTTGCCACCCTGCATCATGCCGCTGCTGCCATGCTGCTGCAGGCGGGCCGTACGTGGTGCGGTGGTTCAACTGGCTGAGGCAGATTTCGACGGTTGAAGGGGTGGCAGTCAATCACACGCTGAAGGACCCGGCGTTTGGGGGCGGCACGTCAGGTGTGCGGGCGCAGGCATTTGCGTACTGCATGGTGCTACTGCCGCTGCTGCTGCCGCCGCTGCTGCTGCTGCTGCTGCGGATTTGATGGTGGTGCTCGGCTTGGTTGGGTGGTGGCAAACTCCATGAGTCCTGCTGCTGCCTCTGCAATGCTGGCGGTTGCGACAGGCTGCTGCTGGTGACGCCGCTTGTGCACCCATTGGCCTTGCCGTCTGCCCTTGCGGCAGCAATGGATCGCGATTGCGAGGCGGCGTGACTGTGCAGAGCATGCTCACCCACTCCCTGTGCAGCCATCTTCACGGTGTGTGTGAACGACATGGTGCAGGAGGACGCCGATCTTATTGTGGTGGAGGCAAGTGCAATCAGCTGCGGTGCCGTCCTGTGCTGGTGTCTTTTAACACACGGGTACACACAGGTACACAGCATTACCCTTCTTCCACACTCTGCTGCTCCTGCTTGGCTCACTGCCATGCCTGGTCCGCTCAGCCGGCTGAGCCGCCCTGCGCTGGCTGCCCGCCGTTTTGTGCGCAGTTCAGCTTCAACGACGACCCAGGATCCAGCGGCAAGTATAAGGAGAACGCGCTGCGGCTGAGCATGGAGCGACTGATGCGCAAGCTGCTGGCCCTGCCCAACAAGTGAGAGCGCTGGTCACGACCTGGTTGGGCGTCAAAGCGCAGCGGCTTAGCTGGCTTGCCTTTGGTTTGGTCTGGCTCGGGTCCGCAAAACCGTGTTCTTTTGGGTCCGCCAAACCGTAGTCTCCTGCTGCTTGCACTCACGCCTGTCTCCATTCCTACTCCGGTGCCTCACGTGCGCTGCAGGCCGGCAGTCGTGGTGCTTAGTCATTATGCCTGGCTGCGGTGCGGGCAGCCAGGCAGCAACTTGGCCTCGTATGCATGCAGTGCAGAGAACGATTTCAACGTGCTTGGTGAGACGCCAGGTTTGCATTGCAGCACCTTGCTCGCAAACTGCTGCCGTTGACAGGCCCGGCGGTACATGCTGCACAAACACACGTTCGACCTGTAAGCCCAATGTCGGTTTGCCGGACCTGCACCGCCAATCCTGTTATGCTTAGTTGGCGACCTTCACCTTCTTTCCACCTATACAGGGCAGTACTACGGGCTCCCCTCCCTGTCCATCCGTGCCGCTGCATACCACCTGATGGCCCAGAATGTGTCGGGGTACCAAGGTGAGCGCCCAGGTTTTTAAAGGTCAATGTTGCGGGGGTCAGCGAGCGATGCTGGCACCCACATTGACTTTGACAACCTGTGACCAATGCACCTTGGGCGGTTCATGCAGCAAGCTGCTGCGCCTGATGCATCTGGCTCATGGCCTCTTGTTTTCTCATTGGCTGCAGCCCACATTCCGTACCGGGAACATGAAAAAGAGGCCAACGAAAGCGACCTATATTACTTTGGTGGGTTGCTGTGTGCCGCAGCCAGCTGCCATGGCCCCGGGATGCTTGGTTCTAGTGCCATTCATGTGCCGGCACCTCACGCTTGGCATGCCTGTCTGCGCACGTGCCCCGCTGCCGCTGAGCCGCCGCCTGATCGGGCTCGCCTCCCAGCGTGCACAGCTTGCTCGTTACATGCACGCTTGACAGCGTTGCAATCGTTCCTGCCGCTGCTGCCCCTGTGCTGTTTTCAGATGCGGTGCACCCCCAGGACCGAACTGGCCACTGGGCCATGGCAGACCTCCTGGTTGCGCTCACGCAGGCGAGTCACCACCGCACCAGCAGCCCGGCTGCTCTGCTTGAAGCTGCAGCTGCCGCCGGGCCGGAAGGAGTGCCTTGCCCGCCAGCAGAGCGGGCAGACCACTTGGCACAGCTGCCGGGGGTGTTGCTGAACTTGTTGCTGAGGTGCGGTATTGGCTTGTGGAATTTGGTGGTGCCGCGGCTGCTGCTGGCTCATGACGGCACTCCCAGCAACGTTTGTTGCTTTGCAGGAGACGGCGGTGGGGCTTGCGTCACGGCCCCTGGGTGTGGAGGATGAGGAGGTTGCGCAGGTGAACCGCTTGCTGAGTTGGTTGCAGGGGAGTTGGTTGAGCAGCTGCCGGATTGGCAGCTTTGCTGCAGCCCTCATCAATCCCAAACGCACTGCTGCACCGAACAACGTTCTGCTCTTCTGGCCCCTCCTGCAGGAGCCGCTGCCGGCGCCCATGACACCTGGCAACTACGAGCGGCGTGCGTCCGCCTGCCTGCTGCAGCGCGCGTTTGAAAAAGTTGTTGTTCAGCAGCAAGGATTTGAGTGGTGAGCGCAGCGGCTACAGATTTCTATTTGCAGGGTCGCTCTGTTTTGGCTGCCCACACCTTTCTGCCCGACACGCGTGAGTCACGGCAATGGCAGGCAGCGCCTGTGTGCAGCCACTGCTCTGTCCCAGCCTTGCTGTGCTGCGCCCGTCCATCCAAGACTTCGTCCCCCTTCCCTGCCCTGCCCGCAGGAAGAACGAGCGGCCCGACGCCGCGCTTGCAAACCAGAAGTGGGGCTGGATTGCAACCGCTCCCGGCTCCTGGGCTGAGCTTGAAGTAGATACAACGACGGAGGTGCAGGTGAGAGCAGGATGAAACATTATAGTTAATCAGGTGATTACGGTATCGGCCGGAATGGAAGGGTGCGGCGACACTCAGACATTGCACCTCGTGAATCACCGGTTGGAAGGGGCGCATCAGGCAGATTGTTGCGCAGAGGCTCAGGCGCGGCCCGAACCGAACCAGCAGCCCAGAATTGAACCAGCAGCCCAGCCAGTTTAGTTCCACGGCAAGAGAGCGAATGCGAGCTGTGCCTGCCGCGTCCCTCCCTGCGCAGGGCGACCTGGCGGCGGAGCAGAATGATGTGATGCTGACGCATCTCATCAGCTACGAGCACATGGGGAAGGCCAAGGTGGAGTGCGTCTCCGGCTGCACGTGAGCAAACCACCCATGCTGTGCATGCTTTGCATGCTTGCTGTGCGCGCACTGCGCAGCGCCGGCAGCGGTTGCTTACCTCTTTTTCTGTGCTGAAGGCGCGCGCGCCCCCGCCATGTCTGGCTTGCATGGCACGGCGAGGCGGGCTGCAGGCAGCACTGGCGGCTGGGTCTGAAAGAGTCGCAAGCCCTGCGCGGTGTTGTAATACCACTGTTGAGCTGGCCGCCGCCCTGCAGGTGTGAGCCCTCAGAGTTCAACGGCCACGTGCAGGACAAGGTGTCACTGAGTTCGCTGCACCGCTTCCCGGTGGGTGGCGCTGCATGGGCGGCACTTCGATCGGGATGGGATGGGGTTGCACTGCGGCCAACGAGGCGTGGCTTCTGCCATGCCGCGAGCGCCGCTGCGTGGCGCTCTCACAGCAGCGGGCCTGCTCGGCAGGCTGCTGGCGCGCTGTGCCACCAGACGACCAGCATGCAACTGCAAGTGCGCATCTGCAGCTTCTGCCCGGATCACCGCAATGCTGACCGCTGCTGCTGTGCCCTTGGTTGCAGGCCAGCCAGAGCAAGAACTGCCGGATACGGGTGACGGTGCTGAACGAAACCACAAGCCCGGATGGGGAGCACAAGGTGGGTGGGTGGACATGCTGGGAGGGCCGTTGCGCAGTGCTGCCGCGGGGAAGCATGGTTTGATGGGCGGACATGGTTGCTGCCTTGTGTAAGAGGCGAGTTAGAGGCAGGGGCGCCCTCGGCATGTGTGGTACGCTTGCGCTTGATTGCGTGCCGGGCTGCCCGCCGGCAATCCACTTCAATCCACTCACGCGCCCCCTTGCCTGCCCTGCAGGTCAAGCTGATGGGCGTGATGGTCATTGAGGCAAAGTCAAACATTATGGGCATCCAGGGAATCCAGATCGACTTGTTTGCAAACAAGGGAATCGGCGAGCTACCGGTGCGTCAGGAGCAGCAGCAGCAGCAGCAGCAAGCACAGCCGCAGGAGCAGCAACCAGAGCAGCAACAGCAGCAGCCGGGGCAGCGAAGAAAAGGGCGCAGATGACCGGGCGCCCGCCTCTGTGGCATGTGATACCATTTGATTGCCATTGTCTGCTAACCCTCCGAACTGTTTGATTTACTCTCCAATCCAGCATTTGAGTGCTCATTGCCTCGCCCGCCCTCTCTGTGCAACCAAACCGTTCTGCTCGTACCATTACAAGCTGTGATATGATTCTTTGTGTGAGCTTTTCTGTTGCAACAGCACAAGTGTCTGGGTACTCACAAGCCAGAACAGTTGGCGCAACATGAACATGGCCTACTAACCACCTTGCTGCAACCCTCAATCGCTGCTGCTACCAGCGCCGCCACCAGCGCCGCCCGCCGCAGCGCCCTTGCCGCGCCGCCGCTGCCGCTTCTTCTTCTGAGCAGGCTGCTCGCCGTCTTCTCCACCAGCTGCCGCTGCCTGCTGCTGCTTCTGCTGCTTGGGCTCACCGCCACCGCCGCCGCCGCCGCTGGCACCGCCAGTCCCCGCTGCCGCCTTCTTAGCCTTTTTCGACTTCTGAACGGACAGCGGGTTGGGCCCCTTTGCTTTCTTGCGGCGCAGCTGCGGCCGCGCGCGCTGCTCCTGCTGCGCCGCCGCCACCTCGGCCAGCGCTGCGCTCTTCAGCTCCGTTTCGCTGGGGGCCATGTGCCGCTTCTCCTCCTGGGAGGGAAACGACGTTTGCAAGGGGCGCGGGTGGGGTGCCAGGTTTGTGAACAGCAAAGCAGAATGGCTGACCATTCACATTGGGGACCCGCGCGAGGGTGTAGCCGGCAAGACGCTGGCTGGCACAGCATGCACAGCATGACCAGTGCGTTTTGTCATGCGCCGCCGGTGTTGGCTTGCTACTCAATAGTCAACCCGCACCCAACTCAGCACTAATATTCGCACCTGCTTGGCCGCCTGCTTCTGCAGCTCGCTGGGCGTCTCCAGGTGCACGCCGTTGACGCTGGCAAACAGCACCGCGCCGCCCGGAACAGCCATGCACGCGCGCTGCGACGGGAGGGGGGATGCACGCATTTGGAGGTTTTGCATGTGGTATAAGGGTTGCGAGCGCTGGCGCACAGCCCAGCCATGGGCACCGCCAGGCATGCATGCACGCTGAGGAGGGGCTCCACATCAAGCAGGAGTCAAACACAAGACCAGCCGCCCATGCACCTGCAGGGCCCGGTCCTGGGTGGCCACAAAAAAGTGCTCCGCGTTCTTGTCGCCTGTGGCAAAGGGGAGGGCGTAGCCATACATATGCAACATAAATGCCATTGTGCTTACGGGGCAAAAGCGCTCCTGTGCTGGCTTGAGGGCCGGCAGCCAATCACAGCACTGCCCCCAAGCAGGGCCAAACGGCCCACAGGCACCAAAAAGCAGCACGCACCCAGCTGTGCGCGCAGGCAGTCGGCCGCTGAGCACTTGTCCTCGTGCCCGCACTTGTGCAGCGGGTAGCGCTTGAGCAGCAGGCGGGCGGCTGCAGGGCGACAGAGGACAAATGGATGCCAATAGCAAGCGAAACATGGTTTGTACAGTGACGAGCGGTGGGTGGCAAATCGTGGGCAGCAGTTGGAACAACTGGTACGCGCTGCAACACAGCAGAGCACAGCATCAGCAAACCACTCCGCCCAGTTTGGCCCAGCGATGGGGAGCGGGTCGATCAGACGTGCACATCAATGAGCTGCACTGCCCAAGCAGCCAACAAGCTGCGCAGCAGCAGTTGCGGCAGCCACTTGCGTGTGAAATCCTTGCCCAGCTTCTTCAGCTCCGCCTGCAGGCACAGGGAGCAAAGGCAGCAATACACCCTCGACACAAGGAACATTCCTGGCTGATAAGCAGAGGGGTGCATGGGATCGGAATGGCTGTGTGCTGCAACAGCTGCCAGCACTGCTGCCCTTGTGGGCAGCCCACCTGCGGCGTGGCTGGCATGCACACGTGGCACACACGGCATGGCGCACATGGCATGCCCACAAAGCACAGCCTGCCCGCCCTGCTTGCCTGCACGCAGGGCGTGGTGTAGCACTTGACTGCATCGCCCAGCAGGCGGCCAATCAGGTCCTTGCTCTCCCCCTTCCTGCGGCGCAGTGTGGTAACAATGAGGCTGGTCAGGAGCTCAAGCTGTCGAGGGTGCAGTCCACCAGGCGTGGCAGAGCAACAGACCAGCAGACAGCAGAAGGTGCATCCGCCAGGCTGCAGCACAGCAGGCACGCTCTTTTGCAGCGCAGCAGGCACACTCTTTTGTGGCGCAGCAGCAGCCGCACTCACTTCATCTGGTCGAGCGAGTGCACAAAGTTGCCGTCCAGCAGCACCTGCAGCAACATGAAACAAGAGAAGCAGGCTTGATGAGTGGCAAGGCAGCGGCAGCCAGGCAGCAAGCAGCAGATCAGCACGACACACAGATGGTCAACGCCATGTATAGTCAACATGGCATGCAGGTGATTGCAGCAGGGTGGTGAACACAGCACAGCAGTTTGCTAGCAGCATCGGCAGCAGGGCTGCAGCCGGAAGCATGGCTGGCTTTGGCCGCCCACCAGCCCGCCCTGCCTGCACTGCCCCGCAGTCACCGCCCCCCCAATTACTCGCCTTGTAGGGCGGGCGGAAGCCATGCGTAATGCGATAGAAGCGCAGCGCGCGCCTCGTGTGCTTGTGCTTCTTGCGCCGCATTGCTACCCTGCTTCACCGGCGCCTCCTGCCGCTCAAGGCCTCCTGCAGCCGCGCTTGGTCAGGACCCTACTGCTTGGGCCTGCTGGCTGTCACAAGTGACTGCCGGCTGTAGGGGCAGTTGAACAGGCCCGGAGCTGCTCACTGCGGCAGGCAGGGAAGCAGACTGGGTTGAGCAGCCAAGCAGCAGCGGCAGCGGCGGCGGCGGCAGCGGCGGCTGGCCACGCCCTGGCGCGGCGGTATGCATGGAACAAACATACAGTAGCGACCACTCCGGAGCTGTTTGCAACGCGAAAAGCCTAGGCGCGAGCAACGCCCGGCGGCAGCCAGCAGCAAGTCTGCTTCTCGCACCTGCAAACCACGTAGCGGCGGTACTTAGAACAAGTCGGTGAAGCCGAGAACAACGCTGCCGCCACGCGCCGCCACGCCATGCATGCGCCGCCGCTGCTGGCCGCCCGCTTGGCCGCTGAGTGACGGGGGCCGCACTCCACCAGTCCTGCAATTCGTCAACGACTACCTCTTGCGTAATGGCGCAAGAAGCTTTAAGCGTCAGCCCTTCTTCGTGGCCAGGCAGACACCCAGTAATTGCCACCCCAAGTTGGCCGCGTCTCAAGCCTCGAGTGTTCAGCAAATCCTCCTCCCTTTTTCCTGGCTATTCTTGCAGGAGGTGCATGCACAGTGCACGGGCAATGGGTACATGCAACAGGTGTGCCTAGTCTACTTGCATGGGCGCAGGGGCTGCGGCAGCACCCGGCTAATCTTTTCCTGAGCCTGACGTGCCGACCGCTGCACCCGCTGCAGGGGCTGCATGCTGCCGCTTGGCCGGCGGCTGCTGCCCAGCTGCGGCGTCTGGGCCCGATGGCCCCTGCCCGCCACTGCTGCCGGCCACTGTGGCTCCTGCCGCTGCTGATGGCAGCGCCCCTTCTCCCGCGCCACTGCTGCCGCCGCTTCCTTCAGCCAGCTTACGCTTGCGAGGGCTGCCTGCCAGCTTGCTGCGGGCTGCGGGCGCATCTCCTGCTCCAGCAGCTGCTGCAGCAGGCGGCCTGCCTGCCTCGCGGCTGCCGTTGGCTGCAGGAGCCCGCTCTGCTGCCGGCGGCGCTACTGCCGGCAAAGCTGCTGTCTGCCCTCCTGCTGCTGCGGGCGCCGCAGTCTGTGTGCTGGCCCCGGCTGCAGCTGGAGGTGCCGCCGCCTGGGACTTGCCCTCGGCAGCTGGCTTGGTGCTGCCCTGCTGCGGCGCCTGCGCAGCATCCTGTGCACCTGCAGCCGCCGCCGGCCCCTGCTTGGTTGCCCCGCTGGCGGCAACGCCGCCGCCCGCTGTGCTGCCGCTGCCGCGTGGACTGGTGGGCAGGCCAGTCGTTGAAGGCGGGCGCTTGACGCCGCCCATTTTTGCGAACACGTCGCACTCTTCTAGTGCAGCCGCTGGCTTGGCTGATGGCCGTGCCTTGGGCTGCTGCTGCTGCTGCTGCTGCTGCTGCTGCTGCTGTGCCGGAGGCGCTTGGTTGGAGCCCTGCTGCTTGCCGGCGGGCGGTGAGGCCGCTTGCTGCTGCTCGTCAGCAGGTGGCTGGCTCGCCTCCTGCTTGGGCTCCTGCTTGACCTCCTGCTTCACCGCTGGCTTGCTGCCGCCCTCCTTAGCAGCCTGCTGCCCTGCGGGCGCTGCTGCCGCCGCTGGCTCAGCTTTAGGCTCAGCTTTCGGCTCAACCATTGGCTCAACCTTAGGCTCAGCTGCTGCTGCGGGCGGCTGCTTGCGCCGCTCCTGCTGCTTGCTGGGCTTCTCAGCAGAGCCCTCCTCGCTGCCGCTGGCCTCTGCAGGTCGAAAGAGCAGCAGCAGTAGCGGGATGCTTATAGCAGATGAAGCAGAGACCTTGAAGAGCATTGCCATGCAGTGCCGACGATGTTGCCGCGAAGCACAAACCACCCACACAGGTGCGCAGCAGAGCCGCTGCTGTGTGCACCCACCGCCAGCTGCAATGCGCCCCTGCCAACGTTGGCTGCACACAGCTTTCCAACCCCAGTCCACCCTGCCTAATCACAGCCCAGATGGCTCACCCGACCCGCTGTCCTCATCGTCGTCCTCCTCCTCGCTGCTGCTGCCGCTGCTGCGCCCGCGGCGCTCCCAAGCCCACATTTGAAGGCGCTTGAGCTCCCGCCCGCCCTTGCTGCCGTGCCGGCCGCTGCCGCCATCCCGGGGAGAGGCAGCCGCTGGGCCTTCATCCTCCGAACCAGCTCCCTGCGGGAGTGTGCGGTTTGATGGGGGTAAGCAGAGTTGAACCAGAGTTGCTGGAAGGGACAGGAGATATGAAACAAGGCCTCTGCTGCTTGCGCTGGGAGGGCAGCCACCCTCCTGGCCAAAGCGGCAGGCAGCACACTCACCAGCAGCAGCAGGGCGCACGAGCCTCAGAAGGAGGCAAACGCATCCCCATTCTGCACTAGCACCACCCAAATAACAAGCAGAACTAGTTCAGGCCCAGCGGCAGCCGCACCTCTGCTGCCTTTGCTGCCTGGCGCTCCGCCCGGCGCGCCTCCCGCCGCTGCCGCTCCTCTTTCTCACGCTCCCGGTCAGCCGCCGCCCGGCCGCCGCCGCTGGCTCGCCGCGCTGCCCCGCCCTCAGGCTTGCCTGGGCTGATGCCGCCGGGGCGCCGCCGCGGCGCCGCTGCCGGCCGCCCCGTTTCCGCGCTGCCTGGAGCGTAGCCCGCTCCCATGAGCCGCCCGGCCTTCAGCAGGCTGTAGTGGTGCCTGAACCAAGACTCTAGGGGGTCCTCTGATTTGGAGGGGCCTCGCTGGTGCGCCTCCTTGCCGCTGCCCGCCGCAGCAGCACCCGTCGCGCCGCTCACTCGCTCATCTTCGCTGTCCCCGCTGCCCTCCTGCTCCGCATCGCTGCTGCCGCTGCTGCTGCTGGCGTCGCCGCCGCCGCCGCGCTGGCGCTTTGCGCCCTCGACGCCCAGGCCGCTCTTGCGGCCCATGCGGGGCTTGGGTGAGGCAGCTGTGTCGGCGGCGGCTGCTGCGTGCGCTTTGCGCAGGTCCGACTCGGTTCCCTCCTCTGCGGCGCAGGTTGATACAGTAGGCAGAGAGGTCAGCATGCATGTATCTGGCCGCAAGCAGGTTGGGCAGCCTGGCGGCAGGCTCCCAGCCAGCAGGCAATAGCACCAGATGCTGCATCCGCGCTTTGCTGTTCTGCATCGCCACTCTGTGCTCAGCAACACTGCTCCCCCACGCAGTGCACTCGCTGCAAGCCTGCCCCACAGAGCCCCACCTGTGCTGTGCTTGGTGCCGCGGCTGCGGGTGGCGCCGCCGGCGCTGCCGCGCGAGCGGCCGCTGCCGCGCCGCTTGAAGCTGGCAACCCCCTCACCCACTGGCTTGGGCTCCCAGCCGCCGTCTGCAGGGCAGGCACAGGGATGGTGGCAGGTGAGCAGGCAGGCCAGCAAGCAGCTGCTAAAACAGGCAGCACACTCAGCAGCAGCATGTAGCCAAGTGCTTCACGCACCGCCGCAGCAAAGCAGCCGCTGCAGGCGCAGCCAGCTGCCCTTAACGCTCCTGTGCAAACACCGTTCTGAGCAGCACAGCATCTCCATGCGCCCTGAAAGGTATGCAACACCCACTTCAGCCCTCCCAATGGTAGTGCAGCACCCACCTGAGCCCTTGATGTAGCGCCAGTATCGGGCCTCGAGGCGGCCGCGCCAGATGCGGCTGCTGCGCTTGTCCACCCACTCCAACCGCTCTTCCATCTTCTTGGTGGCTGCAGGGAAGGGGTGAGTAATACGACGGGCAAAGGGGTGGGAAGGTTGCAGGCTGCTGTGGCTGGGAAAACGAGGTTTGTACCGGCTTGCCTCTTGCCCGTCGTCCCCCGCTCCCCAGCCCAGCCCAGCCCAGCCCAGCCCAGCCCAGGCACACCTGGGAACTTCACCCGGATCTCTGTGCTGCTCTCCCGCATCACGCTGGCTTGGTAGTAAACTCGGCTGCCTGCCACCAGCTCCATCATCGGCTTGTCGGGCCTGCAAGGCACCCCAGCAGGGCAGCGGGTCTTGCATCAGCAGGTGCAGGGTGTTGCTGCACAGTGGAGCAGGCAGCTTGTGCGGGTCCGCGGCTGCGGGCGCTACTGAACCAGCCCTGCTGAGATATGCACAAAATGCCGCAGCGGCGGCAGCAGCGGCAGCGGCGGCTGCGGCAGCGCAGCGATCACAGCAGGCAAGGCAGCAGCAGCAACAGCAGCACGGCCACAGCAGCAGCGAGCAGGAGCAGCAACATCCTCATTAATGACTGCAAGGGCGCATGCAGCACGCACCCAGTGGAGCAGTCGAAGGACGGCTGGTCGAGCGTCTCATTCGGCTGCTGGATCGCATAGCTTGTGGCCTGCAGGCAGGCAAATGAAAGCGCAGGGTGCAGTGGCAGCGCGGCAGCTGGGGGTGCCCCCCTGCGCAGCCCTTGTCTGGCCCTCCCATGCAGCAACTGCAGGCACAGCCAGAAAATATGCAACAGCTGCACATCGCATGGAGCGCGAATCGCTGCCACGAGCAAGGCAGCACTGGGGCAGCTGCACACGAACACAGCGTGTGACGACGAGCAGGCACCCTTCAGCCGCGCCAGCAGCACCCGCAGCAGCAGCACCCACCTGTGGGATGTAGCCATCGTTGCCGCCCCCGCCGCCGCGCCCGCTGCCGCCCTCATCGCTGTCACTCGTCTCCTCCTCATCCTCGTCAGCCTGCTGCTCCTTCTCTTCTTCCTCCTCCTCCTCCTCTCGCTCTGCCCCCTCGCTGCCGCTCTCGTGAGGGCTGCCGGAGCCGCTGCTGCCGCCGGCCTTGCGCTTGCGCCCCCGCGGCTTGGGCTCCTGCAGCGGCAATTGTAGTGCGGCAGCATGCTCAGCAAGAGAAGTGCAAGGCGGTGTCAAAGCGCGGCAAGCAGGCGGCAGGGGTGGCCCTCGGCACCTGCGGATGTGCAAGCTGGCAGCAGCTCCAGCAGGCAACATAGGGGTCCCCAGCAGCAGCGCGGTGGAAACAGCGCAGTGCATGCCATGCGCCGATAAGCGTAATTGCGCTGCATGCAAGCTGGCGGCCTGCTTCTCGACAGGCAGCAGCAAGAAGGCCAATCAGGCCGCCTGCGCCAGAGCGGACGCACCCCAGAGTCCTCGCCCTTGCCGCGCTTCTGCGAGCCGCGCCGTTCAAACTGCTGCGTGTTACACTTCTTGCAGTACTGCGGATGGGCGGGAAGGGCGGTGGCGGCTGTATCAGCCACCCGGCGGCAGCAGCGCGCTTGCCTAGGCGGCAGACGAGCGGCAGCGGCGGCACCGACCGCCCAGGCCCAACCCGACCCGCGCACCTTGGTGGCGAGCGTCAGAACCTCCCGGCACTCCTTGTTGATGCAGCGCTTGTGTGCGCGGGGCAGCTTGTCGCCCTCTGGGCTGTCTTTTGCGCCGTCCGCCATCTGGGCGGCCGCGCTGGCGCAGCGGCGGCTTCTCACAGCCTGCGATCACTCACGAGGCCTCAGCGCAGGGCCCAGCCGCTGCTGCCGGGCGCCGAGGCGCCGTCTCAAATTCGCTTGCTGACCTGACCGTCCCACGGCGCGTCGGTCGCTGCTCCAAGCTTGTAGGGCTACAAGCAGTGAATCGGGGCTGCGGCAGCCGGCTTGCTCAACCCGAGCAGGCTGACCGCGCCGCTGGAAGACTTGAGTGCGAGCTGCAGAGCTCTGGGCGGTGGTCCCCAACGTGTGGCGGGGGGCAGTTTCCGAGAAGTGCGGCAATGCGGAACGGCGGTCAGCCTGGGGCCCGCCGCCGCCGGCACAGCGCGGTCTGCTTCTGCTTTGGCGTGGCCCGTCTTCCAAATTGGCCTCTTACACTTCACAGGGATGGTCTCATAAGGACATCCACAGCGCTTGGCTACTTAGCTGACGAGGCAAACATTGAATTAGCCCCAAAGCAGTTCCACCCCGCTCTGCATGCCTCGAACCCGCACCAAAGCTTCCCTGCTTTACACGCTTCACAGCAGACAAACTAAACAAACGTGCCGCCTGCAGTGCTGCCTGGCAAGGTGTTTGCCACTGCAACGCCATCAGCCACTGCGTTGGTGCCAGCGCTGCTGCTGCTGTTGCTGCTGGCACCAGCGGTGCCGCCTGCCTCGCCCCCAGGGCTGCTGCTGCTGCTGCTGCTGCCACTGCTGCCGCCCTCGCCGCCTGCTGCGCCATCCGCTGCGCCCTTGGCTGGGCGCTGCCAGAGGGCCGCCACCTGCTGGAACGGGGCCGCCACCCGCTTCCGCAAGCTCAGTCTGGGCTCAGGCGCCACCAGCGGGCCGTCCCAGTCGTGCAGTTTGTGCGAAAACGCCGGGTGCTGCTTGCAGAACGCGTCCAGGCAATCCAGGAGTGCATTGAGCTGACCCTGGCTGAGCCGCGCCACCGCAGGCTGGCCCTGCTGCGCCGCCGCTGCGCCCGGCGCGCCAGCGCTGCCGCCCGCCGGCCACACCACCAGCTCGAAGCGTGCCTCATCTGCTGGCTGCTGTCGCTGGCCCCGGCCGCCGGTGCTGCCGGCCGGCAGGCGGCGCAGCTGGATGCGCGCATTCATGGGCACCCAGCGAGTCGTTTCGAGCCCCATTACGCTGCCCTCCAAATAAGCCACTGCCAGGACCAGCTCGTCCAGCTCAACTGCGCTGCCGCTAAACTCAAAGTTGCTGCTACCGCTGCTGCTGCCGCTGCTGTCGCTGCCGTCCACAGGCGGCGCCGCGCCCGGCAGGGTGCAGCTGAAGGACAGCTGCCGGCCCAGACGCACCCGCTGGAAGGCTGTGGTTTCTAGATAGCGCTCCTGGCGCGGCTCGGGGGCGCACAGAGCAGCTATGAGGTCGAGGTCCTGCAGTATCTGCGCCACCACATACGGATCCCGCTCCAGCTGCAGGTGGGGTGGGCAGCAAGGACAGCAAGGGGGCAGCTGGTGAGACGAGCATAAGCAGCAAAGGCAGGAGCCAGGCAGCTTGGTGAGACGAGCAGCCTTCTGAGGCACAGGCTGGCTGGTAAGCAGGCGGGTTGAATAACCAGCAGTGCGCGGCACGGCCAGGCTGGCAAGCGCACTTCCGCTGTTGGCTGGCGCACCTGGCTGCACGTGACAGCCCCAAGCTGCGAGAGCACCATCTATCCAACCGCACGATCATCGACCCAGAAGCTGGCGGCACGCTGTGCCCACGCTGGCCGCACAGGCTGTGCCCACCTGGTTCCTCAGCGCGATGCCCTGCTGCCGAGGCACGGAGATGCGCAGCTCGTGCTTCATTGCCACCTCATCTGGCGTGCAGCTGTGGATGATGAAGGAGGCTTGCAGGTCCTGGGCTGCCTGGGCCGACTGCGGCGGCCCCGTTTGCGCAGGCGCAGCAGTGGCTGCGGCGCCTCCCGCAGCCGCCGCCGCCGGGCTGCCATCGCCTGCCGCCGCTGGGCCGCCCGCACTGCCTGCTGCTGCTGCTGCTGCTGCTGCTGCTGCTGCTGCTGCTGCTGCTTGCTTCTGGGCCCTGGCTTCAGCGGCTGCTTGGCGCTGCCAGGCAATGACGGCATCGCGCAGTCGTCGGGTCCACAGCTGCCACTCGCCTGTGCGCACCAGCGTCTGAGGCAGCAGCTGCACTGGGTCGATGCCTTTCTTCACTCTGAAAGTTTCGCCCTGCTGCGCCTGGGTGTCGGCTGCGGAGCCGCCAGCTGCCGAGCCGCCGTCTGCCGCGCCTGCTTCTGCCGCTGGGGCTGCTGGGGCTGCTGCGGCTGCTGCTGGGGCGGCCGCTGCTTCTCCCGCGCCTGAGTCCGTTGTTAGCGCGCCTGCTGCACCACCCTCTGCTGCGGCGGCTGCCTGCCCTGCGCCGCTGGCTGCCTGGGGCGGCACCGGTTCAAGCCACCTGGACTGCATTTGCGCTCCCATGGCCACAATTTCCTCAACAATCTGATCGGCCTGCAAGCAGCATGGGAAGACGCCAGCAAGCGTAAGGCACATTCAGCACTCGTCTGGAACCTTTGAGCTGTCTGCTCCACCTGCAATTACGTCCCACATGGAAGATGCCAGCAAGGGCAGCAGCCGATTGCTGGGCCACGTGGCTGACCTTCTGCCGGCAGGCTTCCAAGTGTCGCTGCAGCTCACCACGGCAGGCGCCACCTGCTCCAACAGCTTTAGCATCTCGTCAAACCCATTGAAACGACCGCCGGGCAGTACAGAGTCCACCCTTCACACCCCACTGCTCACCACTTCAGACGCCACTTTTTCGTATAGCGTCATCATCTCATCAAACAGAAGACAGTGAGGGCAGTACAGAGTCCACCCTTCACACCCCACTACTCACCACTTCTGGCGCCACTTTTTCACAAAGTTTCATCATCTCGTCAAAGTAGAAGACGGTGAGGGCGGCCCGCGGCTCGCCCGCGGCTTGCATGCGGTCAAACTCCTTGAGCACTGGTCAAAGTGAGGGGTGGCAAGTAGAAAGGCAGGGGTCAGTGTGACTAAATGATGGTAAGCAGCCTGCGGGCGAGGTCCTAACAGCGGGGCTTCCACATCACATTCAGCAGGACAGGCGCTGGTCCGGCGGGCCGGCCAGCTTGCTTTGGGGCAGCAGCACACCAGTCGGGGCGAGCAACACACTAGCCTTTCACTCAATCATCATCAACCGCCCAGCTGGCAGCGACAACACTTCATCCCAGTTCCATCGCAGCCACCACTCACTGGCGGGCGCCAGCAGGTCAGGGAAGCGCTCCCGGGCCAGCTTCAGCGCCGCATCAAGTGCCACAGAGCGCTTGTGCAGTGCAACAAGCGCCGCCGCCAGCAGCGCTGCGCGCGACGCCTCTGACAGGGGCTGCTTCTCTGCCGGCTCTGCAGGGCGGGATTAGGACGGCAGGGATGAGGGCTGCAGCAGCTGCGGGCGGCAGATGGCACGTGCAGGGCGGCGCAGGCGATGTGGCAGCAGGAGTGCGGCGGCAGGCGCGCACCGGCTGGGAGCTTGCCGCTGACCCGCAGCATGCAGAGCTTGTCGACGTCGTACACGAACTCAACAGAGGCGGGGATCTGTCTGTAGTCGATCGCCGGCTGTTGCTGCTGCTCTGCCGCTGCTGGCGGCGGCGGCGTGGCGGCGTTGGCGGCGGCGCCCGCCGAGTCCGCAGCAGACGCCCATGCGCGCCGGCCACGTGCAGCAGGGAGCGACTTGTGTGCGTTGTGCAAGGTGCGGGCAGGCGGGGCGCACGCTTCGCGACGCTGCTGGGCGGCTTGGTGGCTGGAGGCCGCCGCACCCCTCACGGCAGGCACAGTTGCACGCATTGAGGTTTCAAGAGCGCCGATTGAGCGCCGAATGGCCGGCGCTGTGAGCTCGTGACGCGCCGCCGCCACGCATGCCGCCAGTGAGCAGGGGCAGCACACAGCTTCGATGCCGAGGATCAACTTGCTTTGCTGTTGGCATGCTGTTGATGCTCTAGCAGCCGATCGATCGGACCATTGATGTTGTATGAGAGGTTGCGAAGAACACAAACGGCTGCTTCACCTCCCCCAGCTGCTGTGTTCGTGCAAGTGTCGAGATTGTCGAGTGCCGCTGCTCCTGCCGGTCCCACTCCTCCTGATTGATATTAGTTACAAACAGCTTTGCATCAACGGATGCAACGTATTGTCCGCGTGCGTTGTTGCCAGTACATCATCAGGTGAAGCGAGCAGCCGTAATGGCAAAATGGCAATGCACACGCAGCAGGGCATGGACGGCAATGGTATCAGGCGTTGTAAGGAGGGTTGCACTTACGCATGCACTTACTGCAATCCGCTGAGGTTGCACACAAAAATGCTCAGTGGCGGGTGCTAGTTAGATAATATAACACTAACGGTGCAAGAAGGCGGCTCCCTGCATGCCATATTGGCAGGTGTGTGCACCAGAGCGCCATGGCAAAGTGCCTTGATTCTGCTCAGCCCACTAGGCCAGTGACCGCCATGGAAGGATCAGCTTACCGCTCAGCCGCTCAGCCCACCAGGCCGGTGACGGGCGCCACGAGGCGCTGCGTGTGGGAGCGGGGCAGGTCCCACGCATCATCGCTGCTGAGCTCTGGAGCAACCCCGCCGCCGTTCTGCTTCAGCAGCGCGTCCAGCTGGGCGGCGGTGTCCTCCCCAGTCACAATTGCGCCCTCGAAAAAGCCGGGCCAGGACGGGGAGTTTTCGGTGCCGGTCCTGCTCAAAAGGAGGGGAGTGCGCATTGCTTGCAAACTGAGCGTCCGAGCCGGGATTGGCTGAGGCTGCAAGGCGTGCCAAACCATGCCAACAGGCCAAGGCTGTGGGGGAGCTGGGCACGTGTGTGCACGCTGCAGCACATAGCGGGCCTCAGCATGCTGCAGTGCAACACAGCGGCAACATTGCAGCTCGACAATAGCAGCGCAAGGCGCACTCAGCAGGACTCAGCGCGCTGCAGCAGCATGACAGCAGCGCAACGAGGCAAAAGCGGCGCACCAGTGGATGCGGCCGCAGGGCTTGAAGTAGGCGTCCTTGAGGGAGGTCCAGGCGCCCGGCATCATGAAGGCTGCAAGATTTGGGGGCACAGGAAAAGCACAAGTAAAGTAGCTGATACAGTAGTTGATACATCGCAACAGCTTCAATGCGAGCTCAACGGCTCGCTCTTCAATGCGAGCCGTTGAGGGAGGTCCAGGCGCCCGGCATCATGAAGGCTGCGGCAATCAAGCAAGTGTTGGGCATGATTTGAACCTGCGGCCTTGACCATGGCGCCACCCGCGCCCTTCACCGGCAGTGTTTGCCTTGCTGCTGAGCTATGCCCCGTTGGCTCCCCTCTTCACAGGGCAAGGCTCCTCCGCTCCCTTTCCCCGCACTAGCTCTCCCTCGCTGCGCCCACCTGTGTAGGAGCCTCCGGTCCAGGGCTGCCCCGGCCAGTCCACCGCGATGAAGTTGATGGCTTCGGTGGCCACCTCGGGGCAGTCCATGAACTGGGCCCAGGTGCCCAGCACCGCCTTCTTCACGACTTCCGGGCCCTGCAAGGGAAAACACCGAGTTTTTGTTGGCTTGCAAAAACAATCAAGACTGGGTGGTTTGGGGAGTGCCCAGCACCGCCTTCTTCACGACTTCCGGGCCCTGCAGGGAAGGTGAGCGAGCAATGGGTAATTGAAGGCACATTGTCGAGTGATGAACTATTGGCCTTGTCGGAACGGAACGGCATGCAAGGGCATCAGGGCCATGCAGGGGTGTAAATCATGTTGCCCACCAACCCTTCAACCATGCCACCAGCGCCCTCGTCCTCCTCCAGGCCCGCACGTACCTGGACAGGTCGCCAACATCATCCAGAGCCAGCAACAAACCCAGCCCCAACCATCCTGCCAGCCCACCTGCGACATCAGCTCGAAAGCATCGTCGTTCCACCAGAAGGAAGGACGCAGTCCAGGGCCGGCAGCGTTGTGCGCACCTAGCAGCGCCCCACCC